>Ga0116218_1000614_pt1 | contig 24625 bp, 17 predicted proteins | sample Sb_taG_2_FD_88966 | JGI IMG/M metagenome (GOLD analysis project Ga0116218, IMG submission 88966) | Peat soil microbial communities from Weissenstadt, Germany - Sb_50d_5_LS metaG | ecosystem: Environmental > Terrestrial > Soil > Wetlands > Peat | place: Germany: Weissenstadt | collected 2010-09-21 | reverse complement strand
CAAGGCTTTGTTCCTGATGAACTGGACGACGCGGATGGCCTCCTCGATGGCGGCGTACTGCTGTGGCGTTCCGTCTACCTTATACTCGTAGATCAACATTGCTTGCGTGCGTCCCTTCCCGTTTTCATTGCCTCTCCCTGTATTCTTTCCCTCTGCTCCAATTGTGGAAATGCATCCCCAACCCTCACCCCGGACAAGGAACGGCGCTTCATCCCCCGCATGCATGACGGGGGCCTTCCCGCTCGGCCTTCTGTAATAAAGCATATTACCTGGAAGAAGGGGCCACCCAGACTTGCACGGTATGGTCCCAACTGCCCGAGGCAATATAGCGGCCATTGGGGGACCAGGCTACAGCATCCACTGTGTTGCTATGCCCTCTGTAGGTATAGAGTACAGCTCCAGTTCGTGCGTTCCAGACCTGCACGGTATGATCCCAACTGCCTGAGGCAATATAGCGGCCATTGGGGGACCAGACCAACGCACTCACTTCATTTGTATGTCCCGTGTAAGTGAGGAAGAGCTTGCCCGTAGATACTTCCCAGACTCGTACCGTTCGATCTCTACTCCCGGCAGCGATAAAGCGTCCATCAGGAGACCACGACAACGCCTCAATTATACCCCCTGTATATTCGACGTAGGAGTTAAGTGTTTTCCCAGTCAGCGCATTCCAAACAAATACTCTATTATTCCTATCTCCCGATGCAATGTACTGGCCATCGGGAGACCAGGCCACTGCGTCTACAAATTCGCTGTGTCCTTTATAAACGTCGATAGTCTCGCCTGTTTGAGCATACCAGACTTGTACAGTGTGATCCCAACTACCGGAAGCGATGTATTGACCGTTGGGAGACCAGGCTACCGCACTCACAGCATCGTTATGTCCCTGGTAGATGGTCAAAAGAGATCCTGTATAAGCATCCCAGACGCGCACAGTGCCATCCCAACTGCCCGAGGCAATGTAGTTTCCATCAGGAGACCAGGCCAACGCACTCACAGCATCGCTATGTCCTCTGTAAGTGGTGATGATCGCACCTGTGTGCGCATCCCAGACCTGCACAATGCCATCCCAACTGCCTGAGGCAATAAATTGACCATTGGGAGACCAGGCTACCGCGTCTACGTAATCGCTATGTCCTTTAAAGGTGAAAAGCGTCGTTCCCGGCGGCTGAGAACTGGTGTTGCTGACAATGAGAAATCGGAAAATCAGCAGGGAGATCAGAATAAGACAGGCGACACTGGCAACCGGAAGGACTCGCCCAAACGAGTGCCCGAAACGGCCACGTGTAGTTTTTCGCTTGACGGGTAAGGAGAGACGCATAGCACATGTGCCACTACTGGGATCTATCATTTTCGCAGAGTCGCTTCCCTCTTTATCCTGGATTAAAGTTTGAAGCGAAAGACGAGGCAACGGCTTCATGGTGGGAGGTGGTAACGCGCGCAGGCTGGCATCGAGAAAATCATAATCCGCCTGGACCGCTTCGCATGCAGAACAGGTTTGTATATGTGCATCAAGGGCTGCACGATCAGCAGGTGAAAGATCTTCCCCTCTAAGCGCTAGTTTCTCTGCCCAGTTTGTACAGGGTGGTTGGCTCCTCATCAGCCTCGCTTTCCTCCTCTTATTGACAATTCCGACTCTTTCTCGAGCCTCCGATAGATCTGGCGCAGCTCTTCTTTTCCTCGACTCACATATCTACCTATGCTAGTTTCCTTCATTTGTAACAGTTCCGCTATTTGCTTTTGTGAGCACTCTTCTACAACATATAAGATGAGGCATGGACGATATGTTGGCGAGACACGCGCCAGTGCGAGTTTCAGAAGCTCTGCTTTCTCTACTTGTTCCTCCGGTCCCGGGATACTGTGAGTCTCCTCTTGCATTTCATACTCTTCCCATGGGATCATATGCAAAAGTTTCGCGTGCTGTTGATAGTTATATGCTCGATTTGTTGCAATGCGATAGAGCCAGCTTGCAAAGCGTGTCGGATCGCGAAGGCTCAGTAAAGCCTCCCATGCTTTCAAGAAGACTTCCTGTGTGAGTTCGCAACCGATGCCATCATTGCCAACCATCCGACTTAAGTAGCGACAGATCCGGTCGTTATAACGCTCGTAGAGCACTTCGAAAGCTAGCTGATCGCCACCTTGCGCTCGAAGAACGAGGCTACATTCGTCAGGCGTACTCACTGACTCGGATGAAGGAGTTTCATACTCCATTACCGACTCCTCAAAACCTCTGCATATTCACTTTTCTCAAAAACACTTGCTAAGACTCTAGCCAGCCTTGCAAACTTCTTCCTCAAGAAGGTCTGTGATTCCCCTTTGATGATACAATATTCGGGCTGCGTAGTCTACGATGGTTTGGTGCAGCGTGTAACGCTCCGGGCCAGCACTCTCCAAAAGTCCAGCATCGATCAGTTCGTCAAGCAGTTCTACTGGCGCGTCGCTTACCGCCAGTGCAGCTTCTTCTGAAAAACTTTGCGGTTTTGCTGGAAAGGTCGACAACATTGAGAGAACGCGTTGCGCAGCTTCATCTAATGGCAGAACACTGGCTTCTATAACGTCTTGTAGCGACAAAGTGTTATGCATAGACGAGCTAGTAAGATGATCTAACGGCGCCTGCTGCATGGTTACTTGCAAACGCTCCTCTGCGCAGCGTAACCGCTCCAGGGCAGCATGCAGGCGTCGCGGTTGTCCTCCGTATGCCCGAGATTGCAGGTATGTACCCATCAAGGTGAGAGCCAGTGGAAGCCCGCCAACGGATTGCACCAATGCCTGTGCGGCATCGTACTCGTTGGTAACAATGTCCGGCACAAATTGTGCTAAGAGGTCCAGACTCTCATCGTCATCGAGTTCCCGAACACTGATAGCTTTTCCATTCGCGAAGTGTAATGCAACTGACGGGATGCGGGTTGTCAGCAAATACGCGCAATTGGGACCTCCTACTTTGAACGTTAAAGCTTCATCGATCTTCCAGGCATCATCGATCACCAGCAACATCTGCCTCGTGCCTATGACGTCGTGAATAGCTCTTGCCCGGTCCTCTTCCCCATCTAATAGCGCCATCTCAGTAGCAGGAATACCCAGCAAACTAGCCCATCTTCCTAGCAAACATGACAGATTTGGCTGTTGTCCCAGACTTACCCAGAGAATCCCATCACAAAAATGCTGCCGTATCTCGTTATCATTGATGAGTTCGCGAGCAAGGGCAGTCTTTCCAACTCCTGGTAATCCATTAAGGGCTGAAGCGTTCAACCTCTTTACAGCACACAAACAGTGCTTGAGTTTTTCTAACAACTCGTCCCGGCCAATGAGACCATTCGTATCCACGAGCATCTGGGGAATAGCTGGATCATACAATGGATAAGTGGAGACAGTGATACTGGTCCGATGATACACGCGTGGTAGAGCAACAGATTGCGTCTCATTGACATGCTCTGCGGGAAATAGTCCTAAATCCTGGGCTAGCATGCCGAAGAGGGTACAGAGCTTCTGCAAGAAATAGGAACTGGGAAAGGCAACTCCGCGTTCCCAGCGACCAATCGTCTTGGGATCGGCAAGGCCAATTTGCTCAGCGACGTACTGCCGGGACCAACCACGCCGTTGACGCTCTTGTCTCAACTGCTCGTTTGGAACCATCTTGAACATCGTCCTCATCTCCTGGCATCTGTTTCGCATTTCCTCAGAAGGAGGAAAGTACATATCTCCTACTATTAAAGACAGGCGAAGAAGGACGAATATGACAATGAATGTGTGAAAGTAGACCCCTTCTAGCCCCCATAAAGACGTTCAACCAGTCTGAGTTTCCTTGTACGCTCAGAAGGTGCATAGATTCCCCTTTGAAAGGAACGCTTTGATACTATTGGCCTTGACAAACGCTCATGCTCGTCAGAGTTGCGAGCCCAGCCTATAGTTTGATAGGCTGGGCGCGGTCTGATCCGAAATTCCTTACCCCTTGTGTGATGTAATTTGTCTTTCAGACGTATTTTAATAGATAGTAAATTTGCTGTCGCTGGGACATTTTGTCAGACCTTAGCGCTTTTGCCAGGGTCACTGTAGAGTATTTATCTTTAAAGGAGGGGTCCTCATGCCAATTTACGATCGTCGCAATCGTCGCGACCTGGATCAACTCGTCGAAGAGTACATCACCACAAACAACATCAACAGGCGCCAGTTTTTGCAGCGAGCAACCGCGGCGGGCTTGAGCATCAGCGGGGCCTCGGCCTTGCTGGCAGCCTGCGGTGGCAGTAGCACCAGCACCACCGGCACCCCAGCCACAGTCAGTTCCATTGACGTGCTAACTGTGTGGAGCGCCAATGAACTGGCTAATTTCCAGATGCAATGCGCGGCATTCACACAGAAAACCGGCATCAAGGTCAATGTTGAGTCGACCCGTGATCTGCCGACTGTACTGAACACGCGCGTCAGGGGTAACAACCCACCCGACATCTCAGGTTCGCCTGGAATTAGCCAGTTCCAAACACTGGCTAGCCAGGGTAAGCTAGTGGCCCTGGACAGTTTCATCGATATGAACTATATCAAACAGAACTACGCTCAGGCCTGGATTGATTTTTCCTCCTACAACGGCCATCTGTATGGCGTGCTACCAAAGGCCAATAGTAAGGGCACCGTCTGGTATAATCCCAAGCAATTCCAGGCCGATGGCCTTACAGTCCCCACGACCTGGGATGAGATGGTTGCCCTCTCAACCAAGATCGCCAGCAGTGGCAAATATCCCTGGTCTATGGGCCTGGCAAGCGGGGCCTCAAGCGGCTGGCCTGCTTCTGACTGGATTGACCAGATCTACCTCAGTCAGAATGGCCCTGATATGGTTGACAAGTGGGTAGCACACAAAATTCCCTGGACTGATCCAACCATCAAAAGCGCGTTCCAGATGTTCGGACAGATCTCCGGAGGCACCCACTATATCAATGGCGCTCCGCAGTCCATCCTGGCCACCGCTTTCCAGGATGCCTCCTATCTGCCATATGATTCTCCACCAAAGGCGTACATGTACTACCTGGGTGACTTCACACTAGGCTTCATTACAGCTCAGTTTCCTAGCTTGCAAGCTGGAACGGATTTCAACTTCTTTCCTTTCCCCACCATCAACCCAACGTACGCAGGCGCGGTCACTGGCGGCGCTGATATGATTTTCGCGATGAAAGACAACAATGGCACGCGACAGTTCATGGAATTTATGTCAACGGCTGAAGCGCAGACCATTTGGATTAAACAAGGCGGCGCATCCTCCGTGAACAAATCGGTGCCCCTGAGCGCCTATCCTAACCCGGTGCAACTCAATGCAGCCAAACAACTGGCCACTGCTACCTTTTTCAGGTCAAGTCCAGATGACCTGATGCCCACCGCGATGGAGAGTGCATACTGGAAGGCCACGCTGGCCTACATCGCAAATCCAGGGCAATTAGATAGCATACTCAGCGGGCTTGAAACCACTGCTTCGCAGGTCTACACGTCTTAGACACTTCAGAGCAAGCTTAGATATGGAGAGGCTGTCCCCTCGTGGAACTGGCCTCTCCACACCTGATCCCTACTGGCGAAACCGTAATGGTATAATTGATACGAAATAGACGCCTCGCATTCCCGGTGACTGGGGAGTTGTTTTACCTGCTAATCAGTGTAGATTGTGCTACCTATACATCCCTTGACAAAGGAGACCGTGTATGGCAACGATGGCCCAACAAGAACGCGTTTCTGTCGCTGTTCCCCCCCGTAGGCGGCGAGATATCACCTGGTCAGCCTTCTTATGGATCGCGCCTACCATTTTGTTGATTGGACTCTTTTTCATCTGGCCCATGATCCTTACTACCATAACCAGCTTCGAAACCACAGATACGTTGGGGAACGTGACGGGTTTCGCCGGGCTGAAATGGTATAAGGATATTTTTACCGATCCGGCCAATCTCACTATCTTGAGAAATAATGTGCTCTGGTTGGTCGTGGGGACCACACTGACTGTTGGGATAGGCCTGATCATCGCGGTACTGGTAGACAGGGTGAAGATCGAGGCTGTGATCAAATCCACGCTCTTTCTGCCCATGGCGCTTTCAGCTACGGCCGCCGCCGTCATCTGGCGCTTCATGTACATCTATGAACCAGCCGGCCAGCCCCAGATCGGCCTGCTCAACGCCTTCATTGGACTTTTCGGTATACAACCCGTGGCCTGGTTCGTGAATGAAGTCGTAAATAATTTCGCCTTGATCGCGATCTATGTCTGGATGTGGACAGGCTTTAGCATGGTGATTCTCTCAGCAGCCCTCAAGGGTGTTCCCGACGAAATCATCGAGGCAGCTAAAATAGATGGCGCGAGCCGCTTCACCTTGTTCTGGCGCGTCATGGTCCCGATGATCGCCCCTACTCTCACCGTCGTCACCATCACCATGATCATCAATATCCTCAAAATCTTTGATGTCGTCTATGTCAATACAGGCGGCGATTTCCACACCAGTGTGATTGCCCAGGCGTTTTACGACCAACTGTTCACTTTCCAGAATTATGGCCTGGGAAGCGCGTGGGCAGTGGTCCTGACAATTGTGATTCTGCCGGTGATGATTATCAATCTTCGTCGCATACGAGCAGAGAGGGGATCCCGATGAGCACAATGGATTCACAACAGATTGCCGATCTGGCAACGAGCGAACGTGCAAAGAGCGTCTCCGAGAGATTTGGATCGACGGAGAGGCCTCGAACAGCAATGGAGCGCTTCACACAAGCGCTCAGAAACAGCACTGTCACCATTATTGTGGTGATCGTCGCCGTTATGTGGTCGATCCCGACCTTTGGCCTGTTTGTGAGCTCGTTCCGTCCGCCCGCGCTGATCGCTAGCACCGGCTGGTGGACGGGGCTCGTCCCGCCCTGGCACGCTACCATTGAGAACTACCAGGCGGTCATTCAGGGGCAGGGATTTGGCCAGGCCTTTATAAATTCCTTGATCATCGCTATACCGGGGACGCTACTGCCTATATTGATCGGCTCATTCGCGGCTTACGCCTTCGCCTGGATGAAATTCCCGGGACGCGACTTCCTTTTTCTCGTCGTTGTAGCGATGCTGGTTATTCCAAACCAGATTGCGCTGGCGCCCATCCTCAGCATATTCACGTCGATCGGGTTGACTGGTCAGTACGCTGCAGTCTGGATTGTTCACATGGCCTTTGGCCTGCCTTTCGCGATCTTCCTGCTGACCAACTTTTTCTCGGCGCTCCCCAAAGATCTGATCGAATCGGCGCATATCGACGGAGCGTCCTCTTTCCGCACGTTCTGGAACCTCATCATACCTTTATCGGTACCGGCTCTGGCCTCACTGGCCATATTCCAGTTTATGTGGGTCTGGAACGATCTGCTCATCGCCCTGATCTTCCTGGGCGGCTCAGCCGACAAGGCACCGCTGACACTGGCCGTGGCCAACCTGGTCGGCTCCTATGGCGAAAACTACCAGTTGCTGACCGCAGCCGCTTTCATCTCGATGGCCCTGCCATTGGTGGTGTTTTTCTCCTTGCAGCGCTACTTCGTTCGGGGTATACTGGCTGGCTCAGTCAAGGGCTAGGTAAAATGTCGCGCGAAATACCTGGCCACGGGATGGTCAACACATAGTCGCACCCGGACGTGGAGGCCCGGGTGTGGCTCCTTGAAAGCCTACACCGCTCATCTGGACAAGTCTATGATTGAATACGTTGATCCCTTTATCGGGACAGATGGAGTAGGAAATTGCCTATGTGGTCCTTATCTCCCTTTCAGTCTGGTCCGCCTTGGTCCTGATACACTTCCTCCTCAACCCACAAATGGATACACCAGTACAGCACCTATCATCTACTTCAGCCATACCCATGTGAGTGGTACTGGTGGGGGAAGTCGCTATGGCAATATCGGAGTAATGCCTTTCAACGGAAAGCCAAGATTCACCATCGAGGCGAGTGAGCGACTCCAAGAGACAGCAAATCCTGGATATTATGCCACCACACTAGTATCTTCAGGCATACAGGTGGAACTCACAAGTACGCCGAGGGTAGGTGTTCACCGCTATCGTTTTCCTCCCGATGAGGAAGCTAACGTCCTCCTCGACGTGGGCGCGATCCTTCGCCCTGCTACTATCGAACGGGAACTGGGGGCAGTTATTGGTGGATTCGTCGAGTGGATTTCAGAGCAAGAGGTTGTGGGACGCGCCGATTGCCAGGGTGGGTGGGGGCATCGTTTTCCTTACTCAGTCTGCTTCTACGCCCAGTTTTCGCTCCCTGCCGTACAGCAGATCGTGGCCAATAGTGAGGGCATACACGATGGTCCCGTCGCAACGGGAACCAACTGTCGAGCCATCGCGAGCTTCGGTCAGCAGGAGGCTGTTGAGTTGCGAGTAGGCATCTCGTATGTGAGCATTGCCAAGGCCCGAGCAAGTGTCGCGCGCGAAGCACAGGAGAAAACGTTCGAGACGATTCGTATGGAGGCGAGTACGATGTGGGAGAAGGCGCTAGGCCGCATTAGTGTAGAGGGAGGAACACACGAGCAAAAAACGCTCTTCTACACGCTGTTCACTCGCCTGCTCTGTATGCCGAGCGATCTGGGGATTGACGATGAACATCCCTTCTGGCACTCCGGAGTGCGACAGTTCACCGATATCTACTGTCTTTGGGATAGTGTGCGAAATGCCAATTCATTTCTGAGCCTCATCGATCCTCAGTTCGAGGCTGCCCTGCTCGCTTGCCTCCTCGATATTGCAGATCACATTGGATGGCTTCCAGATGCATGGATTGCGGGTCATAGCGCTCAGATTCAAGGTGGGAGTTCAGCGGATATCCTGTTTTGCGAAGCCGCCCTCAAAGGTCTGACGGGCATTGACTACGAAAAGGCGCTGGGCTATATGCGCAAGAACAATGAAGTCGAGTCTCCTGATCCCTGGCTGTATGGAAGACATCTTGCGGATTATCGCGATCTGGGGTATGTGTCGACGAACGTTAAAACTTCCTGCGTTTCGCGCCATATGGAGTATAGCTACCAGGATTGGTGCATCGGCAAGCTGGCTGAACACCTTGGCCATTACGAAACAGCACAAGCCTATTACGCGAGTGCCCACAAACTCTGGAATCTCTGGCGTGAAGATATTACATACTTTGCGCCGCGCAGCCCCAATGGCAATTGGATCAACCCTTTTGATCCATACGTTGTCGAAGACTCCTTCGGTCCATATTTCTATGAAGCGGCAAGCTGCCATTGGTCGTTTAATACGCACCATGATTTTGCCGGGTTGATCGAGCGATATGGAGGAGCGGAAACCTTTATCCAGCATCTCGATACCTTCTTCGATGAACAACGCTATCAGTCTAAAGAGCTTATGTTGCATGTCCCGTATCTTTATCATTATGCGGGGAGACCTGACAAATCATCCGAACGTGTCCGCACGCTTATGGAGCAATGCTTCCACGCCAGGCGCGATGGACTCAGCGATAATGAAGATATGGGATGCCAGAGTAGTTGGTACATGTGCTCGGCGCTGGGTCTCTACCCGATCATGGGGCAGGACCTGTATCTCCTTTCGGCACCCCTCTTCACGCGAGTAGAGATTACCCTTGGCTCAAGCGGCAACTACCTGATCATTGAGGCACCCGATGCAGGAGAGAAGCACCTCTATGTGAAAGGCATAACGTTGAATGGTAAACCTCTACACCGTTCGTGGGTTCGCCATCATGAAATCGCACAGGGGGCAATTCTGCGATTCACCTTAGACATGATCCCGGGAGACTGGGGAACCCGAGAGTTGCCACCGTCACCAATGCGATCTTCCACCACTGGAGGAGCTTAGAATCCGCCATTTCGAGCTACCGTCCCCAGCCAATGACCACTGGGTTTAACAGTACGCTTTTGTGTTTTCCTATCAACCGCTACGAGGCCGAAAGTTGGACCATAGCCAGCACGCCACTCGAAGTTATCAAGGCCCGACCAGTACGTGTAACCTTGAACAACGACACCGTCACGTAAACAGGCGGCGACGCCGAGCAGTGTCTCCTTGATGTATGCAATCCGCTGCGCGTCATCTGCTGTAGCAATACCGTTTTCCGTCACGTAAACTGGCTTGCCTGTTACATTGCTTGCATGGCGGATGGTCGCTTCAAGCGCCATCGGATAGACTTCCCATCCCATCTGAGTTCGCTGTACTTCCTTTTCTGGTTCTAGAATGCCTGTCGAATCGAAACGTCGGCGCGTATATGTCTGAACGCCAATAAAATCGTCACCCCGACATGCTTGCAGATAGACATCTTGTAGTTCCCTGCACCTGCTTGATGGCCTCAAAACCAAGCCGATGTGCTTCCAGGATTGTCTCTCGGCCTCTTTTGGTATAAGCATAGTCAATCGGAACGAACTGTCCAGCTGTGCTCCCTGCTCTACGAGCTGCCGCCTTATACCACGGAGCCCTGCGAGCAGAGCGTACAGCTTCTTTACCAGAGAGCGCCGCTCCAACGGCTGGTCCATTGGCCTCGTTTATCGTGCAAATCAGCGGCATCAAGTCACCCATATGGACGGCAACCTTTGCGCAATAACGAGCAAACCTCACCGGTGTCTCCTTCGCTTCCCAGCCCCCAGAGGCAACCAGCCAAAGTGGTGAGGTGACGTGGTGAAACGTTACCATCGGAATGATACCGTGCTCATGACACGCCATCAGCATATCCCGGTAATGGTTCAACATAGCCTCGGAGAACTCATTCCCCTCTGGTTGGATGCGCGACCATTCCAGGGCGAAGCGATAGAGACCAAAACCCAGCTTGGAGAACAGGGCAATATCCTCACGGTATCGGCTGTAATGGTCACAGGCATCCCCTGAGGACTCGCGCCAGGGACTGCCAGGCGTATGTTCCAGAAGCCAGCTGTCGTTATGAAAGTTGTAGCCCTCAACTTGATGGGCAGAGGTTGCGACACCCCATCGAAAGTGATGAGGAAAAGTGGTCTCCATAGTGTGTTACCTTTCAGTAGGGATACTGCTCCTATAGCTCCGGGAGATACTCAAACCAATCGAAATCAGCAGGCGTGCCATTAATTTTACCGTTCCCGGTCGCGTACATCCCCAGGTACACACCTGTGAAGCTTCCTGCAACCTCGGAAGAGAGATAGCGTGTTGCTCCCGTGGCCAGTGTGTGCGAGAGCTGTCCTGGAAGAACATAGGCAAAGGTATACATCTCTGGGCTTGCTTGAATTTCCAGTTCAATCGGGCCTTCTGCTATGGTTTGTTGTGCAACGATGGCCTCCAGGTCACCTATCCGTCGTCGCACAATAATAGAGCGCATTCCATCCAGGTAAGTGAGGGCAATTTCATAATGATGTTTTTCGTTTGCCAGGACAACCAGTCCAGCCTCTTCTCCAACACTTCCAGGAGTAAAATCGAGCAGGCTCCTTACTTTGCACGAGAAATGTTGTTGCCGACGTCCAATGAATGCAGGGGAGTCCTGGGCGTTCAGAGTAAGTGGCGATCCATACAGGCGTAACCAACCGGGACGATCTAATAGTGACCAGTCCTGTGCATACGGGTTGCGCAGAAAGTTCCAGCAGAATTGGAGAATTGACTGGTCAAAATCATCGCGAGTAGCCTCGTCTGCCCAGGGATGCTGGGGTAAGGTCGGCGTATCCATAGTGAGCTCTATGCCACGATGATGGTTCACGACAGGCCAACCATCATCCGTCCAGGAGACCGGAGCCAGGAATGTTTCGCGGCCGAGATGATGAAAATCACCGCCGTAGGGACGAAAAGCCAGGAAGACAAGCCACCAACTTCCATCGTGCGCTTCAACCAGGTCAGCATGCCCTGTCCCCTGAATTGGATGGAAACCACGGTTGCGATGCGTAAGAATGGGATTGTGCGGGCATGGTTCGAACGGTCCCCACGGGCTACTGCTACGGGCTACCGTGACCATATGCCCGTATTCCGTCCCCCCCTCGGCAATCATCAAATAATAGCTGTTGTTGAGATAGAACAAATGTGGAGCTTCGGGGAAACGACCACCGGTCCCACTCCAGATACAGCGTGTTTCTGTTCGTTTTTGCCCCGTCTGGAGGTCAATTTCACACTGATAGATGCCCTCCGGTTGGCCATTGGCTGATACATAGACACTGCCATCCATATCGAAAAAAAGTGATGGATCAATACCCTTATGATCTATCCAAATCGGCTCAGACCATTCTCCCATCGGATCGTCCGTGGATACGTAGAAATTGCCACCTGCTGATACATTCGTCGTCGTCATATAGAAGATGCCTTCATGGTAGCGAATAGTGGAGGCAAAAATGCCTTGCGAGCTTGCGCAACCCTGAAGCTCAACCTGGTTAGAGCGTGTAAGACAATGCCCAATTTGACGCCAGTGAATCAGGTCGCGACTGTGAAAGATGGGCACACCCGGAAAATATTCGCAAGAAGTAGTGACGAGATAATAATCCTCACCTACGCGACAGACACTCGGATCGGGGTAAAAGCCCGAAATTACGGGATTGCTATACATATATGCTCACTTTCGTTTTTTATAGAACAAAGAATAGCTTCATAATCCATTGTAACTCTATACTTTTTTGTGTACCATACTACTATCAACCATATCGTTCCTCGAATGAAAGGATGAACGCAATGAAGCGAGTACTGGCACTCCAATTTTGTTGGGATGACCCACCCGGGTACCTGGGCGATATTATGCAAGAACTTAGCATCCCTTATGAGATTGTAGAAGTAGATAAATATCCCGTCCCTGATCCAACTGAGTTTGATGCCATTCTCGCTATGGGCGGACTCCAGCATGTTGGTGAAAATGAAAAATATCCATACCTGGTTGGGGCGGAGTCAATGATTTGCAAGGCAGTTGCAGAGGATATTCCCTATCTTGGTATTTGCCTGGGAGGCCAGCTACTGGCTCATGCATTGGGAGCGCCTGTCAAACGACATTCCGTAACCCCGCTCGGTTTCTTTGACGTTCAGACGACACGCATAGGAAAAGATGATCCACTCTTCCACGGCTTACCGGACAGAGTACAGGTGTTTCATTGGCATGAAGATACCTTTGACATCCCACAGGAAGCTGTACAACTGGCTTGCAATGCGCAAACCGAAAATCAAGCCTTTCGTTATGGCCGCCACACTTACGGAACGCAATATCACATTGAAGTGACGCCTGAAATAATTGATATGTGGTTCCATTTTCCCGAGTACAGGCAGGAAATAGTGAGCGCACTTGGAGAAGATGCTGTTGACAACTATGTGAGTGAGAACTCGAAAATCTTTCCTCTTTATCGTCAACATTCGCGCACTATGTTCGAGAACTTCTTGAGAATCGCTGGTTTTCTCACATAAACCTCTCGCCAAGCAGCGTTTCCAAGTATGGAGTGACACCCCAATAGGTTTTAAGATCGAGGTATTCTTGCAGGTACCTGGCCTTATCCCTCTGTGCGCGCCTGACAGCTCGAATCATCAGATTTTTATCCGTGTGTTCTGGTGAAACGAACTCGACGATATCGGTCTTGTAGCCCATGATACGCAGGATAAGCGCTCGAAACGTATCAGTCAGGATATCAGACAGGCGCTGCTTGAGAATGCCATCCTGAAATACGGGTGTGAAAGGCTTCACAGGGCGCAATTGTGCGTGGAGATGGTGATGACAGCAAGGAGCACACATGATCAGGCGAGATTCGGATACGATACCCTGATAAATCGCTTCGTCAGTCGCAGTGTCGCAGGCATGCAGCGCCAGCACAATATTCGGCGACTCCTGCGGGACAAAATCGATAATTGCCGATTTTTGGAAACAGGCATGTGAAAATCCAAGCTCTTCGCTCTGTTTATTGTCTTTTTGTATGAGAGTTGCATTGGTATCAATACCTGTCAAATGAGCCGTGATGCCGCGGACATTGTTCAAGTAGTGGTACGCTGCAAAGGCCAGATAAGCAGAACCACAACCGCAATCGAGTATGTGAACAGGTGTTTTTTCAAAATGCTCAAGTTCGCCCGTATGTTCAAGCAGCTTGAGAAACTCATTAATCTGAGAAAACTTTCCTTGCATGCTTGGACGCACCCGTCCCTGGTCATCCATAATACCGGTAGCTTGTAGAAATGAATCGGGTCTATCTGCTGGTAGAAGCAGTTTCTTGCTGACATCATGAGCAAGCGGTATTTCGCGATCGCCTTTTGAAGCTTTGTCACGGCGAAGAATTACTTTCCCCCTGGGAGAAATCTGCACTCGCAGATCTTCCATCGTCGATTGAACAACGAGAGAATTGAAAGGTAAAGCAAGTATTTCATCGAGCATATGACTGGCCTGCTCACCACGGTAGTTCTTGGTAATATCTTGCTTCTGGCTCAGATAGGAGAATTGCAAGTAACGCTCATTTTTGATCAAAACTGGGCGCACGATTACCTGGTGCCAGAGCATACCGGCATCCTGAGGCCGTCCTTTCATTGTGAAGCGCACAAATATCTGCTCGTCCAGCACAAGACGTTTTACTTGCTCTTTGTATTCCACAACCATCATACAACCACGTTTAACACTTTATTTTACAATCAGCACCGGGCAGCTTGCTTTCTCAATTAAGGCATGGCTAACACTGCCCATAATTGCTCCTCGAAGCGCACTGAGGCCACGTGTGCCCACAACTATTATATCAGCCCCGGTTTCATCGGCTATCTTCAGGATCCCCTCATCTACCCTGTTATCCACTACAACGCGGCCGGCGACAGTCACATCAGGCGATGTAACGAGGCTCTTGATCTCCGCCACCGCAGTATCAACGATCTCCTGAGCATGGACAAGTTCCTCTGAATCTGTCTCTTCATGTACCAGTGGAACCTCATGATGTGGCTCTCCAGGTACTTGCACAGTCGCCCTTTCCTGAGAAACCGGCTGAACACGCAGGTGTACATAAACAACTGTCACTTCCGCCTCATGACGGCGGTCTGCCACCTGGGCGCTAAAGCGTACGGCTCTCTCAGCATATTCTGAGCCATCAGTTGGAACTAGTACATGATGAATCACTGGCAGGACTCCTTTCTCTCATTGACAAGTACCTTCGTTGGTATAAATATAGACGAGGCTCCGATTATGTCCTGGATGCTCCCCTTTGAGAATAGTCTATCTCAATTTGCTGGTCAGCGTCCAGGGAATCTATCACAATCCAAACATAATTGCTGAACCTTTATGAATATTTTAAGGTTTTTTGCTAAAATACATTTTATTTCTCTTACGTTTCTGCTATACTTGCACAAATATACTGTCTCATCTGATTTTCATTTGATCGCAAGGAGCAATCGACATCGATGTCGCAAACTGAACCAGGCTGGCTTCATCATCGTAGAGGAGCTTTTGATAAATCTTTGCATGGAGAAGTGAGAACTTTGCAATCGCACCTGCCAAATGATTTTGCCTTCGATGACCGCCTACCATTTAAAATCGTAGGATATAGCCTTCCCTGTGAGAGACATCCAGAACGCAACGAAGATAGCTTTCTCATAGAACAACATAGCGGTTTAATTGCTGTTTTCGATGGCGTGGGAGGAAGCATTGCGGGAGACGTTGCATCGCAGGCTGCCAGACGCGCAACACTTTCAGGTTGGAAAAGCGCCCTCGGGCAAATTTATAGACAACGCAATGCACGACGCTTTCTTAAGGATTGCGATCAAGTCGATTTTTGCACATTACTACAACACCTCATTGAACATGCAGACGAGATAATACGCACCGATGGCGTAAGAGAGGCTGGTACCGACGATCTTGCCACAACAGTAGCCATTGCGGCTCTCTGTCATCGTCCCGGGGAAAATGAGTTCAATATGGTGTATGCACATGTCGGCGATAGTCGTGTCTACCTGTTGAAGAAGGATGAACCTCTCCAACGTATGACAATTGACGACGGGCTGCTGGGTAAGTTGATCGAGAACGAGATCGTCAACGAGGAGGACGCTCGCAGGATTGATCAAGCTATGCGCGCGGAAGATCTCAGCGACGCAGAAATTAGTTATTTTCGCATGCGTGGTGGTATTACGCAAGCATTAGGTGGCCCACTCCCACCAGAAATCCATATCGACGAGATTCCTATCGCCATTGGTGACCGCATTCTCCTCTGTACTGACGGTATTCATGATAATCTTACCGACCTTGAGATAGAAGAAATCTTGCGCAAAACTCCTCGTAATGCAGTTGCGCGACTGCTCGTAGAATACGCTCTCCTACGTTCACGCGAAGAACGCCAGATAACTATACGCGCAAAACCCGATGACATGACTGCGATCGTGTTAACACGCCGCTACTAAAAGCAAGCGCAGCAGGCAGTCCAAAAGTACCACCCAATAACGTGTTTGCACTCGTTTATGTAATTCGTGTGCTACACTCAAACACGAGTTCATATCTTTTATGGACAATCGCGGTACCAGACGGAGGAGTTGTGCGTATCAACCAGAAATTCTGGTATATTTCCAGTCTTTTTTTGATCATCCTGCTTGCCGCATGTGGAGCTGGGCAAAGCAACCACATTGTACAGGTCCAGCCAATTACTGCCGATAGCCTCAGCATCACACAACACCCAACCCCTACTATCTCCCTCTCCATACCTGAGCAGATTGCCACTGTAGTAACCGCACCATCAACACAAACGAACACGAATGGAGTACCACCCACAACTATTCCAGGCTCGGGAGTCGGACCAGCTCCCTACGGCCAACCTCCGCCTATCACATCCGAAGAATATCAACTCACCCAGCAACTTTTTGCGCTTATCAATCATGATAGAGCCGTACGCGGCCTTTATCCTTTCGTCTGGAACACTACCCTCGCAGGCGGAGCGCGTCTGCACAGTTGGAATATGGTTCACTGTGGATTTAGCCATACCTGCCCGGATGGATTAGATCAATGCGTGCGCATTGCCAATGAAGGGTTCGCAGGATTTACGGATTGCGGAGAGTGCATTGGCCTTGCTGGCCCATCAACTCCTCCCTGGAATAATGTGTATGCAGTGCAAGAAAGTATGATCAATGAGGGGCCTGGAGGCTGGCATTTCATTCACCTGACCAGCACCACGCTACACCGCATTGGTGTAGGTATCTATGTAGATAGCAGCGGCTGGGTCTGGTTCACTGAGGACATGGTAAGTTAAGGAAACTAAAACAGGGCGACCGCATGGGCGAACCCCTACTATACTAGTGCTTAATCTATTCTATACTCAAGGTGCTATTTCTTTGCTGCTAAGTATAATTTTTCGTTCTTCACCCCATTTCCCTTCCCATTCCCATTGGTGCATAGGTTGGCTTTCTCCAGTCAAACAACCAAGACGCAATACAAAGCTGTCCGAGTCGCGCACGACACATTCCACGCTGAGTGTTTGCGTACCCCACTGTACAGGCGCAATCTTATAACTGGCGCCCTTTCGTCGAAGAGCCTGCGGCATAACAGGAGCTACTGTAAGCACTCCCTGTTCTTCCTCTCGCAAACCCATCACATAACGAATGAGCAGGAACACGCTGAGCGCGCCCCAACCATACCCTTCGATACCGGCGTTCACGTAGTCTATTGCGCCCCACTTGCCCACAGTGAGCGATCTGCGATACTCGCGTGTCACCCCCGGTAATCCACCATACTCATCCAATTCACGACTATCAGTACTACGATACGAGCCATCGATAAACCGAAATGCCAATTCAGCAGCATCTACAGGCATATTTGCGGCAGCGGCAGCGCCAACCAGTGTCATTACAACCGGGGGCCATGAAAGTGGAGCCCACCCGGAACTATGCATGGGAGGCTGTGCCAGAAATGGCCGCAGTTGCTCTACCTGTTCCCTGCCAACCACCCCGCAAAACACTGGTGCAAGGTGCATGGCATCCTGCTGTGTCGACCATTCGCGTGCCATCGAATCGTAATCTCGAAACCAGCCATTGCGCCACATCGTCCTGGTCTTTTCAGCATACTCACCGGCTATCTTTTGCCACCATGCCGCCTCTTGAGCAAGATCGCTTTCCTGTTGAGATGACACCTGGATATCCTCGGTCTTTGTCTTCCCAGCCAGCAGAGTTGCCCAGCGAGCAAGGATCTCAGCGCTCAACGCGACACTCGCTTGCAAATCCACGGGGCGCACATGCTGAATAATCGTGCCGCCCGTTTGCTGCGGCCCAAAACGGCTGGAGACATCCTGGCCGCTCTCCCATGAGCAGGCATAGACCATCCAACCCTCGGCATCGCGACGATATTCTAACCACCAGCGTAGATAGGCCGCTGCTTTAGGGTAGAGTCTTCCGAGCCAGTGCAAATCTCCTGTACGGCGAAAGAGTAGATCACAGCACCACAGCGGATATCCCCACTCGGGAGCGGTGCCGCAGATTTGCCCGTCATCAGCCACCATATTATAACTACCATCTTCGCGCATGCAGGGCAAGTTCGGGTGCGGCGAGGACTCGAAATGACCAAGCATAACTTCCGCGGCCAATTCAGGATTGGCATAGCTCAAGAACAGTACATCCATAGCCGCTTCCGCCAGCACAGTGCGCGGCGCTTGAATTTGCATACCATCCCAATAAGTAGGAATAATTCCAGCAGGTGGGCGAATTGTCATACGCAATGTTTCGAGGTCATAGACCAAGCCTCGCCTCCATGACGCTGGCCAATCGCCAGAGAGTTGTGGCGCTCGCGCCCAGAATGTTTCGTCATCAATAAGGCGTTCATTCTCGGCAGAAGCGAATCCCTCGATGCCTTCCTTCCAGTGTTTGTAAGTTTGATCTTGCGAGACACCCCGTGCGAGAACAACATTGAGGCGAGCATCTGAGGGTGTTGGCCCTCCCAGAGTCAATGAGCAAGGTAATGCTAAGGCACGCACCTGCCAACCTGTCTCCTGCTCCCTCTGGGTGATATTTGGAGCCGCAATCGCTCTCCCTCTTGCCCATGCAGAAATATCCTCAAGCGAAATCCCAAACCCCATTTCACCCCAGCTTACTGGAGTTTCCTCTACGGCATGTGCTCCGTGAATAAACACGTCACCTTCGCTGGCGAGCCCCAACATACCAATCCCATGTTCGCGACTTTGAAGGGCGTACAATCCATGCTCCCAGAGACGGCTCGTGTTCGGATTGTGTGTATGGCAGTGAATCAAGTAACAGGTTACGGGCAGAGGAGTATCGCTAGTCGTTGACAGCGAGAGCAGGCAACCTAAAGCATGCTCGTGTACAAGAAAATAGCGTGCGGTAAGCGTCAAGCCATACTTTGGTACAAAACAGTTATATTCAAAACGATTTTTGGTATGGAGCTGGCTGTTAATCGTACACTTGTTACGCAAAAAATCATCAGGAGTGACAAGCACAAGCTCGCGAATCTTTAAACCAATTGTCAGATGAGCAGTATATTGAAACTGGTTATGCACATAACTGCCAAGGTTAGGAACATGCCAGCCCATTCCCAACGGTTGCAATGAACGCAAAACTCCGCTGGGATTGAGCTTCCAGGAGTGATACGGATTGTCAAGGTATCCATGCGGGGTAAAATCATCGTGAGGAACCATGGCCATTTCTCCCTCCTGACACACATCTCTGCAAATTCATACAATGTTTCTACTTTCGACACATTGTATGCCAGTGCAGCTTTACGGTCAAATTTGATTCAGCTCTTACAGCATCACGAAGTCGGAGGTGAGAAAGGCCCAACCGTTTTAATGTACCACAGCCAGGTTGACAGATGCGTGAATCCCACTGAGGCGAATAGGCGTTGGGCAGATACATTCGACTCCTGGGTTTCCAGAAAGGCACCGGTTGCACCATACACTTGCATCTGGCGAAGACCCCTAAGCAGGAGGGCTTGTCCGAGTCCCTTGCGTCGCAGTTCCGGGCGGGTGCCAATGACGCCAACCTCTCCAACGAGATGCTCTCCCTGCTGATCCGTCACTCGCTTGAGTTCGCATTTGCAGAACGCCCCAAATCGTCCCGTTGGCTCGACTGCGATCAGATCCAGCTCAGGCTGATATGCACTGGACTGGTGATACTCCATTCCCGTGCTCATGCCATCAAATACGGCCCGGTGCAGTTCCTGGTAAGCATCGAGTTCCGATGTGGTTACGCCGAGTTTCAGAGAGAAGCCTTCTGCCAGCGAGGTCGGATGCGGTGGAGAAGCAAATGCATGAACAAGGCGTAGATCTCGCTCCGGTAAGGGCGAGAACCCGGCTGCTTCGAGCGCCCTACGATACTCTTGCTCGCTTTCATGGCAGCGACACCATAACTCGCGAGTGCCGCCTCTCGCCTGTACAATAGCCTGAGTTTGTTCCAATCCCCATTTCAGGATCTCTGCTTCCAGACCTTGTCCTTGTACTTCGGGGTGAATCTGGAACGTCAGACCGCATCCTGGTTGGGTTATGAGTGCGTAGGCTACAAGCTGGTTGCTCACATCCTCCCACAGAGCTGTCAGACGCTGGGTCGCAGCGCTGTGCCTGCTTTCCGGCGACATTCCTTGAAGCACCTCCTGCCAGGATGACTTCTCACTCGTGAAGGCTATGCTTTCGGTAATGGGAGCGAGGAGCTTGCGCAGATCTGAGACAGCGGGCTTGTCGTAGATGTTCTGAGGTGTGGTGTAGACCTGTTTTAATGCGTGCACCGCGTCTAGATCAGTTTCGCCGTTGTAGGAACGTCGGATCGGTTTCATATCATCGCTTCATCCATCTTGTGAATCACCAGGTGGATTGGCTTTCCAAGGAGCCTGATGTGTTCCGTCGTGTTCAGGTGGACGCAACCACAGCGAGACATGCGCTGGCTGCATCGTTTCCTGCACGATATTGAGCAAATGCTCACGCAACTGGCCCACGTCTACCTCGTTGCGTAATGTTGCGCTGAATGCCTCTAACGTCTTGGCCGCGTCATACTTGCTACGATAGAAGCGACGATCAATGAACCGTTGAATGCGGTGGCGCAAAGGCTGGAACAAAGCTGCAATAACGAGTGTAGAAACGACGATAGCGACATCGTTATTCTGGTTGATGATCCCTCGGAGCAAGTATTGCAAGGCAAAAATAAGGCCAACGTAGACGAGACCCAGCAAAATCGTCAGCGAGCCATATACCAGTGTGCGATTGATCAGCACATCGATGTCGTACAGCCGGTACCGCAAAATCGAGAACCCAATCGAGAGTGGGATCAAGAGGAAGGCGACAGGCCAGATGGTAAGAAAAAGTATTGACGCACCCAAAGTATTTGATGCAACACTGGGTGGAATGAGGGCGCTTATGGCTAAGATGCCTATGGCAACTACGAATGCCACCGCAAACCCTAAGATAATCCACTTGGTCTGTTGGCGCTGGACAGAAGTGGATACGCGTCTGTAGCGGTAGATTTGCGAAGAGATAATGGCTCCATAGACAACGAGAGGACCCAGCCAGCCGAGCCATGCTGGCCAATTCGCAGTGACGGAAGGGAAGATACTTACGAATTGCTCCAGGATGACGAACAGCAGGATCAGTCCCATCCAACGCGGCACAAGTCGTCCATTGGGGAAGAGCAGAAAGAACACAAGGAGCGAGACTTGCCCCAGAAAGTTCACGAGACTGAGAGGCAAGACGAGGATAGGATAGGCGAATGACAGCGCATTGACGGTATCGCCTGAGGAGGTGACATTGAACATCACGAGAAAAAAGGCGGCCAGTAGCGCCAACCAGTCATCAGACCTGCGCCAGAAAATGAGGAAGCCAACCACGTACCACACCGCTGCGGTAATCGCGAAAAAGATGGTGACCAAAGCGGCAAACCCACTCACAGAAAAGCCACTGCTAGCAAGCGATTGTTGCACCTGTACAGGAAGTTCCTGAGAACCGTTACACGTCACGAGATCAAAGCACACCCTGAGCATTTGCTGATAGGACACGAGGAGGCTAGCAAGAAAGAGTCCCAGACTGGGAATGGCCAGCACCAACCACACAACGCGGGCTATGATGAGCCAGGAGCCAGTCAAGCGCGTATTCGCAGCATTGGAATCAACCGCTCCGCTTGTGCTCTTTTGTTCCGTATCCGATCGGTTCATGCATCTTTCCCTTACATGAGAGCAGTAAAACTCAACGACTCAGAGAGAGGTTTCCGTCTCCTTCAGCCATATCATACCTCCGTCCTGAAATCGTTACAGAAAACATTACGAAGTGTAGACTTCTGAAAATCTTGCAAGTAATCCATCTTCGTTGTGCATGGATTTCGAGTTTTTCAACAGGCTGTGTCATTCTGAGCCGCAGCGAAGAATCTCACGCGTTGGGGAACGAGATTCTTCGCTGCGGCTCAGAATGACAAAACTCCGCTCAGCATGACAAGGACAATGCTTCCCTCAGAAAACAGGGCAAGACCCACCCGTAATATATGCAATCACCAACACCTTGTGCGAGAATATAGTATTGGCCAAACACACGAAAGGAATACTATATGCCAACATCGAATACAAATATGCATGGAAAAGTCTGTATAGTGACTGGTGCCAATTCCGGCATCGGCAAGGCAACCGCATTGGGATTGGCGCAATTGGACGCAACAGTCGTTATGGTCTGTCGCGACAAAGTCAAAGGTGAGGAAGCACAGAACGAAATCAAAGAGAAAAGTGGAAACGACGCCATTGATCTCATACTCGCAGACCTGTCCTCGCAAGAATCAATACGCCAGCTAGCTGAGAACATTCAACAACGCTACCAGCAATTGCACGTGCTCATCAATAATGCTGGAGTTGTCAATCTGACACGGCGAGAAACCTCAGATGGATACGAAATGATGTTTGCTGTTAACTATCTCGCACCATTCTTGCTCACGAGTCTCCTCCTAGAAAAGCTGAAAGCCAGCGCGCCTGCACGCATAGTCAATGTCAGTTCTGATTCACACCAGGCAGGCTATATCAAGATGGAGGATTTGCAATCGGAGAAACAATATAAATTCATGCGCAGCTATGGGCAATCGAAGCTAGCCCTGGTGCTTTTCACTTACGAACTCGCACGCAGGTTACAAGGAACAGGCGTAACTGCCAATTGCCTGCACCCAGGCTTTGTAGCCACGAACATTGGACAGAACGGAGTAGGATCAGTTGGTCGCAGTATCGTCAAACTCATCTTCTCCAGACTTGGCATCAGCCCAGAAGAGGGAGCGAAAACATCCATTTACCTGGCATCCTCACCCGAAATCGAGGGCGTAACAGGCAAATACTTTGCAAAAAGCATACCCGTACGATCAGCCCCCATTTCCTATGATGAGACGCTTCAACGCCAATTATGGGAAGAAAGCGCGAAATTGGTGAATCTGCACGACGTCGGGGCCACATCCACAATTTCATCCCGGTAATTCATACTTGAAATGTAGGGTCGCCCTGCTGATTCGGTCGCCCGGCCCTTTCGCTCACATTTGTCATCCTGAGCGTCAGCGAAGAATCTCACGCGAGGGGCAACGAGATTCTTCGCTGACGCTCAGAATGACAAGCGGTGACTGATTCATCGACCCTCGAAGCCTCAGCTATCCCAGACCTTCGGGGCCTCAGCTATCCCATGTATCTTTAGGCCAACAATGCCTCAAACTGTTTTCGATCGAGTTGTTCCTGAGTCATCAACGCATCCGCAAGTTTGGTGAGTTGATCATAATGCTCGCGTAACAGTTTACGCGCCATCTCATATCCTTCACGAAGGATTCGCTGGACTTCGCGATCAATCAAAGAAGCCAGCGATGTGCTTGTGGCAGGATTCGTATCTGGAGCAGACATGGCAAACATATACTGTGCTCTCGCGGGCACATCACTACCATGCAGCAACACGTTGCCATCAACATCCATAACGAGTGAACGAGGGCCTATCGGCATGTCGTCAAGCTCGACACGGCGCATATTTAAACCAGCGCCACCGGCAGCAGCACGATAATCCGCGAACATCACGCCCACCTCTTCGCTCATACCCCAACGTGTCACCATACGCTTCGCGAGGTCCGTCACAACCTGCAAATCGTTTTCTGCGCCAGTCGTAACACGGTCAGGACCAAAGGTCAGTTCTTCGGAAACTCGGCCTCCTAACCCGACGGCAATTCGCGCCATCAGCGTTTCCCGGCTGTAGTTGTAACGGTCTTCCTCGGCAGTGAACTGTGTTACCCCAAGACTCTGTCCTCGTGGGAGAATCGTCACGCGGTTGACAGTATCAGCTTCGTCCAAATGATATGCGACCAGCGCATGACCTCCTTCATGGAAGGCAATAATACGTTTCTCGCTCTCATGCATGACGATAGGTCGCAAAGCACCCAGTTGCACGCGTGCCAGCGCATCTTCAAAACAATCATGGTTAACATGCTCAAGGTCTTGCCGCGCCGCGCACAATGCCGCTTCATTGACAAGATTCGCAAGATCAGCTCCGCTCATTCCCGTGGTCAAACGAGCCAACCGCTCGAGACTGACTTCTTCATGCAGGGGGGTGCGGCGCGTATGTATTGTCAGGATTGCTTGACGACCGACTCTATCAGGCAGAGAAACGGTAATCTGACGATCAAAACGACCTGGGCGCAGCAATGCCTTATCAAGAATATCAACCCTGTTTGTAGCTGCCATGACTACGACAGATTGACGCGCATTGAACCCATCCAATTCTACCAGAAGTTGATTAAGTGTCTGGTCGCGTTCGTCATTGCCAGCTACCCTCATCGAGCGTT
>Ga0116218_1000610_pt1 | contig 24744 bp, 24 predicted proteins | sample Sb_taG_2_FD_88966 | JGI IMG/M metagenome (GOLD analysis project Ga0116218, IMG submission 88966) | Peat soil microbial communities from Weissenstadt, Germany - Sb_50d_5_LS metaG | ecosystem: Environmental > Terrestrial > Soil > Wetlands > Peat | place: Germany: Weissenstadt | collected 2010-09-21 | reverse complement strand
GTGCGCGCACGGCGCGCTGAGCGCGAGTTTGGCGAGCTCCGCCTCGACCTGGTCGCGGCGGGCGACCAGCACGTCGTGAGCGTGCAGGTAGTCGGCCAGCGTCGCCCGCGACGCCTGATCGGCGAACCGCACCGAGGTCAGCCACGAGCGATGCTTACGCGACCACGCCTCACCCGGCCCCTCCCAGTAGATCTCGCGACGCAACAAGAACTTCCCGAGCCGGTGCCGGGCACGCATCAGATCCACGCGAATGTCCTCCCGGCAGCACACCAGATCACGCAACTGCTCACGCTCCACAGACGGGATCGTGACCAGCGACAACTCCCCAGCCGCCAACAGCCTGGCCAGACGGATCGCGTCACGCTTGTCGGTCTTGACCCGATCCGCCGGCGGACGCTCGTCTTACCCGGCGCGCACACCGCCAGCTCGATCCCCCTCCGCCCGCGCGCGGCGCGCCAACCCATAGCCGGTCGGGCCCGCCTCATACACCATCCGCGCCGGCCGCGGAATCTCCATAAGGAACGGCAGCAGCTCGTGCGGACGACCCGCCACCCGCCTCGTGGTCACCTCGCCCGTGGCCTGATCGAAGATCGCGACCACCGACGCGCGCGCGTGCACGTCCAGACCGACCCAACGGATACCGTCAGGCATCGCGGCACTCCTCTCGTAGATCGTGGGCCCGCGTCGAGGCCGTCATCCTCGGCGCGAACAACACCCCCGCACTCTGCGCGAGGGGTGCCGGCCTAGCTTCGACAGCCGACCGGCCACTCCTCCATATGGTCTATTCCGACGACGGCTCCCTCGTGCAAGCCGAGGACGAACGCGATCGTGCGCGGGGAAGGGGTCGGGACCCGGACCGCCGCTCCGTCAACCCCGGCCAGGATATGGGGCGGCGAGGTCCCACCGCCTGAGGAGGGCAACTAGGCGCAGCTCGCGGGCCCCGGCGGCCGGTGATCGACGCGCTCATGACCAGCGCTTTCGTCGCGACGGCGTCCGGTCCAAACGCCACCCTCTGGCCAGTGCCAGTACTAGACGGCAACTTCTTCACTCTGGCCGAAGTCGCTCTCGCTATGGGGGTCGACGAGGCCAGGGTCCGAGAATGGATCGAGATGCTGGCCGTTCCCTGGACGTACATGCGTGAGGCAGGCGGCCCGGCCGTGCGCTGTCCGTGATCACGGAATCCTCCCCAGAGTTGATCACGAGAATTCCCCAGGGCGGTAGCGCGTAGGGACTGCGCGCGCGGGGTTCGACGGAGGCGAGGCCCGAGGGCCGAGCCGGAGTCGATCCCCGCGCGCGGCGCGGTTCTGTCGGGGGCTCCCTCCAGGGTCGCGGTGTTCAACGCCGCTGCCTGAAGGGAGCTATTGGGGATGCTGACTGAGGAGGACGACGTGGAGATTCACGCGCTTGCGCGCCGGGGCTGGTCGGTCTCGGCGATCGCCCGGCACACGGGTCGGGATCGCAAGACGGTCGCAAAGTACCTGGCTGGCGGGAAGCCGGGTCGGGTGCCGGCGCCGAGCTGTCTTGAGCCGTATCGCGCGTACCTGGAGGCCAGGTTCGTTGATGACGCGCACGTGTTCGCGAGCGTGCTGTTCGAGGAGCTGGTCGGGCTGGGGTTCGATCGTTCCTACCCGACGCTGGTCAGGGAGATCCGCCAGCTGGGGTTGCGGCCGGTGTGCGAGTGCTGCCAGGCGGGCGCGGTGAAGCTGACGGTCGGGCTCGAGCATGAGCCCGGCGAGGAGCTGCAGCTGGACTGGTTGGAGCTGACCGAGACGCCGTGGGGTGTCAAGGCGTACGTGCTGGTCGGCGCGCTGTCGCACTCGAGCCGGCTGCGCGGCTGCTTTGCGGAGGGCGAGAGCTTCCCGCACCTGGCCGAGGCGCTGGACGGCGTGCTGCGCCGGCTGGGCGGCACCGCTCGCTCGTGGCGGACCGACCGGATGGCAACGTTCGTCTACCCCGGCACCGACCGGCTGCGGCCCGAGGCGGCGGCGATGGCTAAGCACTACGGCGTTCAGGTTACGGTCTGTCCGGCGAACCGGCCGCAGCGCAAGGGTGTCGTCGAGAAAGCGATCCAGTACGTGACGCAGTCGTGGTGGCGCTCGGCGCCGGTGCCCTCGCCGGCGCAGGCGCAGGCCGACCTGGATCGCTGGTGCGTGGCGGTGTCCGATCGCCGCCGCCGCGGTCAGAGCACCGTCTCAGAGCTCGCAGCCGCCGAGTCGCTGCTGATGCTGCCGGAGCTGCCGTTCCCGGCGGAGTACCGCGAACAGCGAGTCGTCTCCCGCGACGCGCTCGTGTCGTTTGAGGGCAACCAGTACAGCGTCTCGCCCGGGCACGCCGGCGCCACCGTCGAGGTGCGCGCCCGGCTCGGTGAGCTGCACCTGGAGATCTACACGCCCGCGGGCCGGCGGATCGCGCGGCACCGCCGCGCACTCTCGGGTGCCGGGCAGACGATCCGCAGCGACGAGCACGCCCGCGCGCTCGAGCAGGCGGTGCTCTCCCAGTTCACGACCCGCAAGGCGTGCCCGCGCAAACCGAACCGGCCGCCGGGCGAGCAGGCGCTGGCCGTGGCCGCCAGGCTCGGTGGCCAGCAACCCGGCGGGGTGCTCGTCGATCTGGAGAGCTACGCGCGGATCGCGAAGGTGGCTGGGCGATGACCGACTACCTGCACCACTACAACGTCGTGATCGACCCCGAGCAGGGCACCCAGCTGTCCGACGGCTCGTGGGCCCAAGACGTGACCCTCGTGCTCCTCGACGCGCCCGGGACCGGGAGCCGCCGCCCGGTCGCGATCACGCTCACACCCGAGCAGGCACGCGAGCTCGGATTCGAGCTGCTCGCCGCGGCCGAACACGCCGACCGAACAACCACCCCGGAAGGAGACGACGCGCGATGACCGACCGCGTCTACCAGCAACTCCGTGAGCAGCTCGCCTACCTCAAGCTCTCAGCCGTCGCCGAGCAGCTCGCCCATGCGCTCGAGCAGGCCGAGTCCCAGAAGCCCAGCTACACCCGCTTCCTCGCCGATCTGCTCTCAGCCGAGATCACAGCGACCGAACAGCGCAGGCTCGACGGACGCCTGCGGTTCGCGAGCTTCCCTGCGCACAAGACGCTCGAGCAGTTCGACTTCGACGCCCAGCCATCACTCGACCGGCGGCTCGTCGACGAGCTCGCGACCCTGCGGTTCATCCAGGAGAAGGCCAACGTGCTGCTGATCGGCCCGCCCGGCGTCGGCAAGACGATGCTCGCCACCGCCCTGGGCCTGAAGGCCGTGCACGCCGGCTACCGCGTCTACTACACCACCGCCGCCGACCTCGTCGCGCGCACCACCCGCGCCGCGATCGAAGGCCGCTGGCAGACCACGATGCGCTTCTGGAACGGACCGCAGGCGCTGATCATCGACGAGCTCGGCTACCTACCGATGCCCGGCGAAGCCGCCAGCCACCTCTTCCAAGTCATCAGCCGCCGCTACGAACACGGCAGCGTCATCCTCACCACCAACCGCGGGATCGCGCAATGGGGCGAGATCTTCGAAGACACCACCGTCGCCGCCGCGATCCTCGACCGGCTCCTGCACCACGCGACCGTCCTTCACATCGACGGGGACAGCTACCGCATGCGCGGCCACCGCGCCCGCCTCAAGCAGCTGCAGCACGCCGTTGCGGCCGAGCCGGAGACCAAGCCATGAGCGCCACCACCCCAACGGCAGCCACGCCGACCGGCGCTAGTGACCGTCCCGTCCCTCCACACGCACGCCAGCTCGCCGCACAGCTCTCCACCCTGTTCGAGCACGACGCAGCGATCGTCCAGCGGCTCAACGACGCCCACCGTCGCCTGCGGGACGCCAACGAACGGCTCTACTCAGAACTCGCGCCCGACGCGTTCGGCCTCATCTACGACGGCACCGCGGCGACAGCGACCGGCACCAGCCCAATCGCCGCGCTCATCCGCAACGACAGGCCCGACGCCAACAGCCCGATGCTCGAGGCCCTGCAACAGATCCACTCGCAGATCCATCGCGCGTTCTGCGCCTACCAACACGCCTGCGAGCAGCGCCGACAGCTCGCCGTCGACGTCGGCGAGCTCCAGCTCGCCAGCCCCAATCTTCGACCGCCGCTCACCTAGATCGTGGCGACAACGCCGCTGAGCGGCCAGCCTGAGCCGCTTCACGCCGCCACGCTGTCGCGATCCAGCAGGCGATTACGAACGTCCGCTCTTCATCGTTGAGGATGAGATCGCCCGCGTCCGGCAGACCATCCGCGTCGATGACGCGACGCGGCTCCCAGTCGACATCGCCACAGAAGACAGTCGCGTCAGGCTCGCCATCGTCATGCACGAACACGAGCTGCTCACCGAACTTGTTCACGAAGTAGCCGAGATAGCGCCCTGAGCGCTCCTGGATCGAGGGTGCCGCCGCCGAGTGATGATTGGTCAGGCGCAGCAGCTCAGCCTCACGCATACAGATAAACGATGACGGCTCAAGCGGCGGAAAGCCTTGAGGCAAGCAGCGCGCCGCCGCCGCTGGGGATCCTGACCGCGCTCATACGATCGCCGATGCCCCTTCTCAACGCGCGGTGACCCCGCACCGCGACCGCAGCCTCACCGCCCGCCAGCTCCGCCCATCCGGGACCGCCCAGCCCGCCAGCGTGCCGCCCTACAGCTCGATCTCGGTCATCCCAGGGTGGGGAATTTCCATGATCGAGAGTGGGGATTTCCCGTGATCGTTGACAGCGCCGCGACGATCTAGAGGTTCTCGCCGCGCCGATACCCGGCGCACGTTCCCTGGCCGACGTCCTCGGCGCGTTCGAGGGAGAGTCACAGGCCGCAATCGATCAGGTGGGGGCCTACTTGGAAGTGTTTCGCTCCCGCCGGTTCGCTGAGGAATCGCCGCAACGACCGCTCTTCCACTACACCTCCGGCGACGTTGCGCTCGATCACCTCCTAACGGACGGTCGGCTTCGGCTCCAGGCGCCGACCGGGCTCAACGACCCGTTCGAGTCCGAGCCGATTTCCGTGGCCTTCCTGTTGGAGGACCAAAACCAGCAACATCGCCGCGGCACGTTCGAGGCTGCCAGCGAGTTGTTGCGCAACACCTGCCGCCTGTGCTGCCTCACGCTCTCCGGTCACTACGACCACGGGCCAGTGGGGTTCGGCGACGGCTTCGCACGTGCGCGGATGTGGGCGCAGTACGCGGAGAACCACGCGGGCGTCTGTCTGGCGTTCAACCAGGACCGGCTGCGCGCGGCCGCGATCGCCGCGGCGAAGGCCCGGGACCTCCGTCTCTACGAAGCGGGCGTGAAGTACCGAGTCGAGGGCGGGCTGGACCGCGCCATATCTTTGCCGTACGCGCGCGTCGCGCAAGACCTCCCCGGTCTCATCGAGGACGTGTTCCCCGTTCACGTTGCCCGCCTGTACTTCAGCAAGGCGTGGGACTGGAGCACGGAGACTGAGTACCGCTTTCTGCTGCACGGCAAGGTGAATGACTACGAGTACATCGACGTGCGGCACGCCTTGACGGGTGTCTTCTGCGGTCCGGCGTTCCCAGACGGGCGCATCAAGGACATATGCGCTCGTTGCCCGGAGCTGACCGATGCGGGGCGCGTCTACAAGCTGTCGTGGAGGAACGGCGTGGCGACGACTACTCCGATGAGCGGCGGCTCAGTGGCGCCGATGCCGGAGTGGGATATCCCGCCAGCGCCGAGCGACCCGGCTTAGCCTGAAACCACCGGTTGCGGTGGGCCTGACGGGTTTGGCCGTGGTTTCGGGTGTGGAGGCGTTCCGGCGGGGACGCGCGGTGCCGCTGACGGTGTCAACGGCGTCTGAGGAGCGCGCGATCCTGGTCTGGATGGTGTCGTTGAGGGTTATGCGGGCAGGCCGAGCGGGCCGGTGTCGGCCGCGGGGTCGGCTGGGAGTGGGTGGCGGGCCCCTGTGGGGTCAGGTGAGCGCGGGGAGCGCGCGGATCCTGTCCAGCACGGTGGCGAACTGGTGTTGCCAGGGCCAGCGGGAGGGCATCCGGAGTGTCCATTGCCGGCTGGTGCGCGTCAGCCGGGCGGGGATTTGAAACAGGTGCCGGCGGCGGGCGCTTGCTGTCTGCACTGGCTGGTTGGGGAGACCGATCTGGGTGGTCCAGCGGCCGAGGTTGTGCGCCAGGGCGGCGATCACGGTCCAGGCGCTGTTGGCCGGGTACCGGCCGGAGGGGAAGTGGCAGAGCGCTTGGTCTTTGAGGTCGCGGATCGCCAGCTCGACGGTGGCGTGATCGCGGTGATCGACATCGGCAACGATCGCCGGGACGGTGCGGTTGGTCGCGAAGCAGTGGTGGCGCCAGTCGGGGAACAGCTCGGCCTGCGCGCCCACGAGCCGGGTGCGGCGGACGATCAGCCGAAAGCCTTTGAGCTCGGTCTCAGCGACCTGCGCCTCGCCGCCGTCGGAATAGTCGGCGACCCTCACCCACGCGGTCTCGTCGATCTGCTCGATCAGCGCCCGGATCGTCTTTGTCAGCTTCACGCCGATCGAGAACTCGATGCCGTGCCGGTTCAGCTCGGCGAACTGCTTGTGGTTCTCAAACCCCGTATCGGCGCGGATGATGATCTGACCGTCATGCCCGGCGCGGCGCACGCGGGCGATCAGCTCATCAACGAACCGGGCGAGCCCACGCTGCGTGTTCGCCTTGCCCTTGCGGCAGCGGATGTGCAACAGCTCCCCGGTGTCCGCGCGGACCGCGACGATCGGGTGATATCCGAGCTTCTTGGTGTACCCATACGAGGCGCCCTGCTTCTGGTAGCCGTGCACCTCACCGACGAAGCTGTCGATGTCGATCACCAACGGCCCGTCGCCCGGGCCCGCCCCGGCTGCCCATGCGCGGCGCAACGCCTGATCGAGCACCCGGTCGAGCTGGCGAACGTGCCCGAAGGTGAACGCGCGCAAGAACGTCCCCAACGTCGAGGGCGCCATCACCCGGTGCCCGAGGATCAGCCCCGTGCTCCCGGCTCGCAGCACGTTCATGTCATCGATCGAGTCCGCGCCCGCAAGCATCCCGTGCACCAGCGAGAGCACCTTGCGGCCCGGCAACGCCGCTCCGGGCAACCTGGGGTCAAGCCACACCGACTCGTTCACCAACTCCTCGACACCCAACCGGTCCGCGAGCGTCGCTGTCAACAGCAACCCGGCGTCGCTGATCAACCGCTGCTCATCGAACCGGACCTGCACAGCGTCGAGGCTCGTGGGGCCCTCGGGAACGTCCGCACCATGATGCACCATATGGGTGACCTCCTGACAGGGCCGCAGCCGCCCTCTACGACTGCTACAAAAGCCCTGCTCAGGAGGACATTTAAGACTCAGGCTCGGACGGAACCGGCGCCGTTACTCCGTGGATCCAGGCTTAGGACTCAGCAGCCCGTAGGCCGCGCGGCGGTCCATGTAGTCGCCCCGCTCGATCATGGCCCTGCCTCCGCCGAATCTTCGTACTCGGTTTTTCGCCCGTTCCTACTGGGATTGGGGCGAACAGCCCGCTAACCGGATACGAAGCTAATCCGGTGTAGTCGTCACGACTGCTTTCCGGTGACACGAGGCATGTCAGCGCAGCTCCGGCATGACTCCCTCGGCAACCGAGCGGTCGGGAGAGACCTGCTCGTGGCGAATCTCAGGGCCGACCCGGCCGCGCCGAGAGCCCTGCTCCTCGCTTAACGCGCTACTTCTGCAATCGCGGACTGGAGCAGCCAACGGCCGCGGTGCGCCAACCCCTGCAGTTCGTCCACAGCAGTGGCGCGGCTCGGAGTCGGCCGGGCTTGCGCAACGGGAGAATGCAGCGCCCTTCGCGCCTCCGGCTCGGAGAGTGATGCGTCTGCTCAAACTCGAAGGCGGTCGGCCCGGTGCCCCCGGCGCTAAGGGCTTCGGTCAGGAGGTGCGAGGTCTCGTTAGGCAGCGGTCTGGTCGAGCGCGTACAGTCGCCACTCGCCCGGTACGCCCCTCAGCTCCGCGACGCCGCGATCTTCGAAATGGAGCCCGGAGCCGACGACGAGGTCTCTTACCGTGCTTGACACGAGTACCTCGCTCGCTCCGGCGCAGGCTCCCACGCGAGCGCCGATATGTACCGCCATGCCGGCGATGTCCCCGTTGCGCAGCTCGCATTCGCCGGTGTGCACCCCGGCTCGCACCTTAATTCCTAGCGAAGTGACTCTGTCCGTAATGGACGCTGCGCAACGCACCGCCCGCGCCGGTCCGTCGAAGGCAGCGAGGAACCCATCGCCCGTCTGCTTGATCTCGCGACCGCGAAAGCTCCCCAACTCCTTGCGCACGATCTCGTCGTGGCGCTCGAGGATCCGCCGCCAGTCGCGATCGCCCATCGCTGCGGCGTGCTCTGTCGAGGACACGATGTCGGTAAACAGCACGGTTGCGAGCACGCGCTCAGGCGCGCGCTCCCGACGCGAGCCCGTGATGAACTCTTCGACCTCATCGAGCAGCGCATCCTGGTCGCCGGCGAACGCCAGATGGTCAGCACCCTCAAGCTCGACGTAGCGCGCGTGCGGGATCAAGCTGGCAAGCGTGCGGCCATGGGCTGCGGGGATCAGCCGGTCATCAGCGCGATGCAGCACCAACGTCGGGGCAGTGACCGCCGCCAGCGCCGGGCGCACATCGATATCGGCGTACATGCGCAACAGCGCGGCCGCACCCCGCGGGCTCGTGCCCGAGCGCAACAGTCGCGCCCACCAGGCCACGATCCCCTCGTCGGCCGCGAGGCTCGGCGCAAACAGTTCCACTCCAACCGGCCCACCCCAACTAGGAGCGGTGGCTTCGACCCAGCGTTCATACCTCTCGCGCGAGGCGCCCGCGGGATAGTCCCCAGACCGCGTGAGCTTCGCGTAAGTCCCGTACAGGACAAGGTGGCTGACGCGCTCGGGAAAGCTCGCGGCGTAGAGGACTGACATCGGCCCGCCCTCGGAGATACCGAACAACGCGGCCTGCTCTGAGCAAACGGCATCGAGTACGCACGCCAGGTCATCCATCCCCTGCTCGAGCGTCGGGGGCTGACCAAGACGGTCGGAAAGCCCCTGTTCGCGCTTGTCCCACAGGATCAGACGCGAAAAGGACGCCAGGCGCTCAAAGGCACGCCCGACTTGAGGCGCCTCCCAGAAGACCTCGAGATGGCCTACAAAGCCCGTGACGAACGCCAAGTCCGGCGGACCCTCGCCCAGCACCTGATACGCGATGCTCACCTCGCCGTTGTGCGCGTACTTGACCTCGGGGATCTCCATTGCGTCGCAGTCTAGGTCGAACCACGAGGGCGTCCGCTCGGCAGCACCGTGCCGAACGATGCCGTGAGCTAGCTTCCGCATGTAGATTGACGAGCCGGCACTGCCAGCGAACGGCACGCTGAGCTGCGCAACGGACGAGACCCAGAAGAGCCTCCCGGCCGATCCACGGCTGCTGGACCGCCGTGACGTTGCGGAAGCGCTGGTGACCGGCCGCTCCCGCAGAGACCTCCTTTGCCGCTCCGACGGGGCTCTCGTCGCCGCCGGCAACGGACCCCTATGCGCGAAAGCGAGCAAGCCGCCAGCGAGGGCTTTCGTCATCAGGGCACCGCAGATCCGCACGATCGCCTTGGCGACGACTGGATAGCCAGGGAAGGCGAGCTCCTTGACGGCTGTCGGCGGCTCTGCCTCCGGAGTCTCGAGATTGGCGAGGACCAGGGCCGCGACCCGGCTGGTGAGGGAGACCTGCTCATGGCTCAACGCGATCCCGGGGCGTCCGCTGCCCGCTGCTGTGTCCGTATAGGCCCTCCGTCCCGGGAGCGATGACCGGGCGGCCCTTAAGGGACACCCCTTGTCCCGCCAGCGCAAACTGCGCGAATGCGCGCCGGTGCTGGGATGTTGCCCGCACGAGGTTCCGCTTACGGCACGATGTCGCAGTGAACATCGCGACGGTGCTTGTTCCGCCGCAGCTTGCGTCTCAGGCTCGGACGGCGTACGCCTTCAGCCGAGCAGGCCGAGGGCGCGGTCCGCCCATGCTCGACCAGGCCGGGGGCGCGGTCGGCTTTGGCGCGGATTGCCGCTGCCAGGGCGTCGTCGCGCGCCGGCGAGAATCAGCCGGCGCACGTGGGCGACCAGCCCGCGGTGAACGCCCATGTGCGCGTTGGCGGCCATCCACGGCTCGACGGCGCCTGACGCCTCGCCCGTGTCCTCCGGGATCAGCTGGACGAGCGAGTCGGTCAAACGGGCAAAGATCTGTTGCTCGCGCGTGAGCAGCGCCGGGCTGGCAAGGGCGGATCTTCGTAGCTAACGAAACGGCGTCGAGGGCTACACCGACGGGAGCGGGCAAGCAGATGATCGACGGCCTGGTGAGCACCGGCGACATCGGCCACGTCAACGACGCCGGGGCGGCTATTCGTCGACGGGCGCCGAGACGACATGATCGTCTCCGGCGGCGAGAATAGCTTTCCCTCCGAGGTCGAAGACGCGCTCGCGCTAGACCCGGGCGTCGCCGAGGTGGCGGTCGTCGGCGTCGGGGACGAGCGCTTCGGCCAGCGTCTGAAGGCCTACGTCATCGTCGCCGACGGCGCCACGGTCTCCGAGGACGAGCTGAAGCAGCACGTGCGCACGAGACTCGCGGCGTTCAAGGTTCCTCGCGAGATCGAGTTCGTCACCGAGCTGCCTCACACCGAGACAGGGAAAGTCGTGAAGTCGGGCTCGGCGAGGAACAGTCGTAGCGGCGAGCATCCGTGATGCCGCGCATTTTTCCGGCCGCGCCCGACAACGCTCTACGGATCGTGGTGACGCGCTCGTGGCCTAGCGTTCGAGCGCACGAACCTGCCTCCGGAAGGGAGCATCGCGATGGCGCAAACCCCGACCAAACGCAGCGCCCCGGCAAAGGCCACGGCGACCCGCGAACGCAGCCCGGGGGGAAAGGCCCCGGCGACCCGCAAGCGCACCACGTCGGCTGCGCGTCCTTCGGCTGGAGTCGACAGGACCAAGGAGCTATCCGAAGAGGTACTCGAGTCCGTTAAGAAAGGTCAGCATGAAGCGATCGAAGCCGTGCGCAACTTCGTCGACGCCGTCGACCATACGTTACCACGCGAGGGTCCGTCTAGGCGGCAGGAGATTATCGATTCTGCCCTCGAGATGGCCGACCGACTGGTGCACACGCAGTACGACTTCATCCGCCAGGTGATCGACAGCACCGCCAAGTCGCTGAGCAAGTCAGACGGCGCGAAGTAGGCTGATCGACGGCACCGTGCGGCAGCATTCTAGCGTGGCAAGTGACAGTCGGACTGGTCCTCGGCGCCGGCGGCGTCTTGGGGGGCCTGCGGAGGGCGGTCGGCTTCCGGGCGCGCAGGGGTTGGCGTGCGGGTTTTGTACTGGGAGGTGTGCGGCGGATCACGGGTCTAGTGCGCGTGGCGGCGTCCTAGCGTGTTTGGTATGACCACGAGGTGGACATTGCCCGTCGGTTTTCGTGCCGGCCGCGGACCGCTCGGAGCGGTGGTTGTTGGTTTGCTGATCGCGGTTGTACTGGGGTCGTTCGGATTGCTGCCTGCGGTCGCGCAGGCAGCGGGGACGAGCTCGGTGCCGTCGTCGATGTGGATCACGAACGGGATGGTGACCTCGGTGCTGCCGGCGGGCAAGGTGTTGTATGTCGGTGGCCGCTTCACCTCGATCGCGCCGTACACCGGGGGCGGCGTGCCGATCGGCCGCTCGAGCGGGTCGCCGGTGGCGCGGTTTCCGAAGGTCGACGGTTCGGTCTACGCAGCGGTTCCTGACGGCCGCGGCGGCTATTACCTCGGGGGTCAGTTCAGCGTCGTGGGGGGTACTGCACGCGCGGACCTGGCACACGTGAGGGCTGATGGCAGCGTGGATCCGGCCTGGAATCCTCGCGCCGGCGCTCCCGTGTTCGCGTTGGCGTTGTCGGGCTCGACGGTATACGCCGGTGGCGATTTCCGCTCGATCGGTGGGCGGGTGCGCAACCGGATCGCGGCGCTGAACGCTCGGACCGGTCGGGTGACCGGGTGGAACCCAGGGGCGAACGGGACCGTGTACGCGTTGACGGTGTCGGGCCCTCTCGTCTACGCCGGCGGTGCGTTCCGCTCGATCGGTGGGCGGGCGCGGAGTTACATCGCGGCGGTGGATCCCAGGACCGGTCGCGCGACGGCGTGGAACCCTCGCGCCGGTGGTGGTTACCAGGGATTCTTCGGAGTGCTCGCGTTGGCGGTGTCGGGCTCGACGGTGTATGCCGGTGGCAATTTCGCGTCGATCGGTGGCAAGGTGCGCCACGGAATCGCTGCATTGGACGTCAGGACGGGCCGCGCGACCGCCTGGAATCCCAACCCTGACTCTCCGGTGAGAGCGCTGGCGGTATCGGGCTCGACCGTTTACGCCGGCGGCGGCTTCGCGTCGATCGGTGGCAGGGTGCGTCACGGGATCGCCGCATTGGACGTCAGGACGGGCCGTGCGACCGCCTGGAACCCACGCGCCAACGAAGGCGTGCTCGGGCTGGCGCGGTCAGGCTCGACCGTGTACGCGGCCGGGTTCTTCACCTCGATCGGCGGCCGCGCGCGCGACTACATCGCCGCGCTGAACGCCAAGACGGGCCGGGCGACCGCTTGGAACCCCAATGCGGTCGATGACGCCGCGAAGGTGATCGCGGTGTCACGCTCGACCGTATTCGTCGGCGGTTACTTCAAGGCGATCGGCGGTAGCTCGCGCGCCCGGATCGCGGCGCTTGACGCCAGAAGCGGTCGCGTGACCCCCTGGAATCCAGGTGCGAGCATCTCGGTCGATGCACTCGCCGCGTCGGGCTCGACGGTGTACGCCGGCGGTGGGTTCCGCTCGATCGGCGGCCAGGCGCGCAACTACATCGCCGCGCTTGACCCCAGGACCGGTCGGGCGACCGCGTGGAACCCCGACGCCAGCGCCCCGATCAGCACGCTGGGGGTGTCGGGCTCGACGGTATACGCCGGCGGTGGGTTTCGCCACATCGGCGGCGCCGCGCGCGACGGGATCGCGGCCCTGGACGCGACGACCGGCCGCGCGACCGGCTGGAACCCCGATGCCAACGCCCCCGTGAGCACGCTCACGGTGTCGGGCTCGACCGTTTACGTCGGCGGCCACTTCGGTGTGATCGGTGGCGCCAGGCGCAGCGCGATCGCGGCGCTGGACGCGACGACCGGCCGGGCGACCGCATGGAACCCCGCTGCAAACTACGCCGCTGACGCATTGGCGGTGTCGGGCTCGACCGTGTACGCCGGCGGTTACTTCACCCGGATCGGCGGCCAAGCGCGCCACGGGATCGCCGCGCTGGACGCCACCACCGGCCTGGCGAGCCCTTGGAACCCAAACGCCCAAACCCCATTCGCGAACGAGGCCGGAGGCGTCGATGCGCTGGCGGCGTCGGGCTCGACCGTGTACGCCGCCGGCAAGTTCACGAGGATCGGCGGCAAGCCGCGCGATGGGATCGCGGCGCTCGACGCTACCACCGGCCTCGCGACCCCATGGAACCCCGAGTTGAACCTGACCGGCACGTTCGCGCTAGCCGTATCGGGCTCGACGCTGTACGCCGGTGGCGACGTCGGGCTCGTCGCCTTCGCAACGACACCGTGACCCGCCGACGTCGGCGCGGCCCTGGGGGCGAGCTGAGAAGTGAACACCAGCCGACTGGCAACGAGATGCGCGCGAGCGCTTCGTCAGTTGGCGGTCACGCATTTACGCGATGGTCTGCCGACGCGGAGCGTGCGATGGGGGCCCGTCCAATCATGCGGTTGGCATACCAACTGTCCACCCGCTCCCATCTCGGAAAGCGTTCAACCCAAACAGGGCCCGGACTTTGGGATCGCGGGAAGGGGCACTGCTACCAGCGCCGCTGCTATGAGCTCCCCGAACTTGCCGCACTTCGGCATGCGTCGAGACCGGCTTCCGGATAACTAGCGTCGAATCAGTCGATGAAGGCGATCGTCCCGCCCCACTGTCTGGTGATGCGCGCGTGAATCGCCTTCTGGTCGTGCCCAGGGACGAACGATCGGTTCGCGGGGACACGCTCTTCGCACCCGCAAGCGCAAGTCCACGTAGCACCGTCCGGTTCGCTGAAGTACGTAACCGGGTTACGGAACGAGTCAGGCGCTGGTGCGTCGACCCAGCGGTGGGACAGCGGGTGGTTCGGGTCGAGCACGTGACCAACAATCGCGCGTCTTTCGTCAATTCTCTCTCGATGGCCTCTATCTCGGCGATGAACTTGATCTTGTGATCGCCCGTGTACGAGAACGCCGCGTACTTTTCGCGGTCAGCGCGCGGGCCGAGGTGCCAGCGTCCGCGGTTGCGGGCGAAGAGTCCGTCGACGGGCGCAGTCGGGTCATAGCCCCACCAGTCACGGGTCATCGGGTCATCGGGTCGGGCGGGGCGGCGATCACTCAGCTTGATGTGGAGCACGGTGGAACCTCCGAAAACTGCTGGCTTGCCTTGCGCTTTAGAGTGGCATGCCTGGCTTGGACGTAGCTTTCCCCAGGGGTTGGACCGGATGTGGCCGGTCCCAGTTCATTGATCGCTTTCACTCTTGCGCCCGCTCGAGTCGCGCGATCGGTTCGGCGACTTTGTGATCGCTCAAGTAGCGCTGTAGTGGTGGGGTTCGGTCCCGCCGCTCGCGGGGGCTGACGAAGTCGTGAACGGATCCACCAGCCGCCGTCGGCTGGCTGGCGTGGGCATCCGTTATCGAGCGTTGAGATCACGGCGCACGGCGTCGCGGTCGAACCCCGCCGCCTCAAGCTGGCGCACGATGATGCCGACGTGTTTCTGGCTGAGGTTCTGTTTGCCGTGACCAGGAACCGTGACGACGACGCCGGACTCATGGCGAAAACGCCGATGGCTCGTAGCCTTGCCGCCGAGTTCGGCAAAGCCGTGATCGGTTAGCCACGCCGTGAGCGCTCTGCGGGTGACCGTGCTCATCAGGCCGGGTTATCGGGCCTCACGCGCGGCCAGCAACCGGATTACCTCGACCTCCCGGGCCCGTGTAGCACTTCTAGCTCGCTGCGATTCCCTCCTCGGACACATTCGATGCGATGATCGTATTGGTGATCGTCGCTAGCCACGTCGTCTCGCCACTGAACGCCGAGTGCTCTATGCCCATACTCGCTGGGGCTGATGCGCGTCGATAAGTGGCTGTGGACGGCGCGGCTGTTCAAGACGCGCACGCTGGCGGCGGATGAGGTCAAGGGCGGTCGCGTGCATGTCAATGGCGTTGCGGTGAAGCCGAGCCGCGAGGTCGGAGCCGGCGACGAGCTCGAGATCAGCCTCGGTCGCCGGCGGCGGACAGTAATCGTGCGCGACGTGGCTGAGCGCCGCGTTTCGGCCGCAGAGGCGGAGAAGCTCTACGACGAGACCGAGCGGAGTATCGCGGAGCGCGAGCGCCAGGCGGAACTGCGCCGGCCCGGCGTGCCAGTCGTCCTTGGCCGACGCCCGACCAAGCGCGACCGGCGCCGCTACGACGCCGGCCAGCGCTAGCGATCCACCTCAACACTCGGTTGCGGGCCACAACCACGCGTCGGTTCGCCGCCGTCTCACGATTGCTTCGGTGCTCGCGGCCTCCTGGCAGCTAGCGATTCCTTCGGCGACATTCCGATCGCCTCGATCCTGGCCTTCGGCGCCTCGGGGTGCGCGGAGCGCTCAGGACTACGTGTGAGGTTCAGGTCGTCGAAGGCCGTGGTGTTATAGGACGTGGTCGGGCAGGTCGGGTTGGCGGAAGGAGGGGTGTGGATCTCTCCATATCAGGTCTGAAGGTCGAGGATGGTGTCGGCCAGCCATGCGGTCTCCTCGGCCCAGGACTCGATGCGGCCGACGGGTCGGATCACGAACTTGGATAGACCGGCCTCGCCGTAGTCATGGATGGCCGAGCGGAGGGCCAGTGGCCCGACTGGGAGGATCGTGAGCGGGTCGATGTCAGGGCGTCTTGCTCTGAGACTGCTGAGCAGCTCTGGTTCGGGAGTCGTGCGTGTGTAGGGGATGCTGAGCCCGAAGTGTTCGGGGTCGATCCCCCGCGCGGCGTTCTCGGCGCTGGCCTGGATAAGTTGTCGCGCTGCTCGAGCTTCGGGTGCGGTGAGTTGCGCGCCAAGCCAGCCGTCGGCGACTCGGCCGACGCGGTCAAGCGCCTTCGGCCCGCGACCGCCGAGCCAGACCTCGAGCGGATCCTGAACCGGTCGGACGACTGCCGTGAGCCCCGTGAACGACCAGCGGACGGACGTGTGATCGACCGTCTCACCCGCCCACCAGGCGCGCAGCAGTCCGAGCACTTCCTCGAGCACCTCGCCACGCCTGCCTCTCCCAGCCCCAGCACTTCGCGCTCACCGGGTCCGCCGATGCCCGTCACGAAGCTCAACAGGAGCCGGCCGTGCGAGATGCGGTCCAGCTGGGCCAGTTCCTTGGCCAGCAGAAAGGGGTTGCGCCCAAGGGGCACAACGTTCGCGCCCAGTCTCATACACACCGTCCGTCCCGCGACGAGCGCCACGCCGAGGAGCGGATCGATGACCGGCGCAACGGGGAGATCCGAGAGCCAGATCCCGTCAAAGCCGCTCGCCTCGATGGCGTCGGAGAACACCAACAGGTCGCCGTCCGATGACGAGGCACTGCCCGGGGCGACGGCGAACCGAATCTTCATCTGATCATGGTCGCAAACTGATACGCCGACCTCCGTTGGCAGCGAACTGCCGCGTGCGCTCACCACTGCTCGACGACCACGACCCAGACCGCGCCAGACAGGACATGCCCATTCACGTCTCGGGCAGCGCCGACCGGATGCCTGCCGAGAAACACCCACCCGTTCGCTGCCGACCGGCTCGGGCTCGCTCCCGCTGATCGCCGAATGCGGGGCTCGCGCAGTGGCGAGCACAATCACCGATCTGCATAGGTAACGGCGGGGCGACGTGGCTCCGGTGCGCCGGCTCCCGAGCGGCAGCCTGCTGCCGGGCGGCGGCGCTGCTGCTTGACGCCTATTGCAGTCACCACGCTACAGTTGCTGCTTCGGTGGCGGAGCGGGCGTGGCGCGGACCTGCGATGGGCCAATGCTTCTGGGCGATTGCGCAAGTCACGCCAGAGGCAAGAAGCGCCGCCACATCGTCATCTACGGAGTGGAGCTCGGGCATTGTTGTCGACTTCTGCTATCGAGTGGTGCCCGTCGTTTGATGCCGGGCCGGACCGCCTGCCCGTCTCATTTGTGGACGGTCTAGTGTGCCGCCGGAGAAGCAGGTTGGTTCACTCGTGAGCAAGCTGGCTAGCCGTTCGGGACGCGGAGGTTGACACACTCGGGATGCGTGACGAAGATGCTTCCGTGAATCGGCCCGGCATCCTGCTCGTGGCGCTCCTGGTCCTCGGCCTTGGGGCGGCGTCACAGAGCCGCGGCCAGGTGCCTTCACGGCGGTGCTCGACCGCGGTTGCCGGCCAGCCCACCTTTTCCGCGTCGGACCTGGACGAACTTCTCAGCAGCAGGCTGATCGCAACCCACACGATCCAACTGACGACGGACTTCGGCGCGACGCTGGTTGAAGATGGCAGCGTCAGGTTCTCGATGCCGCCCAGCGCCACCGTGATCCGTCCCCACGGAGACGTGAACGCCGGCCCGGGGGGCCTGGTCTTCTACTCAGAAAAGCCGGGCCCGGTGCCGGTCACGGCCACCTGGACACAGGACGACGGCAATGGCGGAACGTGCGCGAGTAGCGCGTCCACCACGCTCCAGCTCCAGTCTGCCACGCCTATCGGGCGTATGAAGAACATACGCGCGGCCGAGCATCTACACCCAAACCTCAAGTTTGATCTGCTGTGGAGGTTCGGGGCAGCTGTTGGTCGGACCGCGGATCTCGATCCCGTTCATGTGATGGCTCGCGGGGTCAGTCAGGCGCGACTACCGGGCGCGAAGCTTCCGTTCAAGACCGTCACGGTTCCGCTGCGTCTCGGCGATCCGGGGTTCAACGACGCGAAGACGTACCGCATCAGGCTGCCCAGGTGGACGATCGAGACCGGCGGCGACCACGGCGGGTTCTCCCTCAGCGGCGACGCGCGGGGCGTTACGCCTCGCAGCGCGAGGCTGGGCTACGAGGTCAAGGTGCTCCAGTCGGGCCGCCCGCTCGCCCGCCTGCGCCTTGCCGGTCGCTGCAACAGCTTTGCCTGCGACATGCGGACGGTCAAGGTCCAGCTGCCTTGATCCCAGCAGCTCAGCCTCGTACGTTAGGCCTACGGTCGGCGGCCCACGGGCGCACCACGGGCTAGCTCTGAGTAACGCTTGCTCGAGGTCGGCGTCACGCCGGCCAAGCATCTGGCGCGGCGTTCGCGATCGGCCAGATCCAAGCGTGTGCGGCCTGGGCTCGGCACGACTGCTTTTGTTTTCGTGCCCGCTTGGGCCGGGCGATCGCAAAGGCGACGAACGGATGGCGCTGATCCGGAGCGGTCGCCGCCGAATCGCGATCGCCTTCGCCCAAACGCGCTCGCCCATGCAAGCCAGCGGACGTGTAGTGCAGCTTTCGCGAGATCTCGGTAGTGGAACCGTCGTCGAACTGGGCCCGCACCGTGACGCGGTAGTCGCTCACCCGTCAATCCCAACTTTGGCCGCGCCCGCATCGATCACAACACCCTGGGCCTCAGCGCCTCGGGGCAGTGAGACTGCCGAGAGCCGCCGGCGCCAAATCTGTGATGCTGGTGTGACCTTGATGTGAACAACCGACTGGAGCTGATGCGTTGGCAGGCTTTGTAATCGCGGCCGAGCTGATCGAGCCGATCCCCGAGACGTCTGCTGCGGAGCGGGTTGTCGCCGACGTGCAGGCAATCGGCGCGCCGGCTGCGGACGCCGAGCGTGTCCGCGATTCGGTTCCGCTCTGGTTTCACACGTTCGCGCTCGCACCGGGGATCTACACGCCGGGGATCGCCCGCGACCACGGCTACCGCCTTGCGGTGCTCGGCGCGGATCGTTTTGCGGGCCGCAGCGTGCTCGACGTCGGCGCGTTCGATGGTTTCTACAGCTTCCTCGCGGAGGTCCGCGGCGCGCGGCGCGTTGTCGCGGTTGACAATGAGCAGTACGTCGACTGGGTGTGTGCTCGCTTCGGCGTGACGCTTCAGGGTGGTGTCGGCTTCCGCGCGATCGCCGCGCTACTCGGATCGCGGGTCGAGTACCGACGGATGGACGCGCTTGACGTGCGCGAGCTCGGCGAGCGCTTCGACGTCGTGTTGTGTTTCGGGATCTTGCATCGGGTGACCAATCCAGTTGCGTTGCTGCGGGCGCTCGCGGACGTTCTGGCGCCGGGTGGCGAGATCGTGCTCGAGACCTACGGCTCGCGGCTCCCGACCCACGCGCCGGTGATCGAGGTGCACGAGCCGGGTGATGTGTACGTGCGCGATGACTTCGTCTACTGGGGCTTCTCGCCGGAGGGTCTGCGGCGACTGGGACGCATCGTCGGCCTCGAGGAGGTCGAAGTCTTCGACCAGCCGGAGATCGACGGCCACCCGCGGATCCTCGCACTGCTACGAGCGGTCGGCTGACCGCGCCCTGCGATCAGGAGACGGGCCCCGTTGCTGGCGACGAATCAGCCGATGCCCGCGCCCGCGGAAGAGCCCGAGCAAACTTCTGAGCTCTTGCTCACATAAGCGCCCGCGATAGGAGTACAGTCGAACACGAGCTGGCCCTGCGGCCAGGATTCTCAGCCCAAGTCCGGATGCCACCGACGGCGCGATCTGCGCCACGAGGCGTGAGGCGCGGGTTACTGGTTTTGACTGCGGGGCCGGTGCGGTGCCTCTACCGGCGTTACCCCACCGGCTTGGTGGTCGCGTCCCTATCTGATTGAACGCTCGGGGGTTCTAGCCCTCTTCCTTCCGCGCGGACCCAACAGAGGGACGGGAAGGCCGAAGGACCATGACGCGGACGGAAGAGAACTCGGCAGTGCTCAGGCGAGGCGAGGTCAATCACGATCGCGGGTCGCGGCGCTCGCATGCGGTCGATGCCCGACGACGTCTGAACGCCCGGCGAGCGGAACGCCCCCGGGCCAAGGCATACGCGGTAGGTCCGAGCGATCCCCGCCACGCGTACCTGACGCGATCGTACGACTAGCAGAGCCTGCCGATGCGGCATCTCATGGGTCCTGGCGTGCAAGACGCGCCTACACAGCACGGAAAGCCAAGCCGGTCTGATCGGGGATCTATGCCCCGTGTGCGGCTCGCTCTTGGAGCCAGTCGGCGATCTGGGTGTAATCGTCCCGCGTACTCGAGACACCAGGCAGCACGTAGCACAGCGGCGCATCGGCGATCGCGCGCCGCCGCGAGTGCCCGGGCGTCCTCGGAGCTTTCGACGCGGGGCGTCGTCGGCGCGAACGGCCGCCAGGCGGAGGTCGCGCTTCGCCCTCGGCCTAGGGTCGGCTGGCGCGCCATGAAATGGGATCGAGCGCAAGTCACGAAGACGACGGCACCTGCGAGCGTGGCGCCGACGCGAACATCACGGTCGACGCGTTGTTGGTCGGCAGGCCACGCACCGACATGAGCCCGTTTGAGCCACGGGGGCTGAACGCGACAAGCGACCAGATGTCAATAGCGGAGCTTCAGGAGCTTGAAGAGGTCAAGGGTCTGATTGCGCGCGGCCTGCAGGTCGGCGTGCTCACGTACGCCGAGATCGCGATCGCCACAGCCGAGGTCGGCCTCGACGAAACGGACGTCGCGGAGCTGCACGGCTTCCTCGAGCGGGCGGAGATCGAGCTCGTAGAAGAAGTCGATCCGGCACTCGCGGCGGCGGAGATGGAACGCGCCCCGGACAAGCGTGGTCGGCGCAAGCCCAAGACCGCGCTCGATCTCAAGCCGGAGGGGACTACCGACGCGTTGCAGCTGTTCCTGAAGGACATAGGCAAGGTGCGGCTGCTGACGGCTCAGGAGGAGGTCGCTCTCGCCAAGCGGATCGAGCGTGGCTCGTTCGACGCCAAGCAAAAACTGGTCGAGTCGAACCTGCGCCTGGTCGTCTCAATCGCCAAGAACTACCGCAACCAGGGGCTGCCGTTCTTGGACCTGATCCAGGAAGGCACCATCGGCCTCGTGCGTGCGGCCGAGAAGTTCGACTACCGCAAGGGATTCAAGTTCTCCACCTACGCCACCTGGTGGATCCGCCAGGCGACCGCCCGCGCGCTCGCTGACAAGGCGCGCACGATCCGGATCCCGGTTCACATCGCCGAGAAGGTCAACAAGATCGGTCGCGCGGAGCGCAAGCTGGTGACAGGGCTCGGCCGCGAGCCGACCATCGAGGAGATCGCCGAGGTCACCGGCATCGAGCCCGAGGAGGTCGAGTCGATCAAGCGCTCCGCGCAAGCGCCGATCTCGCTCGAGAAGCCGGTCGGTGACGAGGAGCAGTCCGAGTTCGGCCAGTTCATCGCCGACGAGCGGGCCGAGTCGCCGTATGAGCGGGCGGCCGAGATCCTGACCAAAGAGGCTCTGAGAGACGCGCTCGAGAACCTCAGCTATCGCGAGCGTCGCGTGCTCGAGCTGCGCTACGGCCTCGGCGGTGAGCATCCGCGGACGCTCGACGAGGTCGGGCGCGCGTTCAACGTCACCCGCGAGCGCATCCGCCAAATCGAACGCCAGTCGCTCAAGAAGCTCCAGACCCTCCCCGAAGCCCAGCGCCTGCGCGACGACGTCGAGCTCGTTTCAGGCTATGCGCAGCGCAGGCTCGAGCACCGAACCTGGACGCCGTCGAGATGATCCTGGATCTCGGCTGGGCGCGACGCCGGCGAGGTGGGACCGTCGCTCAGCCGACCAGCCAGATCACGCCGTCGCGCACCTCGACCGGGAATGTCTTCAGCGCTCGGGCGCCGGTCGTCGCCTTCACGGCGCCCGCCAGCGGCTTGAACGCGCCCTGGGGACCCCGCACCATCTCGCCGGTGCCGACGTCGTACAGCGCCGCGTGCCACGGGCACTGCAGGCATCCATCGTCGGTCACCCGCCCCTTGCCCAGTGAGGCGAACAGGTGGCGACAGTGGTTAGAGACCGCGAACGGCTTGCCCGCGCTAATGCCAACCGCTAGAGCGCCGTGCGGTGTCTTCTCCACGACGGCGACCTGTGAGGCACCCAGGTCATCGACGGCCACGAGCCGGGCGGCGGACTGCTCGAAGGCGGTCACCCGCCCACTATCTCATACGAGCAACGGACGCCTGGCCGTACCACCGACCCGACCGCTCTACTCGTCGGGCAGTGCAGAGGTCCTGAGGCCAGTGCTAGGCGCTGAGCGTGGCGAACGCGAAGCGTTGGGCATAGAGCATGCGAGATCGTTTCTGGGGCCAGTCAGGCGGGGCGCTGGGCTGGGTCGATGGCGTCTATCGCTGATCGGAGGGCTGAGCAGCGTTGTGCGAAGCTGCAAGAGATTCAGCGGCAGATCGAGGCTGGCTCGCTGACGGTCCGCAACATGACCGTGGAGGAGCGCAATCTCTACCCGCCGCGAACCCCCGAAACCGCGCCGCAAGTGACGAGGTTCTTCCTTGGCGGAATGAACGGCGGCGGGGACGTTCAGGCTGCTTGCGATGCGTTGCGTGAGCGCTCGCGAATCGCGATCGGCTGCCCCGGGAAGTCTCGCCGGATCTTCAAGCTCGACTGCCGGTTTGACGGACGTAATTGCGAGATCGACGTCGGCAAGCCGCTGCCAAGCGCGCCCGGCGGACGACGACAACGCGGGCGTGGGAGTCTTGGCGCGCTGGATGGCGTCGGGCGCGAGTCGAGAGGTGGCACCGATCGTTCAGGCTCGGAAGCGCACGGGGACCTCCTTGAGAGCCGTCGGACTACTCGGGCGGAACCCGAACGACTCTCGTTGAGAAACGGCTCTCTTCAGCTGAGGATGAAACTGTCCGTGAGGTCGCCGGGGGCGTCGGCCGGCGGTGGCCGCGCCAGGTCGCTGAACGCGCTGCTTGACAAGCGGGCGAAGGCGCGGAGGGCCAACAGCGACGCCGCGCACAGCCTCGAGATCGAGCCACAACACATCACTAGACCGAATCGGCAGCCCTTGCGAAAGTTGCTCGGCATTCGGCGCCGCTCCCAGATCGGCAAGGCCTAGGTGCCTAGGAGGTGGTGACGGACATGCAGGATATGACCACCCGCAGCGGCCACTACACCGCTCTGCTTGAGACCATCGGCGCCCGCGGCGCCACCAAGCTGCACGCCGATGAGCGCGAGCAGCTGCTGGCCGTCGCCGACGCGCTGCTATTTGGCGACCCCGACAGCGAGCAGGGGCTCGTCCGGGCGCTGGACCTGATCACACGCCTGCGGGAAAGCGAGCGCTGGTCGGCGGAGAGCTGCGCTGAGCTGCGTGAGCACCTCTACGGCTGCGGACCGCTCCCCGCGGGGGCTTGAACGAGGCGGCGGCGCGTGTCCGCCCAATCAATCAACAGCGGAAGTCCGCACGGACGTCGAGCGCACTGTTGGACGACCACCGGGTGTCCCCAGGCGCGCTCAGCTGACTCCTGCTTCGCCCGGCGAACGCAAAAGAGGTGGCCGTGGCTCTCGCTCCCGAGGATCCTGAGAAGTCCGCCGGTCCGCGGCGCCGAGACGCGTCCATCGCCTGGGTGAGCAGTAGTCGCGCAGTGTCGGCGACGTCGACCAGACTGCCGGTGCTGGTGCAACGCAGGCACCATCCCGACGCGGCCGACGCGGCCGAACGCTGCCGCTCTCGGACACACGCGGTCACGAAGCCCGTACCCGCCGACCATGCGCCCGCGAGCACGAATGCGGGTCTCGACCCACGCGTCTCGACGCACCTGCTCGTCGCCGTGCGACGCGAGGTCGCACGCATTGAGTGAACACGCAAGATCGGAGGTTCGGCGAATGTCGTAAAGCGTTGTTCCAGGTCCGTGCTCGATGGCCTGTCCCCGCCCCTGACGTGCGCTGCTGGTGACGGTGGGGTGCGAAGCTCAGGGGGAAACCGAAGCGCTGCCGGTTCCACCCCGGGGGCGCGGGCGAGGGGAAGACCGGACGGGTTTGCGACACGAGGTCGCACGCAGTGAGTGAACACGTTGACTGGAGGTTCGAACATAGATCGAAGGAGTAGTTCCAGGCCCGTGCTCGTGGCCTGGCCTCGGCCTGACGTGCGCCGCCGGCGTCCCCGGCGGGGTTCGAAGCTCAGGCAAAAGCCCGAGGGCGCCCGTTCCATCCGGGGGCTACAGGCGAGAGGCAGAGCGGACGGGTGAAGAACTTAAACCTCCGACCGATGTCTCGTTACGGTCAGCTCCGCCGATGGGATGCTCTAGCGGAGCACAAGGACTCGCCGCTGCGAAGCGGCAGGCGCCGGCTGGGAAGCCCGCCCAGCCGGGATGAGCACCGCCGTCCTCGGGACACAGGAGGCACCCACCCCGCTCGTAGCTCGCGCGTGCGAAACGTGGTAACCCCCGTCGGGGTCCGGGCGGCGACGTCCGGTAAGCCGACCGTGAGGAAGGCCCAGTCCCTCGGCGGGAATCGGATGGCCGAGAAGCGAAGGCCGGCAGCGGAAACGCAGCAGGAAACCGGGACGTGATGGCTGGCTCCTCCAGGCCGGCGGTCCCGGATAACTGGCCGGATACCGGGCCTGGTGCCCGGGCGCGAAAGCGTGCTGACGCGGTCAGGTGAGCCTGTGAAGAGGAAGATGACCGAAGCCCCGGAACCGAAGGACAAGTTGGACGCCGCGACCATGGTCGTGGTGAACGGACCGGAGGACGCGGCCTTCGACTGGCACGCCATTGATTGGCGGCGGGTCGAGGACGATGTACGGCGGCTCAGACAGCGGATCTTCACAGCGTCAAAGGCGG
>Ga0116218_1000608_pt1 | contig 24760 bp, 20 predicted proteins | sample Sb_taG_2_FD_88966 | JGI IMG/M metagenome (GOLD analysis project Ga0116218, IMG submission 88966) | Peat soil microbial communities from Weissenstadt, Germany - Sb_50d_5_LS metaG | ecosystem: Environmental > Terrestrial > Soil > Wetlands > Peat | place: Germany: Weissenstadt | collected 2010-09-21 | reverse complement strand
TGCAAAAGGCAGCCCCAGAGGAAAAGGCGTTGCTGGCGTCGTGAGCAATAATCCGAGCCAGATGCCCACGAAGGCTCCTAATGCTGATGCAATGAAGATCAACGACGTGTATCTGCCGCGTCTTCCCCGTGGTGACATCTCGCCGATATACGCGTTCACCACCGCCAGGTCGGCCCCAATCCCGATGCCGGTAATGAAGCGTGAAATGTTAAAATTGACGATGTCCCCGCTCAACGCTGTGTACAAGGAGCCCACGCACATGACCAGCAGGGTCAGCATCAAGGCGTAGCGGCGTCCGAAACGATCAGCTATCACACTTAAGCCCAGGGCGCCAATGACGTAGCCCACCAGATTGAGCAGTACCGGTATACCAATGCTTTGCGAGGCAACCGCCGGCGTACACCCAGGCACGATCTGTGTACAGGTCTGAATAAAGGAAACGTTGATGTCAAAGATGTCGTAGAACGTGAACATGAAGCCCACGCCTATCACCACGAAAGATGCTGCGGGAAGCGCCCAAACCGCAATCCTGTCCTGGCGGGCAATGATCATGCCAGGATCGAGTTGTGCAGATGCCCTTCCTTGAGCCACAGAATCCGATGCCATACTGATCCTCCTTCTCCGACTGAGTCAGGTTCACGATACACTGTGCTCCACAGCCGTCATCCCACCTCTGGGTGGCATGTTTGCTTGTTGCCAGGAGCACGCCATTCATACCTCCTCGTCTCCTGCCAGGGGGATTTTCCTGCTGGAGAGGAGGCGAGGAATCAGGGGTTGTGAATGCTTCAACCTCCTTTCATGCTCGCTCGAGAGACGGCTTCATGAGGCCTGCGGTCCTCGACCCGTTTGGCCTTCAGTTCGAAGCGAGGCAGCGCTCCGAGCTCCACCGCCTCGATAGGAATGCGTAAACGCAGGTCCCGGTGCAGTCGTTCCTGCAGCACTGGTACCAGTGCTGCAGGACATTCCACCTGCAACGCAATCTCATCTAATGGCCCATTTTTCGTCACAATGACCCGGTATTCGATCACTTCAGGAAAGAGATGCAGGATATTTGCCAATGCCGAGGGATAGACGTTCACGCCGCGCACAATCAGCATGTCGTCTGCTCGCCCCAATACCCCGCCAGGCAACAGGAGCAAGCTGCGGCCGCAGGCACAGCCATAGCCGCCGTGCCGTACCAGATCGCCCGTGCGATAGCGAATGACGGGATAGCCCCATCGTCTCAAATTGGTCAAGATGAGCTCGCCCTCCTCACCCTCCGTCACGGGCTTGTCGGTGTGAGTGTCAAGAATCTCTGCGATAAATTCGCTCTCAATGACATGGACTCCCTGCTGCTCTGAGCAGGCAAAGCCGAACGCTCCCGCTTCTGTCATGCCTGTATGATCGTACGTCCTGGCCCCCCATGCTTGCTCAATGCGTTTGCGCGTTGCCGGAATGGAGGCGCCTGGTTCACCCGCGTGGATCGTCACACGGACACTTGACTCTCGCAGATCCATACCATGCTCCTGTGCCACTTCGGCCAGCCGCAGCGCATAGCTTGGCGTGCACACCAAAACTGTGGCTCCAAGCTCCTGGATCACAAGCAGCCGCTCAAGCGAATTCATGGTGCCACCAGGAACCGTGAGCGCACCCAGTCGCTTAGCCCCCTCATAGGCTGACCAGAAGCCAATGAATGGACCAAAGCCAAAGGCCAGGAAGACAATATCATCCCTTCCTACGCCTGCTGCTTGGTACACACTGGTCCAGCACTCGGCCCACCAATCCCAACTTTCCTGGGTATCGAGGATTTTCAATGGATGACCCGCGGTACCCGAGGTCTGATGGAAGCGAATATACTCGCTCAACGGGTAGGTGTGATTGAGCCCAAATAAGGGATGCTGTTCTTGATCAGCGAGCAGTTCGCTCTTGGTCGTAAAGGGCAAACTGGCAAGATCTTCCAGCCGCGCTATGGTCGGTGATGCAGTTCCTTGCAGAAGTTTTTCCCGATAAAAGGCATTGTGAGGCAAGATCTGTGCGAGACCAAGCTGGAGTCGGGATACCTGGTGTGCTTCGATACGCTGACGGGAAGCAGTTTCTAATTGAGACATGGTGAGACCTCCACAAGTTGACTGAGTGCGCGACGTACAAAAACGGGCGTCACCTGTTTGCGATAATTGATCGTTAGATCAGCGTTGTCCAGCGGCTTGGAACGCTTGGCGGCAACATCTGCCACTGCATCAATCAGTTCAGGACCCAGCTGATGACCCACCAACTGTTGTGCGGCCTCCGTCGCCTCGACTGGGTGAGATGCCACGGCTCCCAGGGTGATGCGCGCGTCGGCGACCGTATTGTCGGCCGCAAAGCGCAGGGCTACCGCTACTCCCAGGATGGGAAAGTCGAACGAGCCGCGACGGCGCAATTTCAGGTAGACACTGCGCCAGCCAGCAGGCGGTAGGAGAATCTCGGTGAGTATTTCATCTCTGGCCCTGGTATAAGGGTTCATCCCATCATCGCGAAACAACTCCCGAACAGGTATGCTACGCTCTCCGCGCACGCTCACCAATCGCACCTGCGCGTCCAGGCTCACCAGTACAGGCGCTGTGTCGGCTGAAGAGATCGCCCAGCAACGAGGGCTGCCAGGAGCAACCAGGCAGATTTCGCCATCCTTCTTCATACAGTACCCTATTGAATTGCGCCAGAACTCGGTCTGATTGTAATAGTTACAGCGCGTATCCAATAACACGTTGCCTCCTATCGTGCCCATATTGCGTAATTGAGGTGTTGAAACAGAACCAGCTGCTATAGCCAGAGCTGTATAGCGCTCAAGAATGACGGGATGATTTGCCAGTTCGGCCAATGTCACACCTGCGCCAATACGCATGCCCTGTTCTGCAGAGCCACTGATGTACTTTAGCGCTGCGAGACCATGTAACCCTATCAAGACTTGCGGTGTGAACTGGCGTCGTTTCATATTGGGATACAGGTCCGTACCTCCAGCAACAAGCATAGCCTGCTCTCCCTCCTGAGCTAGCATATTCGCAGCTTGCTCCATTGAATTCGGAGCCAGATAACGAAATGGTGGGAGTCGCAGCATTATATACCATCCTTCGCGCTAGGAGTGACTTTATCAGGTTGCCAGGTAATCAGTCGTGTTGGCCAGGGAGAAGGAACTTCAATCGGTTCGACCTGGGGACGCTGCGTGGAACGTGCGCCAGGTAATTCGGCCCGCAATGCCTTGAGCACCTTGTCTGGCGTAATCGGCGTTTCGTCAATGCGCACTCCCACTGCATCAAAAACGGCATTAGCAATCGCGGGGATGACGGGATTCAAGGGACCTTGTCCCGCTTCTTTGCCACCAAATGGGCCTTCATGATCAGGGATTTCGATCAGAATGGTCTCGATTTCAGGTGTATCCAGGGTTGTAGGCAGTTTATAGTCCAGCAGCGATGGTATTTTATGCCGTCCTTTACGAAAAACTTGTTGCTCCATCGTCGCTTCACCAAAGCCCATATACGCACCACCTTCAACCTGGCCTGCGACGAGCAGTGGATTGATCGATTGGCCAATATCATGCGCCAGCCAGAGCTTTTCGACAACCAGTTCACCTGTCTCAATGTCGACTGCTACCTGCGCAACACACACAGAGTAGGAATATGCCGGAGAAGGCCCAACGCCTGCACCTTTATAATCACCATGCATGTCTTCTGGTGGAGCATACGATCCGGCGGCTACCAGCGCGCCATATCTTGCCTCTGTCAGCTGCACGGCCTTTACATAGGGCAAGGCCACTCCAGGATCATTTTCATCATAAATCAGGCATTCAGCAGCTGCGAGATTCTCAACAGGCACATGCAATTGTTCTGAGGCTAATTCGAAGAGTTGACCCTTCAATTTCCGTGCCGCTGCTATAGCAGCATTACCGGCCATGAAGGTGACACGACTGGAATACGAACCCAGGTCGACCGGCGTCAGTGTCGTATCGGCGGTCTCCACGTGAATATGATCTGGAGGAACGCCTAATTCCTCCGCGACGATATATGCGAGCATAGAGGTCGAACCCTGACCAATATCTGTAGCACCGCAATACACGGTGATGCCACCACCGCGATCGAGGCGTATCTGCACTGCCGAATGTGGCAGATCGTTCCAGTAAATCGGCTTGCCCGCGCCGCAGATATACGAAGATGCAGCTAAGCCCAGACCTCGTTTCATGGATGCTGCAGAAGCATTACCTATTTTAGGATCATTGGGCAGATCAATCGGCGATTGGCCCGATACATCGGCCCCGAGGGTTGGATGCGCTCGACTTTCGTTCCAATCAGAGCGCTCGGCTACCGCATCCAGACACTCGCCAAGCGCACAACTGGTGATACGCAAGCCGTTCACGGTACGCGTATATGATTCAATCAAGTTACGCCTGCGTAGCTCAAGCGGATCGAAGCCGAGATCATGGGCTATTTTATCGAGATGCACCTCAACTGCGTAGCGAGGCTGCGTCGTGCCATGCCCGCGTTTAGGGCCGCATGGAGGCTTGTTGGTAAACAGCCGCATCCCTTCGAACTTATAACAGGGCAGCTTATAGGTCACTGTCTGTAATGCACCAGTATAGTATGTTGTGGCGATACCATAAGAGCCATATGCGCCACCATCGAGAAACGAGCGGAAATGCATGGCTGAGAGCGTTCCATCCTTTTTGACGCCTGTCTTGATCCACATTTTGACAGGGTGGCGTCCTCTGTGTGTCAAAAAGACCTCTTCACGTGTACATGTTATTTTAACTGGTCTACCAGTACGACGTGACAATGCAGCAGCGCACATTTCATGTGAAAAGGGATCGCTCTTGCCACCAAAGCCCCCTCCTACATGAGGAGCTATTACGCGCACATGCGATTGTGGCAATCCCATGACCTTGCTTAATTCGCGATGCACATAGTGGGGAGTCTGCGTAGAGGACCAGAGCGTGAGTTTGCCACCACATGGATCATGTGGGTTTGGCTCCCAGTTCGCTACACACGCGTGTTCCTCCATGGGGGCATGATTATTCCCCTCATAGAAAAACCAGTCTTCGCGCACATAATCGGCTTCCGCAAAACCTGCCTCCATATCCCCGAACTCATAGGAAACAGCTTTATGGATATTGCCAATACGCGCCTCGTCGTTAATCTTGACTTCTGGATGTTCCAGAGCTTCATCAATCGTCATAAGCGCTGGTAATATCTCATACTCCACCTGTATGAGTTTGATGGCTTCATCGAGCATATCGGGCTCTACCGCCGCAACCGCTGCCACAGGATCGCCGACATAGCGCACTTTATCAATGGCCAGGGCATATTCATCCTGGCTAGATGGGAGAATGCCGAAACGTTGTGGCAAGTCCTCACCAGTAATGACAGCCAGCACTCCCGGCAATGCTAATGCACGGCTTGTCTCTATCGAGACGATGCGCGCATGTGGATGAGGCGAACGCAACAGCCGCCCATACAGCATTCGAGGAAGAATGATATCATCGGCATAGATCGCTCGTCCCGTCACCTTCGCATAGGCATCAACTTGAGGAAGCGGCGCCCCTACATACTTATAGGAGCGAGACGTATCACGTTCAATACTTCTATCAACACGTTCTCTGATCGTCATGATACACCTCCTGTTGCATGCAGGCGTTCAGATGCAGCATCGACCGCCTCGTAGATCTTCGTGTACCCTGTGCATCGACAAAGGTTACCCGTGAGTGCCTCTTTCATCTGCTCGCGTGTAGGATGCGGATGCTCTCGCAGAAGAGCAGCGCCTGCGAGCAAAATGCCAGGAGTGCAATAGCCACATTGCGCAGCGCCTAACTCCGCGAATGTTTCCTGCAATGGATGAAGCTTACCATTCTTTTCCAATCCCTCAATCGTAGTAATCTCACTGTTCTGAACCTCGATTGGTAAAGTCAGGCAAGAAAGTACTGGTACTCCATCGACGAGCACGGTACAGGCGCCGCATTCTCCCAGTTCGCATCCGTGTTTGGTGCCAGACAATCCCATGTCTTCGCGCAGGACTTCAAGTAATGTATGATGCGGTAAAACGGCCAGTTCGTAGCGCTGGCCATTCACATGCAGGCTGATGAGATCGCGCATTGCAACCTCCTTTCGCGAAATCGTCCTAGCAGGTTCGTCTCTTTCACCATTAACTGGTTTTTAACATTTTCGTATCACAAAGCGTTCACAAAGTATGTAAGGGATGACACAATAAGATCACAAAATATGACTGGGCTTATCACCATGAATGGCCTGTCCTTCGAAAATCCCCGGACCATGCTGCTTGAACTTGAACCGCTTTTGTGAAGACAGCGAACGGGGAAATTCATTGCGACTGTTGCTCGTAGATGACAGGACTGACATATCCCAGCGAGGGAACTGTCAAAAATCCCATCTCAAACATACTGAGCTGCCTGGGTTTGAGCGACCGCACACAAGCAGCCATCTATGCTTGTGAAAGCGGCTGATTATAGCAAGCCCATTCAATCTGTAGAGGTTGGAGTTAAAGAGCTTGCTGAAGTTCTTCTGAACTGGCTCAAACTTACCTGCTCCAGCAAGGTATGTGCTTCTCTAGGAATCCCTGGTTAGGTTCTTTTGCGATGACGAAATCGTGAAGGAATCCGCTGGGCCGAAATTCGCGATGTATTTTACGGTTACGCCAGTAGCTGAACGCTCTTCGATCGCATGGACCTATGTTGCGAAGGACTACGAGAACGTTCCTGATGAAGAGACGCAGCACTTTGAGGATATGATTACGTTGCAGGATGTGCCAATTGTGGAGTCGCAGCGGCCTGAACTCCTGCCGCTGGATTTGCAGGCGGAGCTGCATCTGCGCTCTGATCGCACGGATATTGCGTGTCGCAGGTGGCTGAGGGAGTTGGGGCTGACGTTTGGGACGGCCTAAGAGTGCATCTACCACACGTACGGTAAGTACTCAGATATAGGCGTCAAATAAAGTCTTGCAATTAAGATAAAGTTGTACATCGGATACGCTGGCGACCACCAATCACCTCTGATGGTCGCCAGATGTTTACTCCTCATCACAAGCAAAAACTGCATTTTGCTTTCTTTGTGAGAGAGCATTAACTCCATACGCACTATTATGATGCAGCAACCTCATGATCCAGGGAATCCTGCTGCCAATTCAGAGACGAGCTCTGCGCTGTCCAGATTCTTCCAGTTGGTGGCTTGTGCCTGCCAGGGAGTGCGATGGACTACGCCCAACGATCTGCTCGACTACCTGCATCAACACCGCTCGGTGGTTGTCGGCTGCTCCATGTTGACGCCAGGCAACGAAGCCATCGGGACGGATGAGTAGCGCCCCATCTGCATGAATCCCGTACGCCTCACGCCAGTTGGGATTGACATCCTGCAGGTCACCTCCCTGGCCGGCCGTGTAGATCGACAGCGGTACACCAGAAGTCGCTGTGACCATGCGGGCGGCTTCACGCCATTGAGCCCCATCACTACCTGTGAGTAAGGTCAGTGTCTGGTCGTACAAGTCTATCGTCGAAAGACATTGGCCGTCACGCTCAAGCCAGATGTGAGGAGCACGCCTCCCTGGCTGGCAGGTCAGTCTGGAGGTAGCTGCGACGTTGTTGTTTAATGCCGGAGGCTCCGCAATGATCGCCGTCGACTCGTAGCCATAGCCCAAGTCGATCTCCAGATCAGACCAGGGTACCTCACCATCCGCCTGCTGTCGTGCTTCACCCTCCTGCTGCCCCAGGGTGCGCCTCGTATCCGAACGCATGGTATTGCGCAGGCCCACCGGTTGCCGCTCGCTCTCGTAGGTCTCCAACAACGCGGGTCCGGCCCATCTCTTGAGAACGGCCGCAAGCTTCCAGGCGAGATTGTGTGCATCATGAATGCTGGTATTCATGCCCATGCCACCTGCAGGGGTCATGCGATGTGCTGCGTCACCTGCAAGAAAGACATTGCCTTCCCGGTAGCGCTGTGCTACCTGAGCAGCAAAGGTGAAAGCCTGCACTCCGATCAGCTTCACGTCGAGGTCGGGTATCCCGGCTGCGGTCCGTATCAAGTGAATGCAACGCTGGGTGTCGTAGTCTTCAAGCTTTTCGCTGCGCTCAGGATGCCACTCTGTGCCAAAGGCCCACCGGTCATCGGTGCTGGTCGGCAACAGAATGCCAGCAGCCTCTGGATGCCGAATGAGATAGGCGCCATAGGCGCGACCCTCGATCAACTGCTTGAGATCAGCACGGAAGAGGATGCTCAAGAAATCGGACAAATGATCTGGCCCTTGCATGGGGATGCCGAGCAGACCGCGTATCCGACTATGCGCGCCGTCAGTTGCTACCATATAGGGCGCTCGAACCACAGTGCTCTCCCCACTCGCACGGTCGATGAGTGTGGCACTAACGCCCAATGCATTTTGCTCGAGAGTGGTCAGTTCTGTCCCAAAGACAACCTGTGCCTCGTTGTAGCTGCGAGCGAGTTCCAGGAGAATTGGTTCGAGCGCATCCTGCGGACAGGCGCACGGCGCGACCGGACTGACTGCGTATGCCTCGTCATCCTGCGGGAAGCCCAGCGGCACACGGGCCAGTTCCGGTTGAGCCAGGGTCAAAGAGACCGGCGAGTATGAACAATCCAGATCGAGTCCGGCTGCCCTCACGCGACTCTCCAGGCCCCATTGACGAAACAGTTCCATCGTGCGGGTACTGATGCCAACTGCACGTGGATAGATCGAGGTGCCGGCATGGCGTTCCACGAGCAGCGAGGGGATGCCATACCTTGATAACAGAATGGAGGTGCAAAGACCGGTAGGCCCGGCACCGACGATCAAAACAGGAACCTCGAGGGAGGATTTCCCTGCGAGGAATGTTGCTTGTGCCAGCGGCTTGCTGGCATCAGATGCGTAAAACATGATATGCTCCTTTTTTCATTTGTATCTGCGTAAGAGGGTTGAGCCCCTCGGAATCGCAAAACACGTGTACTAGTTTCTTACTCTCAGTTGCTTCATACGTCTCTCCCACTCTGGGCTGTCGAACGTTTCTGTACTATCGACACCCCAGCGCGACGCTGCGAGATCGAGCGCGCTCAATAGGCAAAAAATGATGATGAACGTAAACATGACGTTGCTCCTTCTCTTGTTCATCCTGGCCTTTCCATCATGTGTGGGAAAGGCTCGCCCAACACACCGCTTATCGTCAAGGATTCCCTCCAGATCTCCTGCACCTGTGAAGATCGATGCATTTAAGAGGGAAAGAAGCTGATCGTGCTTCTCTTCCTCGAACCGTGTGCTATACTTAGCTTACTGAGCAAGCGATTCAAGAACGATTCAGCAGCAAGACATGAACGATTCACTCGAAATCTCTACACTGGGCAGGGTCGAAATTCGGCGGAACGGGATGGTGGTGCCCGATTTTCCGACACGCAAGGTCGAGGCGTTGTTGGTGTACCTTGCCTGTACGGGTAGGCCGCACCAGCGCGAACAACTCGCCGAGTTCCTCTGGGATGACCGCTCACAGGCACAGTCGCTCACCAACCTCCGCGCCACACTTTCCCGGCTGAACGAGCAACTCGCCCCTTTCCTGCTCAGTACCCGCAAGACTGTCGCTCTCCGCCCGGGAGCGCAGGTGTGGATCGATGCTGTGGAACTGCGCACCGCCCTGGAAACCAACAGGCTCCCACTGTCCAATAGTAGCGCTCATAGACTGGAACGCGTCCTGGCCCTCTACCAAGGCGATTTCCTGGCCGGGTTCTACCTCAACGAGAGTCAAGGGTTTGAAGAGTGGTTGCGAGCGGAGCGCGAACGGCTACGCATCGGCGTCATGGAAGCGCTGAGTCAACTCGTTGCCTTCCACCTGGGGCAGGCCAGTTTCGACGCAGGAGTGGGCCACGCTGCCCGACTGCTGGAACTTGATCCCCTGCGCGAGGATGCCCACCGCCAGATGATGAAGCTGCTGGCGAGCAAGGGACAGCGCAACGCAGCGCTCTCGCAGTACAACACATGCCACCGTATCCTCACTGAGGAACTGGGCATCGAGCCGGAAGCGCCAACCACAGCGCTCTTTGCTCAGATACAATCCGGCACATTCATTCCTCCTGCCATACCTGCCAAACCTCCGCACAATCTGCCCGTACAACCGACGCGCTTCATTGGCCGCGAAGCCGAACTCACCCAAATCGAGGGCTACCTGGACGACGCGGACTGCCGCCTGCTGACCTTGATCGGACAGGGTGGCAACGGTAAGACGCGGCTGGCCTTTCAGGCAGCGGCAGGTAAAGCGCTTGATTTTATGGCGGGTGTGTGGGTCATACCATTCGCTGGTATCGCTTCGCCAGAGTATGTGATGCCTACTATAGCTGAACGCCTCCAGGTGCCCTTTTACAACAGCATCGACCAGAAGCAACAGGTGCTTGATTACCTGCGCGAGAAGCAGTTGCTGCTGGTGCTGGACAACTGCGAACATGTGCTTGAAGGAATGGGAGTGCTAGCCGAGATCCTCTCTGCCGCACCCGCCGTCAAAATCCTGGCGACCTCGCGTGAACGGCTTAACGTGCAAGGCGAATGGCTGTTCCCAGTCGATGGCTTGATGTTTCCACAGAGTGAAAACGGGGCCAAGGCGGAAACCTACACCGCCGTCCAATTGTTCGTGCAGAGTGCCCGTCGCAGCAGGCCGAATTTTCACCTGGAGGATGTCGCCGCCGTCGCCCACATCTGCACACTGGTCGAGGGAATGCCACTTGCCATCGAATTGGCGGCGAGTTGGGCACATCAGATGCCCTGCGACCGCATCGCCGCGCACATCCAACACGATCTGGATTTCCTTTCGACCAACCTGCGCGACGGGCCGGAGCGCCAGCGCAGCACCCGCGCGCTGTTCGAGCATTCGTGGCGCTTGCTCTCCGAAGCTGAACAGGCGATCCTGAGGAAACTATCCATCTTTCGTGGGGGTTTTGATGCAGATGCTGCTGCTCGTGTAGCGGGCGCATCGCTGCGACTATTGTCTCGGCTTTCAGAAAAATCGCTAGTTCGCACCAGCCCCACTGGGCGCTATGATATGCACGAACTTCTGCGTCAGTTTGCCCAGGAAAAGCTGCTCGAAGCGGATGAGGTGGAAGCCACGAAGGATAGGCACCTCGACTACCTCGTTGTCTGGGCAGAGGAGGCGAACCTGCGGCTACGTGGTGCGGAACAGGTGGTGTGGTTCGGGCGGATCGAAACCGAACACGACAATCTGCGCGCAGCACTGGAGTGGGGGATCAACGGGCAACGAGTCGAAGTCGGCTTGCGGCTGGCGAACGCTTTGTGGTGGTTTTGGTCCAGACGAGGGTACTGGCGCGAAGGGTATACGTGGTTGGATACGGGCCTGGCTAGGGCAGAGAGCGAAACCACAACACGTGCGTATGCAATGGCGAATGCTGTGACACTCTTTGGTCAGCTGCGTGAGGGGAGAGCTGCAAGCTATTTTGAAGAAGCTTTACGGCTCGGCCAAAAGTTGGGACTTGAGGACATTGTGGCAATGTCCTATGTCAGTAGAAGCTTTGGTGTACCAGACTACGAAGCGGCCGCCGGGCTATTCGAGCAAGCGATTTCCTTACTGCGGCAGGTGAAAGCCCGTTTCGAACTGACCGTGGCGCTGTTTCTCTACGGAGACCGGGCACGGATGCAGGGAGACCTTGCCCTGGCAGAAGGACTCTATCAGGAAAGCCTTGCCATCGCCGATGCCGATCAGAACCGTGAACTGATGATCAGTCCTCTAGGCAACTTAGGCCGTCTTGCCACCTACCAGGGCGACTATGAACGTGCAGTGCTGCTTCTCCAGCAGGCGGTCACGATTGCGCGCGAGTTGGGGAATCGCGTTGAAATTGCCGATTGGCTTGTCCACCTTGGCACCCTGGAACTGTACCGAGGGAATGACACCATTGCAGAGAGGCATCTGCAAGAAACACTGGTACTGTGCCGCGATCTGGGCAATGCGATGAGCATTGCCCATGTTACTCACTGTCTGGCCGATCTGGCACTTCATCGGGGCAACGACGCGCAAGCGGCCGAATTGGTCAGCGATAGTCTCTTGATGTCACAGAGCTTTCTCACTAATGTCTCCAATCGCGAATTCAGCATCGCACGCCTGCTGATTGTCGCCAAATTGGCCCTCGCTCGTGAGGAGTATATAATGCCCGCTCGACTCTTTGGGGTGGTCGAAGCGTTGGGGGAACAGATCGGCTATCTGTTGGAGCCGCTCCCCCGTGCTGAGTATGAAGAGGTAGTCGCACAAGTGCGAGCTCAGCTGAAAACGGGAGACTTCGAATCCGCCTATACAGAAGGGCATGCTGTGACCGAAGCAGAAGCTGTTGCCTCTGCGCTCAGCTATGTACAAGCGCACTTTGGGCTGTAGGATTGGGCTCCCCGGTGCACTCTACGGTATCTGTCTTTTGCATAACTTTCGATCCTCAAAGATCAGAGCTTCTGTACGTTAGGACGTCCTTTGCTCATGAGATAATCTAGATAGAACCCTCTGTGTATATCTATATTTTTATGCAACCAGGCGATAAGAAAGTGATTCAGCAGATTCTGGTGAACAGTATAAAACGTGAAACATGATTTTTAGGCACGTAATTACGGGTTTCATCCCCTCGATTTTGTACACTCTTATTTCACGTCTACATCCGAAGGGTAAACAGAAAAACTGTCAAGCCACAAAAGAACAGGCGGTGGGTTAGACTGCCCGCTTAAGGGGAAAAATGGTTTTTTGCGATTGCGATATCGTGAAGTCTTCAGCGGGGCCAAAATTCGCTATGTATTTTACGGTTACGCCGGTATCAGAACTCTCTTCGATTGCCTGGACCTATGTTGCGAAGGACTACGAGAATATTGCTGATGAAGAGACACAGCAATTCGAGGATATGATTACCTTGCAAGATGTGCCAATTGTGGAATCGCAGCGGCCTGAACTTTTGCCGTTGGATTTGCAAGCGGAATTGCATTTGCGATCTGATCGCACGGCTATTGCGTATCGCAAGTGGTTGCGGGAGCTGGGGTTGACGTTTGGGACGGCGTGAAACTAATCAGGCGCTCAGTAACTCTTTCACCATAACGGCTCCGGCAATAACATGATTTCCCGTATAGGCGTAGAGCGCGATGATGCCTTCCTGCGTCTCGCCCTGGAAGCTCGACGAAAAAGAGATACTCGTCGAAATGTTTGACTTTCCAATGCCATTTGAATGATTCATGGCAACCTGACCAATCTCGGTTAGATCATGATCGAAGACCTTGATGGTAGTTGGCTTTCCAGCAAAGGCCGTATCGATTTCTGTCACCTGTACGGGACTGGTCAACTGTTGCGCGTTTTGTGGAGAGGCGATGGTCATGCCATCTGTTGCGACGCCAGTCACCTCCCAGATGCCGCCATTGGTATTGAGTTCCAAACGACTGAGCGAGAGCTTGATCGTCGCATCACCCGCAGACGCATTCTTGACCAGGATGAGCGCCCTCGCATCGTGCGTGCCGCCACCACTCAGTATGGTTGTTGGAGTATTGTGATTCCACCCGAGAACGAATTCGGCGAAATTTTGAGCGGTCGTGATGGCGCTCAGTCGCCATTGCTGCAATCCCTGGCCTGTGTTCACCTCACCCTGCTCGAATTCCGCCTGGTAGCGGGTTAGATCAGGGAAGAGGCCAGGAAAAGCGATTTGCACGAGTGTCCCGGCACTATCCGACCACCTGAATTCGCGGTAGAGGTCTTGCTGCACCTTTGTGGATGGGACTCCTGCCTGCTGGCTGGACTTCTGATCGATCTCCCCTGTCAAGAGCGTATTGTAGCTGCTGATACCCACATCACCATGCGGTAGCCCTTTTAGGAGAAAGATGCGTGATGGGTTCGAGCTGGTGATTTTCGCGTAGACATCAATGTCTAGCAGGCTATCGGTGCCCCCGTCACGCACCTTGACCACGGCTTGTAGTGTAGGTACGCCCATCAGGTAGCCGCACAGCACTCCCTCCACTTTCTGTGTGGAGCTCATACCTATGATCGTCTCCCAGTGAGAGGCAGATTGTACAGCAGAGGGACAAGGTTGGGGGCCGAGTTGTATACCCGCTGCGGTGACAACTTTGAGCCGCTGACCTACCGTGGCGGGAGTATTGCCAGATGATGGACTTTTACCACCTACACGGACAATGGTCGCTACGATGATAATCAACAGAACCAATGCTCCGCAGCCGATGGCAAAGAACTTGCCTATGCTGCGCTTTTGAGTTTGTGGAGGCGGTTGAGGTTGTTGAGGTTGTTGGGGTTGCATCAAATATGGTTGCCAGAACTCTTGTTTTGGCTGTGGTGGATACTCGTACATGATGTGAACCTCACGAATTTACATATCCTTTTACCCTATCACCTACAACGAAACAACAGAATAAAACTAACATCAGCTATCCAACAATCTAGCTCCTAACAAACAGCAATTGACAAAAAACTCAAATGGGAATTGGCTATATTGTTCACTACAAAGTACGCGTTGCCTCTTGAGGCATCTCCAGCAACTCAAAAGAAACACAGTGATGTTGAAAAACTCCTTTCTGAAAAGACTTCAATGCTTATGATAAGCTTGCAGGATGTGCCAATCGTGGAATCCCAGCAGTCAGAACTCTTGCCGTTGGATGTGCAGGCGGAATTGCATGTACGTTCTGATCGCACCGCTGTTGCCTATCGCAAGTGGCTGAGGGAGTTGGGGTTGACGTTTGGGATAGCTTGAAAGAGGAACCTTCTCTCACGAGAACACTGTAACATTTTTCGTATTTACGATACAGTAGAAGGAGTTCAAGTTAGATAACTGACTTCTTTCTGTTGAGGAAATGATAGCAGCTGACTCAATGAGATCATCACCAGCGCAATAACGCTTTAACATTGGGCGCTTTGACGAGATTAGAAAGCGTGGCGTACATGCTTGCAATTGGCTGTGATAAGCCCCGCATTTCACCCAGAGAGGATTCTGATGACAACCAATCTACAGGTAAATGACCAGTTCCCCGACATTGAACTGCCGAATCACCAGAACGAGTTGAAGCGACTTTCGCAGTTCACAAAGCCCAGTCTGCTCGACCAGCATCTGGGGTTTCTGGATGGCTATCCGATGATCCTGGTCTTTTTTCGCGGGTTCTTTTGCCCGCGTGACCAGCAACAGATGCGGCAATTCGTTGAGTTTCAACGTGAACTTGCCGTGAATTACGGCAAGCTCGTGGCGGTGAGTGCAGACCCGCCGCTGGTACAGGCGGCATTCCGGGCTGGACTGGGAGCGCAGTGGACGTTCTTATCCGACGAGCAGCGGGCTGTTATCAAGCAGATCAACATTCTTGACGAGACGGAGGGCGAGTATGCCTATCGCGCGCAGCCGTACACCTTTGTGCTTCGGCCCGATCTGCGCATTTACAAAATCTATAACGGCTGGTACTTTGTAGGCCGCCCAAACAATGAGGAACTGAGGCACGACTTGCGCGATATTATGGAAAGCCGATCTGATTACCGGTACGAAGCGTACACGACGCCGGAAGTGCGACAGATTCGCATCCCCCAACAGGAATGGGCTGATGGCGCTCCACCTGTGGGCGCAAATGGTTTGCAGGTCGCCCATGGAGTGGTGCGCTGGTTCGATCTCAACGCGGGTGTTGGCATGATCGCGAAAGATGGAACAGACGCCGAGGTATTCTTCCATTTTACGGCGCTTCCTGGACAGGGCTATCGCACGCTTCGCGCTGGGACTCCAGTGCAGTTTGAGCTTGTTGAGAGTGGCCATGGACTTTCCGCTCGTAATATTCAGCCCAAGTCTGCGCCATAAACGGTGTATAATGTTTTAGAGGATGGCTGCTGACAAAAAGAAACAGGGGTGTTGTATGGCAAACAACGAACAAAAAGGGAACAGAAGTGCACCAGTCCCTGGAGCACGGCGTAAAGCAGGACCAATCGCAATGGCGACGGGTCCTCACGAATATACCCCAGGAGACCAGGAATACCCGGCGCAACTTACCAGCCTGGCCGACATGCTGCAATGGGCACAGAACTGGGCCCGCTCCAAATCAGTCTGGCCGCTGGGCTATGGACTGGCTTGTTGTGCGATTGAGATGATCGCATCGGCTTCTGCTCCGCAGTATGATCTGTCGCGCTTTGGCTCGGAAGTGTTTCGTTCCAGTCCTCGTCAGGCCGATCTGATGATTGTGGCAGGCACAGTATCGATTAAGATGGGACCTCGTCTACGCCTACTGTGGGAGCAAATGCCTGAGCCTAAGTGGGTCATCAGCATGGGCCAGTGTGCCAATTCGGGTGGTGAATTTTATGATAGTTACTACACTGTGCAGGGCGTGGATACGATTGTCCCGGTCGATGTGTATGTGCCTGGCTGCCCTCCCCGTCCAGAGGCCTTCATTGAAGGGCTGCTCAAGCTGCGTGAGAAAATAGCGAAACAGGGGTTACAAGTACGAAGTAGGAAGGAACTAGAGAGTCTCTAGTGCTGCGTTCCTATGAGTGAGCATTGCAGACAACTTGAACTGACCTGCTGGACGGCTTGAAATACGTTTGTGCCATAATAGAAGTTGTCAAAACAAACATATTGACAGCATGCTCTATTTGGATAAGCTTTACGGCAGATCGGTAGCTGGGAAAATCTCTCTACCAATTTCTCCACATCAGTGCAGGAGAGAATCAGGAGAGGAAGTGGTTTTCATGGAAACATTTGATGCGATTCGTACGGTCCTTGCAGTGCGCCGCTTCAAAGAGACACCGATCCCTGAACCCATCGTTCGGGGCATTGTCGAAGCGGGCCGTCTGACCGCCAGTGGTGGGAATAGCCAACCCTGGCACTTCATCGTCGTACGCAACAAGGAGACATTACGTCGGCTTGGGCAGCTCGCACGTACGGGTCCCTATATCCCGCAGGCACCGCTGGCGATTGTTGTGACTATGGATCACAGCCCCATTGCTGTCTCCGATGGCAGCCGCGCTATCCAGGACATGATTCTGGCAGGATGGTCGCAAGGCGTCGGCTCAAACTGGGTTGGTTTCAACAACCTGCCGGAGGTCAACTCGCTATTAGGCATTCCTGAGGAGGTCTCGGTGCTCGCGATCCTTCCGTTCGGCTACCCAGCTGAGGCCATTGGGAAAGGGAAGAAGAAACGCAAGCCTCTGGATGAGGTTGCCTATAATGAACGATGGGGCGAACCGTTCAAATAAGAGATGCCTGAGCACCAAGAGGAAATGAGGAACTTCGGGTAAGGCATGTCTGCTGAGACACGTAAGTAACGAAGTGCCTCTTTACTTGGCCAGAGGCAACGAAGTGATGCTAAGTGTCAGAATCGTGCTTGGGCTTTGAGTGGAACAGAGGATGTTATCTGCTGCCTCTTTTGGTTTTTTGCGATGACGATATCGTGAAGTCTTCAGCGGGACCAAAATTCGCTATGTATTTTACGGTCACTCCGGTATCTGAACTCTCATCGATTGCCTGGACCTATGTTGCGAAGGACTACGAGAATATTCCTGATGAAGAGACACAGCAATTCGAGGATATGATTACCTTGCAGGATGTGCCAATTGTGGAATCGCAGCGGCCGGAACTTTTGCCGTTGGATTTGCAAGCAGAACTGCATTTGCGTTCTGATCGCACGGCGATTGCGTATCGCAAGTGGCTGAGGGAGTTGGGATTGACGTTTGGGACGGCGTGAAGGATGTATTATTGAGCGTTTATAACGTATGTCCGATTTTGCCTGGTAGTTTTGGAAGAGGTATCAGTATGTACTTGCAATGTGCAAGCAATATCTTACACAGAGATAGGAGCATACGTGAGAAAAATCATTGTCAGCGAGCGGGTTACACTTGATGGCTTCATTGCAGGGGTTCATGGAGAAATGGATTGGATGGAGCAGTTCTTTGATGAAGCATTGACAAATTATGAGTCCGAGTTGCAAAAGACGGTAGACACGACGTTGTTTGGACGTGAAACATATCAAGGTTTTGAAAGTTATTGGCCAAAGGTCGCTCTCGATCCCGCTTCACCAAAGGGTCTGGCTGAATATGCCCAGCAATTGAATGCTATGCGCAAAGTAGTTTTTTCGAAAACACTCTCTCATGTGGAGTGGAACAATTCAGTACTCTTACATGAGATCGATCCAGTAGAGATTGCAAGGATGAAGCAAGAGCCTGGACGTGATATTGTGATCTACGGAAGCGCAAGCATTGTGCAAACGCTTACCAATCTTGGCCTGGTTGATAGATATCAGTTGTTAAGCTTTCCGATTGTTTTGGGGGGTGGCAGGCCACTCTTTCAAAACATCTCACATAAGGTGAAACTTTCGCTTGTAAGAGTCAAGACGCATCCTTCGGGGGTGGTGGTGCTTGCGTACGAGCCTGTATTCGAGTGATGAAATATATCTTCTGTGCCGAATGATAGAGCGCATTGACTATGAAATGCGGACAACAAGCTATTCACAAAAGGCTGATAATGAACTGTAACAAATGAAGAGGGATATCGTGAACGGCCACGGGAGGCCGATAAATCGGCGGTGGGCACGATAAATCGGCCCCTACGAATGTCCGGGTTATTTTGTTAATCAGCATAATCGGCCCCTACGATTTAGTCCATCATCTTTTTTCTAGCTCTGCTTGAAGCTCATTGTGCCGTTCGTACCAGAATTGATGGTGAGGGTATTACCTTGCAATGTGTAGGAAGTCGCTAGTTCTAGAGCATGTACAAATTGATCTGAGAGAGAAGCAGTTCCGCAATACACAAGGGTCATTGGCCCAGCCGTTATGGTCAATTGATTGCTATTGGTAGTGTAGGTGAGATGTGCCATATTGCAGTCTGCCTTGACATTAGCTGTGCCGTTGGTTTGAAATTGAATGGTATATTGATCGGGTTGGCTAATTGTATTCGAGGTGCTCTGTCCATCAAATTTCACGTCCGTCAGTTGCCAGGTTACACCAGTTAAGCTTGCTCCCGATGTCGAACTACTGCCACACGCGACCAAAATTCCTGGTATGAGACAAAGAACAAATAGGTAGCGCCATATGGGCTTGATAGCTGGTATCATCGACTTTCCTCCTTCTTTGGATGGTTGTATATCTCGAAGTATAGCCTATATAGCTCATCTGTAACAAGAGCTTATAGAAACTGCGAGGCTTTTCTTTTTGACAATTATTTGAGGTACCAGATATACTTGGGGAGTTATAGTCGCGCGCAGGCTTTCGTATTGTATCAAAAGGTGGTGAACGCGCATCGTGGGATCAATCTCGGCTCCAGTCATTTGCCCGATAACTATTGGACGCGCACACGAACGTGATGCACTCTATCAGCTTATTCGTCGAGCTAAGAGCGGGCAAGGGCAAGTTGTGCAGGTATCTGGCGAGGCGGGTATCGGAAAATCGCGTCTTGTTGCCGAGGTAAAGACCAGAGCCGCTGCTGAAGACTTTCTCGTACTTCAAGGTAGCTGCTTCCAAATGGATAGCTCGTACCCGTATGCTCCTTTGCTTGATATGTTGCGCACGTCAGTTGCGACATTCCCACTCGCGGAAAAGCCGGATCCAGTCGTGCTTGAATTTGCTCGACTTCTGCCTGAATTGCTTTTGTTTTCCAGCAGTACTCCTCCTGCACCTTTGCCCGATCCGGAACAGGAGAAACGCCGTCTTTTCGCAGCCCTGACACGCTTTTTCAAGGAACGAACCAGCCAGCAACCTGTGCTGCTTGTCATCGAAGATCTGCACTGGTGTGATGATATCAGCCTGGAATTTTTACTGTCCCTGGCACGGTCCAGTGTTGATCTACCTTTGCTCTTACTGATGACCTATCGCAATGATGAGATTCAGCCAGGCTTGCAACGTTTTCATGCACAATTGAACCGAGCGCGATTATCTCAGGAGTTACAATTGGCGTTGCTCACTCGCAATAATGTTGATGCCATGCTGAGAGCGATGTTCGGGCTTTCCGAAGATGAGCAGAATAGCCTGCTGGATCTCATCTATCCACTTACCGAGGGCAACCCGTTTTTTGTCGAAGAGGTGCTTACATCGCTTGTTTCACGTGGAGAAATGGTGTCTGATGATGGTGGTTGGCATTATAGGCCACGTCCAGATCGGCGCGGTGAACACCTGCCTGTGCCGCGGAGTGTCCAGGAAGCTGTGCAGCAGCGAACTGCTTACTTGAGCAATGAAGCAAAGCGTCTCTTGAGTCTGGCTGCTGTTGCTGGAAGGCGCTTTGATTTTGCAGTACTCCAACAGGTATTGCATTGTGATGAAGAGCAATTACTCATGCTGATGAAGGAGTTAGTATCAATACAGTTTGTGCAAGAGATATCGGCTGAGCAGTTTGTTTTTCGACATGCCCTCACCCAGCAGTCCGTGTATACAGAGTTACTAGCACGGGAGCGACGTTTATTGCATCGCATGCTGGCTGAAGCCATCGAGCAACTGTACGCCACACCACCTATGCTTGATGGGCACCTGGAGGACCTTGCCTTTCACTATTATGAGGCCGGGGTCTGGTCAAAAGCACTTGAATACACACAACGCGTTGGTGAAAAGGCGCTAGCATTGTATGCGCCACACGCGGCTATCGACCATTTCACACGTGCTATGGAAGCAGAACATCAACTCTCCCTTTCACTGTCGCCGCAGCTCTATCTTCTGCGCGGACAGGCCTATGAAACACTTGGAGATTTTGAGCATGCCTTGAGCGATTATGAGTACGCGTTAGAGGTGACTCGTATTGCTCAAGATCGTCTGATGGAATGGCAGTGTGTGATAGCGCTTGGCTTTCTCTGGACTGGATATGATTACGGACAGGCAGGAAAATGGTTCCACCTGGCAGGTGAGCTTGCTGAGATGCTTGATGATTCAACATTGCATGCCCGCAGCTTGAATCGCCTGGGCAACTGGCTGGTGAACACAGGTCGAATTCAGGAGGGACTTGATGCACATCAGGAGGCGTTGCACCTGTTTGAAACGCGACAGAACATCAGAGGAATGGCTGAAACGCTTGACCTACTTGGTGTGGCATATGGTTTCTATGGAGACACGACCAATGCAGTGAAGTCTCTCGGACGAGCATGTGAGCTGTTTCGTAATCTGGACGATCCTCAAAGATTGGCCTCGAGTCTTGCTTCGCGTGCCCTCGACTCAGCACCAGAGAAAATTGTAACTACATATAGCGCCTTGAGAACACGCGATGAGATCGTGCAAGATATCCAGGAAGCTCTGCGCCTAGCACGCCAGACGAATTCACAGGCGGGACAGGCTTTTGTAGAATTTGTCACCACGCAAGTTCTATCCTCTTTCGGTGAATTCGGTCAGGCGTTAGTCCACGCGCAAGAAGCGTTGCGCATCGCAACGGCCATCGAGCATCAGCAGTGGATCTCCGCCGCTTACTATGCTTTGGGGCAACTGTATCTCTTGATGCTTGAACCTGACCTGGCGATTTCTACATTGGACGCGGGTTTGGAAGTAGCACGGACGCTTGGCTCTTCATTTTGGAGCGGGTACCTGACTTCGTTTCTGACACAAGCATATATTTTCAAACAAGAATTTCCACGCGCAAAAGCTACGCTTGAGACTATCATGCCGCGAGAGCAGCAACCGGGCAACGTGACAGAACGCCAGGCTGCCCTCATCTGGGGCGAGCTTATGCTGGCGCAGGGAGAGCCTGATATCGCTTTACACATAGCAGAGAATTTGCTTGCGTCGGTTCCAGGCAACGCAAATCAGCAACCCATCCCGCATCTACTGGCCTTGAAAGGCCAGGCCCTGATTGCTTTGATGCGCCTTGAGGAAGCGGCTGAGGTGTTAGAGGAAGCTAAACTCGGCGCAGAGTTGCGTCAAGCTCTGTCGATTCTCTGGCGTATTCACCGATTATCGGGGCAGGTTTATCACCTGCTTAAACGTGATGATGCAGTGCGGAACGAGTGGAAAGCGGCCAGGGAAATCATCACCAAACTTGCCGGAACGATCGATCAACTTTCGTTGCGTGACCATTTCGTCCAGGCCGCGCTGCAAACCTTTCCATCAGAAAGACCTCTACCGTCACGTCGGATAGCGGCTGAGAAGTGCGATGGGCTAACCGAACGCGAAATCGAGGTTTTGCATTATGTGGCACAAGGGCTGACCGATGCTCAGGTGGCAGAACGCCTGGTCATTAGTCCTCGGACAGTCCATTCGCATCTCAATTCGATCTATAGCAAACTCGGCATTTCGTCGCGAAGCGCGGCTACACGCTATGCCATTGAACATAAGCTGGCTTGAGTTGCCCCGCCCCATTGATTCTTAATATATTGTTCAGAAGCCCTACAATGGTTAGCCAGAATTTAGCTCGAATGGAGAGTACCTGTTTGTCTTGTCATTCTGAGCGGCAGCGAAGAATCTCATGCGCTGGTATACGAGATTTTTCGCTGCCGCTCAGAATGACACCGATAGCAGAATCGTCTAAGTAATTTAGTCTACGCATACTCTCCAATCCCCTTAAAGACAATGAAAAAAGCTCGTGAAGAAATGCGCTGTTTAGCCGATGTGTTTTGTGTGGCTTGCAGGCTATACTCCTGGAAGTAGTTCTACTGATTTTGGAGAACTGATAACAAAAGAAAGAAGGAGTAACACAATGTCAACAACCCGGTTAACGTCTCAAACAAAAAGCTTCAATGCGCCAGACGAAACGCGCACACCTCCCAAGGCCAATATGGAAATCGTCAAATTTGGGGATATGTCCATCGTCAGGATGACCTGTGAACCTGGTTGGAAATGGTCGGAGCATATGAAACCCATTGCGGGTACAGAGAGTTGCCAAGGAACACATTTTACCTACGTCGTTTCCGGTCACTTTCGAACAGTGATGGATGATGGCACAATAGACGAACTTGGGCCTGGTGATATCGCGATAACCCCGCCAGGACATGATGCTATGGTTGTAGGTGATGAACCATGCGTCCTCTTTGACTTCGGGGGTGCAAGCAGGCTTGGATAGGCGTTAAGAACCTGGGGATACCATCGTGTGGGGATAATATAGTTCTACCAACTGTTGGGTGCTAAATGGGAAAGGCCGACGATGAGCAGGACGGCGCAAGCGCCCCCAACTATCGGGTGCTAAATGGAAAGGCCGACGATGAACAGGACGGCGCAAGCGCCCCCACCCAGCATCCACGCAGCCCCCGTCCCTACACGAGGGGCATCTAGCACCTGATAGTTGGTAGGATCCAGGAATAATTTTATTGCGTTAATGAAGTAGAAGAAAGACAAGACAATGCGTGTGCTCATCACATCCGTCTCTGCGTATGGTCATCTCCAGCCGCTCCTACCGCTCGCAAAGGCACTTGCGGAGGCTCACCATGAGGTAGCCATTGCCACTGGCCCTGAACTGCGACCCCGCGCTGAGGTGGCTGGCTTTACGGCTTTTGACGCGGGTATCTCCATTAGTGAGGCTTTCGAGCGGCTGGCTGTGCTCTTTCCTGATCAGCCTTACAATCGGCTTGCCCCATCAGAGATTCTGGGCTGGTATCTGCCTCACCTGTTCGGCGAAGTACTGGCGCCTGCTATGCTGAACGATCTGGAGTTACTTGTGCAGAGTTGGAAACCGGATGTCGTGCTGCATGAGACCTGGGAGTTTGCTGGCCCTATTGCTGCGGCCAGCGCAATCATTCCCAGCATTTGTCAAACACTCGGGCTAAGGATCGATGATAGGATTCTTGGGTCGGTCGCTGCTGCTGTTGCACCGTTATGGGAGCAGCACGGCCTTAAGCCTGATCCAACTGCTGGTCTATACCGCTCCCTTTGTCTGGATACCACGCCGCCCAGTTTGCAGCATGATGAGTCAGCGAAAAGCCGCAACGTGATTCACCCGTTGCGACCTATCGCTGAGCCTCCAGTAGCGGGAGAGGTGCTGCCACAATGGATCGAGCACCGGCGAAATGTACCGCTTGTGTACATGACCCTGGGAACCAACAGCGGCACCAACTCGGACGTTTCGATGTTTCGAAGTGTCATAGATGGGCTTGAAGATCTGGAGATCGATGTACTGATCACGATCGGGTTTGGCAAGGACCCTGCAAAGATAGGGCCATTAGCAAAAAACGTCCATGTGGAGAACTACGTACCTCAGTCGTTGCTTTTGCCACATTGCTCGGCGGTGATTTGCCATGGTGGTCCTGGAACCATTCTCCATGCCTTGTCACAGGGCCTGCCGTTGCTGATTCTTCCACAGGGGGCCGATCAGTATGTTATGGGTGACCGCGTCCTTGAGGCTGGTGTTGGGCTACGCCTGGTGCCTGCGGATGTTAACCCGTCGAGCGTGCGGGCAAGTGTTCTTGCTCTCATGGAAGAACCTTCTTATTGGGCAGGCGCTCATCGCTTGCAGCGCGAGATCGCGGCAATGCCAGATCCAAAAGAAGCGGTGCTTCTGATAGAGGAGGTTGCCTCTGCTGCTGTTGCTCGTTGAAAACGAGTCCCCTGGGTTCGTGGAGTTGTAGATGATTTACGATAATTGAGGAAATAGCCTGGCTTGTAAAGGCGATGAATTGGCGTAAATAGACAACGACCTCAGCCGAAGTGAGGCAGACAGAAGAAGCCCTGTCATGCTGAGTGAAGCATTTCTGCCCATCGAGCTAGATCCTTCGCTGCGCTCAGGATGACAATGGGTGTAGAGGATGACAATCGAGGGGAGCAAGCCAATCCTGAATCCGTTTATGTTGAGCTTAGAACACTTCGCGCGAGAGGATCTCCTCCTATGTCACCTAACTCAGCAAGAAAAATGTAACCTTCAACCTGCGCTGGTGTTAGAGTAGCCTGAAT
>Ga0116218_1000599_pt1 | contig 24931 bp, 20 predicted proteins | sample Sb_taG_2_FD_88966 | JGI IMG/M metagenome (GOLD analysis project Ga0116218, IMG submission 88966) | Peat soil microbial communities from Weissenstadt, Germany - Sb_50d_5_LS metaG | ecosystem: Environmental > Terrestrial > Soil > Wetlands > Peat | place: Germany: Weissenstadt | collected 2010-09-21 | reverse complement strand
GTACCAAATGGGCTAGCCCATGTTGCTATAGCTGTCTTGCCATTTACCACTTCTATTGATACAACAGGCGATGATACTGAGCGGCTTCCGCTACATATTCTCAAAGCGCCATCATTGGTGGCTCCAATTGAAGGAACAAATGCGCTACAATTGGATTCATTCATAAATGGTTCCTGATACACGTTATTTACTTTGTAAGGCTACTATGAAAGAGGTATTGGTGTGGGTATTCTCGTAAGTCAACTTCCACCCGCAGAACTTGCGCGTTTGAAAGCAGAATTGGCTGAAACTTTGATCTCCAATTTCTGCTATCCTCGTTTTTATGATTACCGCATTGATTCCTTACGCATGCGTCCCGTAGACCGCTCAAAGCGCCAGGAAGTCTGGCAGTATCTTGGTTCTGTCGATTTCAATGCCTGGGGGCGTATAGATTTAATGTCGCCTGACTTCCAGCGCCAGGTTGAGCGTTTGCTCATTTACTTCGTCCAGAGAAATCGAACATTCTTTGGCGAGCAAGGTCGTAAACGCATGGCTGATATTCGAATCCTCATTAGCGCCTCCTCTACCTCTATTGTGGAGGGGTTAAAGGGACATCTGACTGGTCGATCGAATGGATTCGGCAATCCTCGACCTGTAAATTCATGGGCCAATTCGAATGTTACAAAACGTACTGATCCTACTTGGGAACAGTTAGTTGGTCCAACAATGCTGCTACAACAACAGCTTCAAGAGGCACGCGGTGAAATCAAAGCCAATCAAAATGAAGCCCGACCCAATGGAGCATCTCCAAAACATTCAATTCGCGAACGTTCGAACGCAAACGGAAGTAGTAGTAATTCTGTCGAACATGAAATAATGTCAAATAAAAATGCCTCTACGAACAAGTCTCCTCAACAGGCAGAACAACAAACCTTCCCAGGCGTTGAGCACACTAAAATCACCAATCACCTTACTCCTCCTGATTCCGTTAACGCTCCATCCGTCTCTGCCGATGAGACTGTTGATGCGCGTATAAGCCAAAATAAAAAAGTTGTTAGTACTGACGAGCTACCTGATCAATCCCTGATAGAGCAGGATGCCACAATATCCAAAGAAACAAATATTGCTCAAAAAGTATCCTCTGAACCCGTTCAAGGCTCCATAACAACTCCAGCCATACTGCAATCCCAGGCACTCAAACAAACCCAATCTGCTCCACAGGTAGAGATAACTACTCATGTTCACGAAAGTACTACTGCTTTAGTAGGTGAAGAAGATGTCGTCATATTTGAGCAAATGCGGCATCAACTCGTAGTTTGGACACGAGTAGAAGCTGTACGTGTGGGGATAGATATTGCGGGACAGGAAGCTTCTGAGCTGCTCGAGCTATTGCAGCATTTAGATGGCTTTGATGAAACACAATTGCAAGTTACTGCCACTCTAATAAATCTGTGTGATCAAATTATTGCCGCTGGACAAGCTAACCTGCTCGAATACAAACAAGCAATAATGTTCTACTTAATGCACACACGCTCATTCAGATAACCTCGATTAAATTGGCATTAAGATTTTTAACTTTCGGCATTTTTTTGATACTATCTTCTTCCGCATTCGTCCATATCTATGGTATAAATGTATATGTAATTTGCTGAACTGATGTACATATAGCACTTCCTGGTTTGATTGTAGTATGGCGCTTTTGATTACTACATGCAATAATCCCAGTATTTTGAGGACAACCACCAGTCAATAGGGAGTATGGAGAGCATGGCAAAAGGCAACGCAGAAAGCTTAAGTGAAGTCTTGGAGTTGGCTCGAGCAAGACAACTAAATGGCATGATGACTATTGAGCATAAGCAAGGTGGAAGAGTTGAAGAGGGTGAAGTGTTTTTTCAAACAGGACAGCCCATCCATGCTAAGGTCGGACGCCTGATCGGTCAGGATGCGTTAAACTGGTTAGTGAAGTGGAGTAACATCACATATACTTTAGGAACCGATGAATCTTTGCAACCCGTTACTCAATCTAGTGTAAATAATCGAAATAATGCAACTGCCATTACCTCTCCTACACCAACATATGTCCCCACCCAAAGCGGATTGCCTTCCACCAGACCAGTAGTTGCGCAGGTACAGGTGAATGGAAGCGGTTCGCTCATCAACAAAACCTCTACACCGGGAATTGAGTGGCTTGTTCCACAAAAACGTGGTATCGAACGTGAAGTGCTTGCCTTACCCCTTACTCGCCGGCAGCGTTTTATTTATTTTCTCGTAGACGGTCGCCGTACTGTAGCAGACCTTGCGCGTTGCACCGGCAAAAATACCCAGGAAATTGAGCTAATCCTCAGTGAACTTCAAGAGCAAGGACTCGTTGCTGTGTAGAAAGTGTCACGCTGCCGTAGTAATCGCTGGTAACAATTCGCGAAGCTGTTCCATCCAATTTGCACCTAACAGTCGGCGTGGTATGTGAATCACTCCCTGTTGCACACGCGCTTCATTACGGAAACGGCGATACAGGACAATTCGATTCGGAACGATTGTCCGTCTGACTGTCAGCACAAACTCATGATCTTTAGCGGTAATCGCTTCAAAACCCAATTTTGCAGCTTCTACTTTGAGATGTACCATTGCGAGCAAATTCTTTGCAGGTAAGGGTGGTGTTCCGAAACGGTCATTCATTTCAGCTTCCATTGCCTCTATCTGTTCAGGCAATTGCAAGTTTGCCAACCGCTGGTAAAACTTCACTTTTAACGTTCGATCACCGATATATTCATCTGGTAAGTATGCATCGAGCGGCAAATCGACAACCACACTTGGCGTCCCTACCTCGACACGTTTACCCTGCAATTCTTCGACGGCCTCTGCAAGCAATTTACAATACAGGTCAAAACCAACAGAATTCATAAAACCTGATTGTTCAGCTCCAAGCAGGTTACCCGCACCACGTATCTCAAGATCCTTCATGGCAATTCGAAATCCCGCTCCCAGTTCTGTTGCTTCAAAGATTGCACGTAAACGCTTCTCCTGAACAGGTGTAAGTTTTGTGTCCTTGTTGTAAAGAAAGTAGGCATAAGCCTGGTGCGTAGCTCGACCAACTCGACCTCTCAATTGGTAGAGTTGTGCCAGCCCAAAGAGAGCTGCATTATTTACTATAATGGTATTGGCATTGGGGATATCAAGGCCATTCTCAATGATTGTCGTAGACACACGCACATAATATTCCCCGCTGGAAAAATCCTTCATCACTCGCTTTAGTTGGTACTCGCCCATTTGCCCGTGCGCGACAGCGATGCGCGCCTCAGGAATCAGGCGCTGTAGTTTCTGCGCTATGACCTGGATACCTTTCACGCGGTTATGTACAAAAAATATCTGCCCACCACGATCAATCTCACGCAGAATCGCTTCGCGTATCAGGCTGTCGTCATATTCACGTATGGCTGTACGAATTGGTAAGCGTTCCTGAGGAGGAGTTTCAATCACGCTCATGTCACGTACATTGACCAGTGACATATGTAGTGTACGTGGAATTGGAGTGGCAGTCAGAGTCAGTACATCGATCTCATTACGCATTTGTTTGAGCCGCTCCTTATGCACGACCCCGAAGCGCTGCTCTTCATCGACAATAAGCAACCCAAGATTCAGAAAGACGACATCTTTCTGTAACAGGCGATGGGTTCCAATTACTATATCAACTCTACCCAGTGCCAGCTCTTCCAATACCTGCTTCTGTTCCTTTTCCGAACGAAAACGACTAAGTAACTCAACCTGTACAGGATATGCTTTCAGACGCTCTTTGAATGTATTAAAATGCTGCAAAGCTAAAACTGTCGTTGGAACCAGAATAGCCACCTGGCGTTGATCGAGAACAGCTTTGAATGCTGCACGAAGTGCGACCTCTGTTTTACCATACCCTACATCTCCACAAACAAGTCTGTCCATGGGACGCGGACGCTCCATATCTGCTTTGACCTCTTGAATCGCGAGTGTTTGATCCGGTGTCTCTTCATATGGGAAAGCCTCCTCCAACTCTTGCATCCAGGGTTGCTCAGCATCTGGAGAATATGGAGGCCTTTCTAACGCCTCGCGGGCACTATAGAGACGTAAGAGGTCTCGCGCAATATCCTGTACATTCTCTTTAACCTTTGTCTTGGCGCGAGTCCATTCTGCCGTTCCCAGTCTACTCAAAGCAGGAATAGCATCACCCATACCGATGTAACGGGTTACCCGATCAAGCTGGTCGGTTGGGATATATAATCTATCGGTTCCGGCGTAGTGAATAAGCAAATATTCACGTTCAACGCCAGTACTATCAAGTTTGACTAGTCCCTCGAAGCGACCAATGCCGTGTTCCTGGTGAACAACATAATCGCCAGGATTAACTTCAGCCAGAAATGATGCAGGTGTAACAGGCTTGCGCCTATGCTCGTTTTGACGTTTTGACCAGCCAAAGATCTCGGTATCGGTATAGACTTGAAGCCCTAATCCGTGAGATTGCCAACCCTCTGATAGTTGTCCTTGTATGAGGGTCAAAGTGCTATTTTCGGGCGCTTCGTTAATGTTGGTACCCGGGCTTACATGAATGGTAGCCTTACCAAGGAGTGACTCATCACTCAAAACTTCGGCCATTCTTCGAGCCTGCGCTGTCACGATCACAATTCGCTCACGCATATCAAGTGCTTTACGACAATCCTGCACAAATGCGCGCAATCGTCCACCATATGAATTGGCGCTGCTGAAAGTAGGCATCAGCGCCTCTGTTCCACTATGCTGGTAAGCGTCAAATGTACCCTCAATAGCAGATAGAATATCCGCAAAACGTAGCTGACGGCGCTCCTGAAGGCGTGGTTCCAAATCATTCCAGGTTATGAAGATGTCTCGAAGACGTGTCGGGTTTTCGTGATCATTCTCAAAACGCTCTTTCATCTCTTGCGCCTGAACTTCAAGCTCAGAAATATGATTTTGAATGCCTTCTGGATTATCGAGAATGACGAGGCCGCTGCGGGAAAGATAATCTAACACGCTGGCTTGAGCGTGCAAATAAGGCAGATAAAAGGTGATGTCATCAAAAGAGAGCTGCTCGCGTAAATCCTCGAGATCACGCTTCCAGCGATCTTCGGCATCATGATGTAACATGCTACTATTGAGTCGCTCAAGCTCTTGTGCAGCTTCAGGTCCCCGCAAAGGTAATGCCTCACGCGCCGGGCCTATAACAAAAGAGGCAATGGGATTGAGAGAACGTTGCGAGGCTTGATCAAAAGTACGTAACGATTCAATTTCATCGCCGAAAAACTCAATACGTACTGGACGCGGCAATGTTACGGGAAACAAGTCAACAATACCTCCGCGATGGCTGAATTGCCCTGGCTCTTCCACCTCTGTCACGGGTTCGTAGCCAAGATTATACAGGTGTTCCAGCATCAGCGTCAGATCGACCTCTTGTCCTGGTTTCAAGCTATATAACGAGGCTGAAATCTCTTGAAGTGGAATTACAGGTTGCGTAAGCGCACGTGCTGAGCAAACGACTATCGGATTGCGATCTCTTTCTGTTAAACAAATCAAGGTATTCATGCGTTGTTGTGTTGTCAACGCATCGCTGATGAGTCGCTCAAACGGCAAGGCATCGCGATCTGGAAAGTACAACACATCCTCAGGTTGTTGTACCAGTATCTTGAGTGTATCTGCAACCAGGTTTGCCTGAGTTTCACTGGCAAGAACAACAAGTAGTGGCTGTTGGAGGATTGATGCAAGGGCTGCGATGATATATGGACGCGCGGCTTCAGTTATCCCGGTAAGGGCAGGCAATGTCTCTGCATTGTGAAGTTGCTGTACCAGGCGGCGAAATTCTGGCCGCAGAGTCAACAGTGATAATAATCCTTTAAGTGTCACTCAATCCCCTCCGCTGACATGACAAAACGTGCCTCGATGGATTTCAACTACCCATCTGGAGGCACAATTCGGCATAACCCGTATCAAAAAGTGTATGGCACAATTATTATTTTGCCAGGAGTCCTCGGTCTTTCTCTCGTCATCATACAGCATATGGGGAGTCGCTGCAACATTTTGGCGATTGATTGGTAGACATTTTCCGAATGTTAGGAAGCAATATTTTTAACCACGATGTTAACTCACAGTTTTGTTCCACCTTCGTCTCTCCTGGCAAACACGGTCTGTAAAGCGTGAATGACCTCATCGAGCGCCTGATTTGCCTGAGGTATCAGGGCGCCTAAATGCAAAAAACTATGAACCATACCACCATAGCGAGTAACGGTTGCAGGAACACCCGCTTCGAGGAGTCGCTGACCATACAGTTCTCCACCATCTCTCAATGGATCACACTCTGCAGTGAGGATCAATGCAGGTGGTAATGCATGCAAGTTTGTCGCTAGTGAGGGAGCAGCATAGGGACTTAGTCGGTCCTCCTCAATGGGTGCATAGAAATCTCCGACAATATTGAACTCTTCCATGTTCATCATGTATCCATCATAGTTCTTCCACGAATCCGTGGTAACACGAAAGTCAGCCGCAGGGCATATCAACAACTGGAACGTCAGCATAGGGCCATCTCTATCGCGACCCATGAGTGCAACGGCAGCAGCAAAATTGCCACCTCCGCTCTCCCCACCAACTGCGATTCGTAGAGGATCACCCTGGAGCTTTGTTGCATTTGCTACTACCCACGAGGTAGCAGCGTAACAATCTTCAAGTGCAGCAGGAAATGGATATTCAGGTGCCAGGCGGTAGTCGACAGTCGTCACCAGGCAACCTGCCCCGCGGCATAGACTTCGACACATCATCTCGTGGGTATCCAGATTGCCCGCGCACCAGCTCTTCTGAAAAAACATGAGCACCGGGAATGGACCTATTCCTTCTGGCGTGTAAAGACGGACTGGGAGATTTCCCGCCGGACCAGGAATCACAAGATTTTCAATCTGCGCTACCGACTCTCGTGTACTGTCTGGTCCAAGAGTTGTCTGTTTCACACTTTCACGTAGTTCAGCCAGAAGTATTTCAGGCTTTCTTGGATTACTCCCAGTTTTCATTAGAAGACCTGTTTGTTCCATAAATGTCTGGAGACGCGGATCGAGTGACATATACTACTCCCCTTAAATGTTTCGCGCCTTTGCGATCTGATCTTTCACTGCAGGTACCACTTCAGCAGCGAATAATTCGATCTGGTGCATGCGGTCGTCCGCAGGCCAGTAGATGAAGGTATCCATGCCAACCTCGACAGCCAGGCGCGTGAGCTCGTCAACCCAGTAATCTACAGGACCCGTAAGGAGACTTTCTATCCTACCATCCGTAATCATCCCCATGACGTTGTAGATACGGCGAATCTCACGTGGTTCACGGCCAGCCTCCAGCGCAGAGTCGTTGATACGCTGCTGCATCTCAGGAAGTCGCTCTGGTGGTGCATAAGAACTGCTGGGGAGCCAGCCGTTTGCCATGCGTCCCAATAACCTCAGCGAACGCGGACCATAGGAACCTAACCAGATGCCGATGGAGTGGAAAGGGCGTGGTCCCGGGTGCGCACCTTTGACGGCATAGTGCTTGCCCTCGAAGTGTAGAGCGCGAGTGCCGCTCCAGAATGCATGAATGATCTGTACCGCCTCTTCCAGTGCTTCGATCGACTCGCCTTTACTGCGACCTGGGCCACCCATGGCCTCGATGCCCTCACGAGATGCTCCAGCGCCCAGTCCCAACTCAACCCGCCCTTCACTAAGCAGATCTAGAGTTGCGGCAGCCTTGGCAAGCATAACGGGCGGACGCAAGGGTAGATTCGCGACATTTGGGAATATATGCACGCGTTCTGTAGCTTGAAGCAACGTTGCGATTAGTGTCCAGGTTTCCAGAAACCCAGAGTTGTAGGGATGATCCTGAATACCAATATACTCCAAACCCGCCTTCTCTATTGCAAGGGTTAGACGTAGCGGCCAACCTGGATCGTTCGCTGTTGGATCGACATTTGCACCAAAATGCACATCCTGCTGGTAATCGTTCATATCATTTTGCCTCTTCTTTGAAATATCTCTCGTAATTCACTTTTTTTGTGTCAGAGAACTACGTGTAGTTCAATTATATGCCTGAGCTGCTTCACCTGAAAAGAGCGGGGGAACTTCAACTGAAATCCCTTCCTATATCTGAAGTGCCAACTAGAGCAGGATTGATAAGGGCAGCTGCCTTTAACCTGCGGTTTGGGAAGATCTCCCCAAGACAGGGCCGCAGGCCCGCGAATAGAGTTATGTGTAAATACTAGATTGCTGCTCTTGACAATTCACTCGTGAATACGTTAATATTTCAATAAGCACTGAAATATTGAATTTTAAGCTGACTCGTTGTTAAGAGCGCCGATTGGATTAATTGGTCTTCTTCCAACGATAGCTTTTGCAATCTGGCTTGCAGTAACAGGAAGACTCAAGCCCGATTTGCCACAAGCTACTGTAACCGAACCAACAGCGTAGAGGCAAGCGTCGCCAAGGTGAAATTGCATTTACAAATCAGCGAAAGTAGACGAATCTATTATGCAAGAAGCATATAAAGCAATCGCCGATCCAACACGGCGGAGAATCTTGAAATACCTGAGAGGTGGAGAGCGTACAGCAGGTGAATTGGCTGAGAATAGTGGAGTTGGCCGAACTGCGCTTTCACATCATTTAATGGTACTGAAAATGGCTGATCTTGTGCGTGTCGAACGGCGCGGCCAGTTTCAAGTCTATTCACTGAACACTACAGTTTTCCAGGATTTACTGACCGAAATCATAAGCTGGTTGGGAGGCATTGACACTACCTCAGATACAGACAAACGTATTGAAGAGAAAAACGTAACCGATCCAGAATTCAATGAAGAAATGGAGGGAACCTTATGAGTTCAACCTGATCCTGGATGGCATTCTCTTGTTCATGCTCATTGTGCAATTGACGACGACTTCTGTTGCTTTCGGTGTTCCCGTTGATTTGACATTTGTATTCTGTTTATCGATCTACTTTTTGGGTTTTGACCGAATAGGAATTTATATTAACCTTACTCTACTGGCCTTTGCAGGGTAGACGCGTTACTGTTTTACTCTCTGCTGAAAATTTGAATTTACGAGGATTTGAAATGGATGTTTCTAATGACTCAGGCGATAAAATAACGCCTAAACCAGCGTTTCAAGGTTCAGTCGATATACTGATCTGGGCGATTATCGCTATTCAGATTATCGTTGGGATTTTTGGCTTTATAGTTTTGCCTGACACTGTGCCGATTCACTGGGGAATAAATGGTCAGGCGAATGGTTACGGCCCAAAGTGGATAGATACATTCCTTTTTCCATTGATAAGCATAGGGATATATGTGCTTATACGGGTGCTGTTAGCTGCTGGTCCGCGTTTGGGCGGGCGTCAGGCGACCACCGCTAACCTCCAGATCGCAAAGGTCATTATAGCAGCCATCATATTATTCATGCTGGTTATCCAACTGGCGACGATTGCCCAATCCCTCGGTTTCGGCTTTGATATGACCACAGTAGTCATGTTAGCTGTCTCGGTACTTTTCATATTCATTGGCAACTACATGGGCAAAATGAGACGCAATTTCTGGATAGGTATTCGTACGCCTTGGACTCTGACAAATGCAGTGGTGTGGGAACGGACTCATCGGCTTGGCGGCTGGCTCTTTGTGGCTGTGGGCTTGATCGGTATTGTATGCAGCTTTATACCTTCTCTCCGCCTATGGGCGATTGTTGTTCCGATCATTGCCGTCTGCGTTTTCCTCTACATCTATTCGTATGTCTGTTACCGGCAACAGATGCAGGAGGAGCATGAGCCCCTCTCGCCGCCATTTGATAGCGATAATTAGTACTTTAATTAGGAATAAACCTTGCTTATGAAATCCAAACACATCATCGCAGGTCGTACTGGTAGTCTACTCTTATGTGATCTACCAACGCTATACAGTTGAAGGTAAGGAACCGCTTTCACCTCCATTTGATTCTGGAGACAGAGCTTGAAGATCCTGCTCCTTTTGTGCAGCCTCTCGCTTCAGACGAGCTTTTCCCTGACGCTCTTGCTGGCGTTGTAGCCTCTCGGCCTCTTTGCGAGCTGCTTCTTCTGGGTCGGTATTAACAACATTCATCGTTGAACTAAGGCCTTGCCTGATCACCAGTTCTATGGCCTCAACTGCCTTATCTTCGCCTATCTCAAGGAGGATGCGTTCATCTTGTGTTGGTACACCCAGTACATGGTCTTTACCCTTGATATGACTGTTGGCAGAACGTCCAATGCCGACACGCAATCGTGGGAAATCGTTCGTGTGAAGGTGATGAATAATATCAATCAGCCCATTGTGTCCGGCGGCGCTACCTCTTGCTCTCAAGCGAACTTTTCCTATCGGCAAGTCAAGCTCATCGTAAACCACTAGCACATCTTCTGGCTGAATTTTATACCAGCGAACAAGCTCACCGACCGCCTGACCACTAAGATTCATAAAGGTAATCGGCTTAGCCAGCACTACTTTCTCGAGACCAATAGAGCCGCTTGCCAAAATTGCATGGTTACGTCGTTCCGACCATTTCCAGCCAAATTTCGTGGCAAACTTATCTACTACCCGAAAACCCACATTGTGTCGTGTCTGTTCATATTCAGACCCAGGATTACCTAAGCCAACAACCAGTTTCATAGTTGCTTACCGACCATATTCCAGGCGTACTGCGAGGTATTGTGGCAGTCCTGCCTTAATGATCTTTTCCTGTGTCTTTTCGAACGCATAATGGACACGATAAAACTCAAAGCCCTGTTCAGTGTCGTAGATCATAAAAGCAGCACGCGGATCTCCATCGCGCGGCTGCCCAACTCCACCAGGATTGATGATAGCACGATATCCATCTTCAAATTCCCAACGACCTTCTGGTGGTGTAATCATTTCATTCGTTACCTGAATCATACTCTGGCTCAGTCCTAACAGCGTGAGCAATTCCTCAATTTCACCACTTAGTTGATCGTCCGAATCAACAGCAACAGGTTCAAAAGAAATCTCTAGAGCAATCTGCTCTTCATCATCGCTGTCAACCGAGTTCTGATTGCCTATCTCTTCATCTGAATTATGATCAACCTTATCTTGATCCAATTCTTCACTAGTAGTAGTTATTATTAAGTCAGTAGTATCTTCATCCTGCGGTGTTTCTAACGACTCACTGACATCCACTTTATCAATACCAGTATTCTCAGTTTCAGAAGTAGAGCCAGCCTCAACATCTTCTGCAGTGTTAGAACTCTCATGTTCAGCGTCGCTCTCTTCGAACGTAACGAGATCGGATTTGTCTGGTTCCAATGTAACATCCATTGGCGAAGGATGTTCCTCCGCCATAGCTGGTTCCTTCGTTTGTAGATCTTCTGAAGTTGCAGAGGTGATTACTTCATCTCCTGATGCAATGAGTTCATTCGTAGTAGCTTCAGGATGCTCTAATACTTGTGTCGCATCCTCTACATGCATGAGTTCCACACTAGATGGCTGAAGTATCCTCTCTTCACCAGAAGTACTCACGCCTTCTTCAACTTCAACCTGATTGATGCTCTCAGGCTCTTTGAAAGCGCTATCGACAGTTCCATTGACTGTGGATGAAAGTGTAGATTGTTGAATCTGAGATTGTACAACTACCATTTCTTCGGTTTCGTCTTCATTTTCATCATCATGATGTTCAATACCATTTGACCGTTGGAAAATGCCGGATGGTTCATCGCTATGTAGAGGAAGAGTTGGAGCATTGGAATATGCATCTAGCTGTTGAAAAATTATAGGTACATGTGTATGTCCCACCAGGCAATAACGGCTACTAAAATATTGAAAGCTTCGTTCTGCCAGCACTTCAGATGTCAAGTACTCCCACAAAGGACCATAGGGACTACCATGCACAAGCGTGCATTCGTCAATTTCGATTCGCTCGGGTAAGTTTGTTAGAAATGTACGATGCTCCTCGGTCAAATGCTCTGCTGTCCATTCAGCCGAAATGCGAGCGGCAGCACTAAAGTCTTCGAGGTCGATTTTGCCTACAGCTGCCCAGTCGTGATTGCCTGCTATGATAACATTTGTCCGCTCGCGTAGTTTAAGTATGCACTCGTTCGGGTCCGGTCCATAACCAACCAGGTCTCCAAGAAACCAGATTTGTTCAATTGGTTCCTCTTTTGCTAGTTCGTCGATCTTCGCAAGTACTGCTTCCAGTGCTTCCAGGTTTGCATGTATATCAGAAAAAATGGCGTAACGCATAAATTAGTTCACTCTATTCAAGCATATTGTCATATGGTAGGTGAGGCTATTCTATCATGTTTATTTCAACGTTGCTAGTAGCTTTCTGGCCTTATGTTGAATTCAAGCCAAATGCAGCCATTTCAACATATCAATGTTTATCAGGGAATATGCTTCTAGCACACGTTCATTTACATTCAGAACCCCTTTATTGTCATCTTTGTAGGAAGAAAGGATTTTTATGGATCTACGACAGTGGTTCAGTATGCGTTTATCGCGCCGTCGAGCGATACGAACCCTCGGCATACTTACAGGCGCTGGTCTCTCAATCGATGCGGGTATATTTGCTACTAGCAGAGTAACTGCCGAAAAGTATGTAAGCAATACCAACCCAATCAACCATATCCTCATTGCGTGTCAGGAAAATCACTCCTTCGACAATTATTTTGGCTATTATCCTCGGGTTGGAGCTTTTGGAGTTCCTTCGAACTACTCACAGCCTGATGGCAACGGCGGGACCGTCACACCACAACATGCACTTTTACCAATTACACCCGACCCCTCACATACATGGCAGTCTATTCATAGCGAATGGAATAATGGCGCTATGGATGGTTTTTATACCACCGATGGGTCGACGGCCCTCAACTACTATAATGGTTCAGATCTGACGTACTACTACAGCCTGGCTGATTCCTTTACTCTGTGCGGCAACTATTTCTGCTCGGTTCTCGGTCCCACAGCGCCAAATCGCCTTTCTCTTGTATCAGGCACTGCTGGTGGTAATACGTCAGATACCCTTTCTCCAGGAAGTGTTGATTGGCCAACGATTGCAGATGTGTTAGATACCCATCATGTATCCTGGAAGTGTTATAACCTCGGCCTTGGTCTGGGAAGTACAGGCTCACTAGAACAATTTAATGGACTTTCCTACTTCAAAAAATGGCAGAATGATCGTCGTCTCCAATTTACTGAAGATGATTATCATGCTGACTTACAGGCCGGAACTTTACCCAGGTATCTTTTCTCATTACAGAGGCACTCATCAGCGAACATCCACCCGCAGATATTCAGTCTGGGCAACACAGCATGTCGGAAGTAATCAATGCTTTAATGTCCTCAAGTTCATGGAGCAGTTCTGCGTTATTCCTTACATACGACGAAGGCGGTGGGTTTTTCGACCATGTAGCGCCGCCACAACTTGATGCCTATGGCCTGGGTCTACGCGTGCCGATGCTAGTAATTTCTCCATATGCAAAACGCGGCTACGTCTCGGGACAGCTTTATGAACATAACTCCATTTTGAAATTTATTGAGCGCCGCTTTGAATTGCCATCCCTGGCTAGTATCAACCACCAGTTCGATATATCGACCCCGGGAACAAATAACGATGCGGCCAATGGCAATTCAACAGGCCCGGCAGAGCCTCCTCGTGATGGCTTGAGCCAGATCGGTGATTTCTACGAGGTCTTCGATTTCACTCAAAACCCGAATTATCATCCGACTCTTTCCAATTCTTGACACGCACTCATTATGAAAGGAGCGCAGAAGATCGTGTCTTCTGCGCTCCTTTCATAATGAGTGCGTGTCAGACGACAAATCCTTGACGCTCTCACTTTACAGTGCTATCCTGCAAGCAGCATAATGAGACGCTATCTATCGCGTCTATAACAGGGTTGTCGAGAGGAACAGACAAATAAGTATGGGTATCATCGAAACTCGTATAGAGCGCAACAGCCTCGAATTTCAAGAAAACACACACTATCTCCAACAACTCTTAGATCAGCTTTCTGAACGGGTACGACAGGTACAACAGGGTGGCGGAGAGCATGCAATAGCCAGGCATCGCAAACGCAATAAATTACTGGCACGCGAACGCGTTCAGTTACTTTGCGACCCCGATACTCCGTTTCTGGAATTGAGTTCACTGGCAGCATGGAACATGTATCATCACGAAGCTCCATCTGCAGGCATTGTGACGGGTATCGGCCTTGTTGAGGGACAAGAATGCATGATTGTTGCAAACGATGCCACAGTTAAGGGTGGTACCTACTACCCAATGACGGTCAAGAAACACCTGCGCGCTCAAGAAATCGCTGAACAAAACCATTTGCCATGCATTTATCTAGTCGATTCAGGTGGCGCTTTTCTACCTTTGCAGGCTGATGTCTTCCCAGATCGGGACCACTTTGGACGCATCTTCTACAATCAGGCGCGCATGTCTAGCCAGCGCATCCCTCAGATTGCAGCAGTGATGGGTTCGTGTACAGCCGGGGGAGCCTATGTTCCTGCCATGAGCGACGAGACGGTGATTGTACAAGGAAATGGCACTATTTTCCTGGGAGGCCCACCCCTGGTTAAAGCAGCAACTGGCGAAGAGGTAAGTGCCGAAGATCTGGGTGGCGCTGATGTTCATTGCCGCATCTCTGGAGTCACTGATCACTATGCAATGAATGATGAACATGCACTCGCAATTTGCCGTAGCATTGTCTCCAATCTAAATCGGCGGAAATATATTCCTTGGGAGATCACTGCACCTGAACCCCCACGTTACGATCCCAATGAACTCCTTGGAATCATCCCAAAAGATAACCGCAAAAGCTATGACGTACGTGAAATTATTGCGCGTCTAGTCGATGGGAGTCGCTTTCACGAATTTAAGGAGCTTTACGGCACAACGCTGGTATGCGGCTTTGCGCGGCTAATGGGTTATCCGGTAGGGATCATCGCTAATAACGGCATTCTTTTTTCGGAAAGCGCGCTCAAGGCTACCCATTTCATCGAACTTTGTGCTCAACGCCAAACTCCTCTGATCTTCTTACAAAACATTACCGGCTTTATGGTAGGCCGTCAGTATGAAAATGGTGGCATTGCTAAAGATGGAGCAAAGATGGTAATGGCCGTGGCCAATGCCCCCGTTCCTCGCTTCACAGTCATTATAGGTGGGTCATTTGGCGCAGGCAATTATGGAATGTGTGGGCGTGCATATTCTCCAAGACAGTTATGGATGTGGCCCAACGCACGCATCTCGGTCATGGGTGGCGAACAGGCCGCCAGCGTTCTTGTGACTGTTCGCAAGGAAGGGCAATCCGTGCATGGTAAAACCATGAGTGAAGAAGAAGAGATTGCATTCAAACAGCCTATTCTGGATAAATATGAAGAAGAGGGCAATCCATATTACAGCACAGCACGTCTCTGGGACGATGGGATTATTGACCCTCGTGACACGCGCAATGTACTCGCACTGGGGATTGCAGCTTCCTTAAACGCTCCAATGCCAGATACACCGTTTGGCGTATTCAGAATGTAAAGGAGTCGCACGATGTCAACATATGCTCACATCACATTGGAAAGAAGTCACCAGGATAAGATTGCCACCATTACCATGTGTCGGCCTGAAGTTCACAATGCATTTAACAAACAGCTCATCCTCGACTTAATGTTTGCATTCACAGATCTGACAACCGATGCAGAACTACACGCCGTAGTATTAACAGGCGAGGGCCTATCATTTAGTGCTGGAGCCGATTTGAATATGATGCAGGAATCAGCAGTATATACTCATGAACAAAACCTGGACGACGCGCTACGCCTGGCTGAACTCTTTGAGATTATCAACAACTTTCCTTGTCCTGTGGTGGCACGTGTAAATGGCACTGCCATGGGTGGAGGATTGGGATTGATTGCTGTTTGTGACATCGTGATCGCAGTCGAAGGCGCACGACTGGCTTTTAGCGAGGTGAAGTTAGGTATTGCGCCAGCGGTTATCTCACCCTACGTGGTACGCAAAATCGGTGAGACACAAGCTCGTGTTTTGTTTGTGACAGGTGAACGTTTCACTTCAACCCACGCTCAAAAGATTGGCCTTGTACATATCGTCACGAAACCTGAAGACCTCGACGCGACCGTTAGTAAAACTGTGAGCGAGTTACTCACAGGCGGATCACAAGCCATTCGTGCTTGCAAAGACCTTGCATTGAATGTAGGTCGCATGGATCGTGATTCGGCTCGCACCTATACCGCCGAATCTATTGCCACGCTAAGAGTAAGCTCAGAAGCACAGGAAAGATTACGCGCCTTTCTGGAGAAAAGATAATGGGGATGAACACTATCGTCCGACCATCTGTAGGTGCCATTTTATCGCGCGCATCGCCGATTATGAAGTTTAACAAAATAAGGGGGGTATCTTGAAAGCCACAGAAGGCCGAATAATCGGCGCCTACAGAAGTCCCGTTTATTTTGTTAAAAGCCATTATCGGCTATATCATGAATAATTCCTACCCAGATCATAACTATCTAAAGCAGGTCGCATACCATGTTCAAAAAAGTCTTAATAGCCAATCGGGGAGAAATAGCCATTCGCATAATGGCAACCTGCCGTGAGATGGGCATACGAACCGTAGCTATTTACTCAACCGCTGATTACAACGCACGCCATGTGCGAGAAGCTGAAGAAGCGTTTTACATCGGCCCTGCGCCTGCTACTCAAAGCTACTTGCGTATAGACACTATCCTTGATGTAGCCAGGCAGAGCGGAGCAGAAGCTATTCACCCTGGGTATGGCTTCCTTTCCGAAAATGTACTTTTTGTTGAGGAGTGTAAAAAAGCTGGAATTGTCTTCATTGGTCCTCCAGCATCGGCGATGCGACTAATGGGATCAAAGATAGCTGCCAAGCAATTGGCCCATTCCGTTGGAGCACCGACTATTCCCGGTTATGATGGCAAAAACCAGGATGGTACTACCCTCATCGCTGAAGCACAGCACATCGGTTTCCCACTACTGATCAAAGCCTCCGCTGGGGGTGGCGGCAAAGGAATGCGTATAGTCTATGCCATCAACGACTTCGAAGAACATCTCGCAAGTGCGCGTCGTGAAGCATTAGCCTCCTTTGGAGATGCGACTGTCTTTCTCGAACGCTTGCTTCAAAAGCCACGACATATTGAAATTCAGGTACTTGGTGACACATTTGGCAACCTCATTCATCTTGGTGAACGTGAATGTTCTATCCAGCGACGTCATCAGAAAATAGTCGAAGAGAGTCCTTCAGTCGCCTTAACCCCAGCTCTACGGGAAGAAATGGGTGTAACAGCAGTACGTATCGCCAGAGCTGCCGGATACGTGAATGCTGGTACGCTTGAATTTTTGCTCGATACGGATCACAATTTCTACTTTCTTGAGATGAACACGCGCTTGCAAGTAGAGCATGCTGTTACTGAACTCGTCACCGGATTTGATCTGGTACGACACCAACTTCAAATTGCTGCAGAACAACCGCTCAACTTAACCCAGGAACAAATCAGTACTCGCGGACATGCAATTGAAGTAAGACTCTATGCTGAAGATCCCGAAACTAACTTTCTACCTTCTACTGGTACAGTATCAAGCTTCATCAAGCCTGAAGGGCCTGGTATACGCATTGATAGCGGTATAGAGAGCAACGACGAAATCAGCCAGTTTTACGATCCAATGATAGCTAAACTCATTGTTTACGGCGAAGACCGCCCTACGACAATTGAGCGCTTACAAGCTGCTCTTAAACAACAAGCAATCTTTGGTGTTAAGACAAATGCTCAGTTGCTACTTGCAATTGCAGCGCACCCTGCATTTCAAGCAGGGATTACCTATACGAACTTCCTGGAAGAATATGGCTTGCTTCATAGTGAACCAACAGAACAAGCCAAAATGGATCTTGAACCAGAATCTTCAGATCAGGAAAACTTGTATCTCGCAATACTAGCTGCAGCCATGGCTGATGTGGCCAGGTTTAATGAAAATAGATCGCTAAGAAATAGGCATATTCCTTCAAATCCATGGCAAATGCTTGGTCCATGGCGTATGATAGGCGAAACAAGAATCACTAGCTATAATCATCAAGGTGAAAAACATCAGGTCGCTCTTTCACCATCCAATGAAATAGCTGGAACATGGCTTGTGCAGGTTGATTCTCAGCCTGCACAGACTATCTTCAGTATCTTTGGCAATAATGATTTTATTCTATTACGCATCGGAACAAGCCAGAAACATGCATATGTACATTCATACGATGGTGAGACACAAGTTATTTATGAGGGTCGAACATATCTTTTTGAAAGACATCGACCGCCAAATGTAGATATAGCAAGTCATGGTGGAAATAAAGCTCATTCACAAAAAGTGCTCACTGCTCCAATGGCTGGCACCATCATAAAAGTGCAGGTTCGAGATGGTGAAAAGGTTCAGCATCGACAGGTGCTAGTTATCCTGAGCGCTATGAAGATGGAACATTCAATAATTTCACCCTATGATGGCAAAGTATTAAGAGTGCATTATCATGAAGGCGAGGTCGTCAAAGGCGGCGCTGTCATCGTTGAAATGGAATAATTCAGAAAGGACTATTCTTTATGCAGGTAGGTTTTATTGGCATAGGAGTCATGGGACGTCCTATGACCCTTAACTTGCTCAAAGCTGAGCACCACGTTACTATTTATGCTCGTCATCCAGAAAAGTCAGAGGTACAAGAGGTTATCAGCTCAGGCGCTAAATTAGCTCCATCGCCTCGAGCCGTCGCTATGGTTTCTGATATAGTTATAACCATGCTACCCAACTCCCCACAGGTGGAAGAAGTTGTGGCCGGGCCGCATGGTTTACTTGAAGGTGCTCGTAAAGGACTCATCATCGTTGACATGAGCACTATAGCGCCCGCCATGAGCCGTAAACTAGCACTGCAAGCATCTACTCATAGCGTTTACTTACTCGATGCTCCTGTCAGCGGTGGCTCACAAGGCGCAATCAATGGTACGTTGACCAGCATTGAATTGAGTACCATCACCCCCAGCGTGAGATGCTAACTGGCACAAAGCAAAGTACATGCGTGGAAAGGGTCGTGCAACTGGAGTCTGAAGTAAAGGCAAAGCGCTATGTACTCTGCCCTTGCTCTTCGATGAAACGATTGAGGTCAGAACGACGTATACGGTATCCCCTAATACCGATCTTCACCTTTTTCAGCGCTTGCGTGCGTACCCACTTTCTCACGGTGCTAATGTGAACTTTCATGATCTTCGCCACCTCTTCGGCGGTAAGCATTTCCTCTTCCTGCATACACAGGCCTCCTCTTCTCATTTCTCTCATTATAGCGGGGACATTCTCCTTCGTCAATGAGAGCGTTGAGACTATCTTAGAATCACTTAAACACTCTTTAAGGATTGACAGCTATTTCCATCATCGTGTATACTTCTCTAAGACAGTAATTATCTGCGCTTTCCAGGAGACTACCAAAGAAGGATCAAGAACGATGGCAATAAGACGCGGCAGGTCTTATTAGTAACTATTATTGATCCTGAGACACGATACAGGCTTTCTTCTTGGTACCCTTAGTTTAGAAGGGTAAATCACGCGTATCACGTGGGGTTATCGCGCCACACTGGACTTCAACAACCAGCAGATCACGACATGCAAGTAAATGTCGGCACTGCACATTCCAAGCAACGTGTTGTCAAGGCGAAGGAGATATATATGGGTATATTTCCCCCAAGACGGGAAACCGTTTTCGGTGTTCCGTTATCCAGCTTAGAGGTTGGGCAAAGAACAGAGGCTTTTATCGTTCATCGCCTTATGGAGTGTGGATACACCGTACTCACTCCCCTGGGTGTGCAACGCTATGATCTGGTGATCGAGGATGCAGATGGGAAGTTCTGGCGCATCCAGTGTAAGACTGGAAGACCACGTAACGGGACAGTAGAGTTTAACACGAGGAACAGCAGCATACCTGGTGCGAAGAAGATACAGAGAAATTATCGAGGAGACACTGATTACTTTGCAGTCTACTCTAAAGACACGGGGAAGGTGTATCTTATTCCTGTAGGAGATGTTGGAACAAGTCTTGGGTATCTGCGTGTTGAACCTATCAAAAACCACTTGCAGAAAGGGGTGCGTTGGGCAAAGGATTATGAACTCTAGTTCGTTGCGGAGCAGCTGGTACTCCCGCGCTGCAAGCAACGGGCAAGAAAGAGAACATTGTAGTGGATCCAGTGCAGAGACAGATATCTCTCGCTATGGGTGTCCTGCAGTTTTTTTGCAAAAGCCTTCGGTGATATACCGACCATATACTTACCCCTCATGCTACTCAGCGGCACAGAATACACCCCACGCTTGCCTCTCGATCACTGCGTGGCTTGCCCCCACACAAAAGAAGAGTTACAATGAGCATTAGCGGTAACCCACATAAGGAGCATTCACAGATGTTGTTTGATAAAAATTTAGGAACTGCAAAAAATCAATCAGAACCTGAGGAACTTCTGACCTTTGGGAACCTATGGCGAAAAGAAGGCGATCAGATATTTTTAATCACCTAATTTTTGCCCAAATGAGCGGCACGACGCTCTCAACAGAGTCCAGCGCAGCCTTTAGGGTTTAGACAGATTAGCTCTACAAGAGCTTGGGCAGTGCTGGCTCAACAATTGTTCCTATTCTCAACCCATTCGAGCATTTTGCCACTAATTTTGAGCGAACATTGGGCAATGAACCCAGAACTATGGTACTTTTTCTTTGTGCTTTTAGGATTGACGATGTGAATATGCCAGCTATGAAACACTTTTCTGCTCAAACGACTTCAAAATCACCTGCTCGATACCGCAGAGCGGTACTTCTTTATTAGCTCATGCTAGAAAAGTGCAATGATAGAGAATGGTAGAATTCAAGATAAAAAGTATGGATAACGACTTTAGGATTGTGACATGGAATTGTCGACGCGCAACAATGGTCAGCGGCGTTTGGGATTACCTCCTTGAGATGGACCCAGATGTTACCTTACTACAAGAGGTCAGTAGCATACCGGAGAAGGTATGCTCTGTTTATGCGTCTCAAATACACCGGGCAACGAGTAAAGTCGGTTCACCTCAACCGTTTAGCACAGCTTTATTAGTCAAAGGCCGCATTTGTAAAAAACTTATGCTCCCTTCTCACGCAAAATGGATAGAAGAAGAGTTACAAAGGTTTTCAGGCAACCTTGTGGCACTAGAAATACTGCCTAACAACGGCCCACCGCTAAAAGCTGTTTCAGTACATGGTCCTGCATGGCCTGTGGATCGTAAACGGCTTAGCGGAATAGACGTCACAGGAGTTCGCCTCACACAAAACCGTGATGTTTGGCTACTGGATCTTCTCTGGACGAGTCTCAAGTATCAACGTTCGGATTTAGATCAGCCTTGGATTATTGCGGGTGATTTCAATTTATCAGAGACATTCGACTTGTGGCGAGGTGGGCCTAGGGGAAACCGGGAGTATCTCGACCGTATGAGGGAGCTAGGTCTTATTGAATGTCTGCGTCAGAGTAAAGGGATGCTTACCCCCACGTTTCGCAACCCGCGTGGCGGTGGGTTTAAGCATCAGATCGATCATGTATTTGTGTCTCCAGTTCTTGCTGAAAGGCTAGTTACCTGTGATACGGGATCTTTCGACCGTGTTTTCAATGCTGGCCTGAGTGATCATCTCCCTATCGTGGCAGACTTTCGGTTATCGCAAACCTCTAAACCTCTAAAGTTCTAAGATTGCTTTAGCCAAATTGATGTACCTAAGTTTTGCCCGAATGAAGGGCAACATGCACGGGAGCGAGAAGTTCCCGTAACGAATGGACAAGAACGGGTGCCAAAGGCGTCGCCTGATTGAGCACAATCTCGATCAGTTGATCCAAGGCATCGCGCACCCTTTCAGTATGGAAATGCTGAATTATTTGGAAAGGATATTCTCAATGCAGATCGGATTTATCGGCATCGGCGTCATGGGTAGGCCCATGACGCTTAACCTCCTCAAAGCAGGACACCATGTCGCTATCTACGCTCGTCACCCGGACAAGCCAGAGGTACAAGAAGTATTGAACGCGGGCGCGAAGCTGACTCCATCAGCGCGAGCCGTGGCTATGGCCTCCGATATCGTGATTACTATGTTACCCAATTCGCCCCAGGTCGAAGATGTCGTCACCGGCCCACAGGGGGTTCTTGAGGGCGCGCGTAAGGGGCTGATCATCATCGATATGAGTACTATTGCCCCTAGCGTAAGTCGCAAACTCGCGCAGGCCGTATCAACACGCGGCGTTCACCTCTTGGATGCCCCGGTCAGCGGCGGATCGCAGGGGGCGGTCAATGGTACGTTGACCATCATGATAGGTGGTGAACGTGAAATTTTTGAACAGGCGCGGCCAGTTTTAGAGGTTATGGGCAAAAAGGAGAATATTTTTCATGTTGGACCGAATGGTGCGGGTGAAATTATCAAGCTTGTGAACAATGTGCTATGTGGCGCAATTGCTGCAGCTATATCAGAGTCATTTGTGCTTGGCGTCAAAGCAGGTGCGGATGTTGACACAATGGCAAAGATCATAGGTGTCAGCACCGGAGCAAGCTGGCAACTTGCAAACCAGTTCCCCTTACGCGCCTTCAATGGCAGTTTTCAACCAGGTTTCATGACTGATCTACTGCATAAAGACCTTGGCCTTGCTCTCGAACTCGCTGCTGAAAACACCGTGCCTGCTGCAATGATTGCTCTTACTCGCCAGATGTACGAAATGGCACGTGCGGAGGGATTTGGACGAGATGATTATACATCACTCATGAAAGTACTTGAACAGATGGCAGGGGTTGAAGTAAGAAGTAAATAATTCACTTACTGCCCCAGGGATAACATCATTCCATGTGAAAACGTCATCCCTAACACAAGCACAGCAGCAAGCCCGAAGTAAGCCAGGCCCAGTACAATGCGCTCAGCTATCGGAACATCATAATAAGCTCTGGCTTCGGGTGTATTTGGTACAGACCGTCTCGACCAGAGTTGAGATGCAGCCAGGATGACAAACAAAAGCAAGAAGAGTGAGTGATTGCCGTTGATCCATGACCAGATTTGAAATGCAACGAGTCCTATAAATCCAATAATCCATATGCGCCGATCAATCGCTCCTAAAACTCGTCCTCCATCAAATGGAACAATAGGTATCAGGTTAAACAGATTAATAAAAAAGCCAAAATAAGCTAGTGGTGCCCAAACTGTATCCGGGTTTTCACGCGCAAGGGCTAAACAGAACATTGCTGCAATAGCGCCTGCAATGGGTCCAGCTATACCAACCTCTGCCTCATCTTTAGCATTTTTGGGCATCTGTTTCATGATGACTGCAGCGCCTAGTAATGGAATAAAAATCATACCCCCAATGGGGATACCTTTCAGTTTCATCACAATTGCATGCCCCATCTCATGCACAAAGAGCAGGGCCACTAATCCTACTGCAAACTGCCAGCCAAAGATTAGAGAGTAAACAATAACCGAGAATAGGGCAGTGAAACCCAGCCAACCAAATTTAAGCAAAGGTGCCAGCAACGGGAATTTCAGGAGTAAAGCACTAATCGCAGCTCCAATACCACCAAGGCCTGCAAGTCCTCTGCGTTTTCTGCCACCTTCTGTGGTGCCACGCTGTGCAGCCTCTCGTTGTTCAGCGCCTATATCTTCCGTATAGCCATCTATACTTTCTGGACCGCTATAGGGTGTCATTAGCTCGGCTTCGTTATCCAACTTATCAGAAGGTAATTCATGAGTATAGTCAGAATACAGGGTTGATGGATCCAGGGATTGTACAGGTTGAGCAGAGCGAGGGGTCTTGGATGTCTCGCTCTGGTAAAAGTCAGGGTTAGAATAATCTATATTATGCGAAGTTTGATCATAATATTCAGAAAAATCATCTTTGGGATTCCAGGACATTCATGCCTCAATTCCTTCTATTCCTTCACGACATCCATCAACATATATCTTACCATATACTACGAATAACAGAGACCGTGGTTGTGTTATTCCGTTGTGGAATCAATAAGTTGGCGTCAAATACCTATTATTGGTCAGAATTGAGGGTTAAGGTCGCCAGTAATTGTCCTTGTTGAAATGCAGTTATTGCTCCGGCTTCCTCTGGGACCGGGTCAATTTGCCCATCACCATTCACATCAACGCCGTGATATGCATAATCCGCCAGTTTCACTATCTCTTCTACTTTTGCTACATCAGTGGGATGAGTACGCAGGAGGACTGCATCCTGGTCAATCTTCGTCAACCACCCGTTGATATTTGAGAGAGATACATCCATGAGCGCGGTATGTACGTGCATAGCGTTCGTAGCATCGGGCTGGCTGATTGCAAAACCAGCATGTTCTGTTGAGCCAGTCAGATAGCCATCTTTACCTTCCAGGCCAAAACCATCTCCTGATGTCGTCACAATTTGGAGCGTGCATGACTCATCGAGCTGTTTGTAGTTTGAGCCGTGCTTCCCTTCGATAATATCTAGTATACTTTGAGCTTCACAACTTATTGCGGTCGTATTCTGATTAGCTGCATCATTCTGCAAAACAGCAGATTGGGTGTCCAAAAGGTGAGTCTGCTCAAGAACACCTACCAGTAAACCAATTTTGCCAGGTGTCTCAGGATAGTCGACGAGCAGGTGTATGACATGCGCAAAAGATTTTATGGGGAATGTGCCTGTAAGGATCACTTTACCAGCAGGTGCTACAACCGTTCCTTGTTCCTGAGTGATCTCGAATTTATCTCCAGGAAAGAGCAGGTTGTCGTTCGATCCTGAATAGGTTAGTGATCCCGCCTGGTTATTCATCTTCAATGTACCAAGGGCCATGACTGCTTCTGTATCCTGGTTGATGAGCCAGACCGCATATTCTGAACCAGTAGGAGGGGCATCAAGGTTATGAACAACAATATTGAGCGCATCTGTCTGCTCACCT
>Ga0116218_1000593_pt1 | contig 25135 bp, 16 predicted proteins | sample Sb_taG_2_FD_88966 | JGI IMG/M metagenome (GOLD analysis project Ga0116218, IMG submission 88966) | Peat soil microbial communities from Weissenstadt, Germany - Sb_50d_5_LS metaG | ecosystem: Environmental > Terrestrial > Soil > Wetlands > Peat | place: Germany: Weissenstadt | collected 2010-09-21 | reverse complement strand
CGGTGCGCAACGCTCCACCGAGCGTTCGACCCGCACACAGTCTGGAGCTCGACCTCGGTCTGGACTCCATGCAGCGCGTGGAACTGCTCAGCCGCCTCGAGGAAGAGCTGGGCGGGAATGTCGAAGAATCTCAGCTGGCCGCGATCTACACCGTGCGCGAATTGCTCGACGCCATCTTGCAGAGCGCCGCCAGCGGCCAGACCGCTCCCCGCGCCGCTTTTGCCGGATGGAAGGCAATTCTTTCGGAAGAGCCCACCGACCCTGAAGTGCTGGCGCTGACCAGGTATCACCCCGCCTTTGGTCTTTTCTGGTACCCGCTGTCGCGCATCATTCAGATGATTTCGCGGGATCTTTTTCATCTGCGGGTCTCGGGCCTCGAGAACCTGCCCGCGCAGGGCCCGTTCATACTCTGTTCCAATCACCAGAGCTATCTCGACCCGATGGTCATGGCCGGCGTCCTGCCTCGCGAGATCATGGAGAAGAGCTTCGCCGTCGGGACCAGTGAAATCTTCGGCGAAGGATTCATGCGCCGCCTGGCGCGCTGGCTCCGCGTGATCGTTGTCGATCCCGATGCCAATCTTGTACCTGCGATGCGCGCCGGAGCTTTCGGGCTGAAGCACGGACATGTGCTGATTCTCTACCCGGAAGGAGAGCGGTCGATTGACGGCACTCCCCGGATCTTCAAGAAGGGCGCGGCCATCCTGTCAATTCACGAGCAGGTCCCGATCGTTCCGGTTGCGATTGAAGGTTTCTACGAGGTGTGGCCGCGCGGCAAGAAGTTCCTCCAGAAGCGGGCGCCCGTGCGCATGGTTTTCGGCCAGCCGATCTCTCCGCCTCCGGAATCGGAGGATTCCGAGGCAGCCTACGAGAAACTCACCGCAGAATTGAAAGCGCGGATTGTGGAGATGTGGGAAAGACTGCGCGAAACCAGGTGATCCCGCGACCAAGCGCCCGCACGATTCTGCAGTCACCAATCGTCCAATTTCTCAATCACCCAATTTCACAATCTCAGAACAGCCTCAGCTGCTCTTCAAATCCCTGCACCGGCCACTTGGTGGCGTATGCCGGCCGCTCGCGCCGGGTGAGTTTGTACTTCTCGCGCAGGCGGTTCACCAGCGCTGCGAGGCGCTCGCCATAGGCCTTGGAAAGAAACGCGCGGCCTTGATAACGCTGCCGATAGCTCTCGGCAAGGTGCGGAAAGTTCTCTTCGAGAAAGGGAAGGAAAACGGCCGCGGAGCAGGGCTTGAGAAACAGCGGGTTGGCAAAAACGAAATCGGCTCCCGCTTCGGCCGCGGCGCGGATGACCGATTCCAGGTCCTTCGGCGAATCGGTGATGCCGGGGACCACCGGCGAACAGCTGACGCCGACCCGTAAGCCAGCCTGGCTCAGAATGCGCACCGCCTCCATGCGCAAATCAGGGCGAGGCGCGCGCGGCTCGAGAATCCGGGCCAGATCGCTGTCGAGCGTGGTGACCGTGATGTGGGCGGTTACCCGGTTCGATCGGGCAACTTCCTGCAGAAGCTCCAGATCACGAACGATCAGATTCGACTTGGTGACGATGCCGAGTTGGAATCCCCGATGGCGGGAAAACTCCTCCAGAATGCCGCGGGTGATCTCGTAGCGGCGCTCTGCCGGCTGGTAAGGGTCAGTGGCCGTGCCCAGGGCGATGGCCTCGCCCGCCTTGACCCGGCGAAGTTCATGGCGCAGCAGCCCGGCGGCGTGTTGCTTGATGTAGATCTTCTGCTCGAAGTCCAGGCCATCGCGCATCTCCATGAACTCGTGGGTGTAGCGGGCATAGCAGTAGAGGCATCCGAATTCGCAGCCGCGATAAGGATTGATGGTCCAGGCAAAAGGCATCTGCCGCTTGCTCACGCAGCGATTGAGCAGCGACTTGGTCTGGAGCGTGAAGTATTCAACATTGTGGCCTTCGCGCAGGGACTCGCCCTCAGAGGCAAGACGAGCAATACCCACGAGTTGAGGCTTGCCGGAGGAAGGGAGCAAGGGCAGCGAAGGCATATGTATTCGCCTTTTGTTCGCCTACGATACCTGTTTTCGCAAACCGCTGTCAAGGGGCTCTGGGGAGAAGGGAAAGAGATGGTCCCAGAGCGCCCCCCCTCTGTGTGATCACGTTGAGACGGGGACTCAGATCAGATGATCCCTACTCTGCCTCAGATCAACCTGATCTCAGCGCAGCTCAACTCGTGTCTAGATCGGGCTCCCTTTGTGTCGGGCGCGGGGCGCGTGGGGCGCTGAGTGGAGATGTGTGGAGTTGGAGTTGCGGCGGTGATGATCGCGTCGGCTGGGGGACTGGATGACAGGATGCCGCCGAGAACTTGGGTCAATCCGGACGTACTCTCCCCAGTGCTCAGAAAAACCAATCGCGGGCGGGTTCTGAAAGAGGGTTGACCCGTAACCCTCGCCCCTGAAAAGGTCCGAGCCGTTCCAAGTGCTCAAGTCAGTGCGCAGTTCCTTGTAGGACCTCACGACCGTCCTTGGGCGAAGAATTGTAGCAGTGAAAGGAGCCACAATCTCTCACAGCTCCCCCAGCGCTGTCGCGGCATTTGGGCTGCGTAAACGCCCGGTTGCAACACTCCAGAAAAGAGGATGCCCTATGATTGGATGTTTGCGCTGAACTTGGGAGCATCATCTTATGATCAGAGATTTCCGGGCGATCCCGGCTACGACCACTCGAAAGAGGTGTTCCACCACACACGGTGGCGGCGTTAGAAAAACATGTTCAGAATGGCTCCGTGCGAACTCGTCGGTAGAGATTGGCTTTCTTGATCTGCGCACATGGCGTTAGGAAAGTGTAGTTTTCTAATCAGGTCGAGGCAGAATTGCGCGGTGCGAGGACGGCAAGCGCTGAGAGCCCGTGTCCATGTGAAGAAAACAAGTAAACCGGTTTAGGTTGGTGAAACGCGGTAAAAGAAAAAGGGAGCCTTTTTAGGCTCCCCTTGATGAAAGTCCTACCTTGCGGTTAGAACGTGAATTTGCCCACGAACTGAACGATTCGCGGACGGTTTACCACCGTCTGGACTGCACTGGATCCGCCGGCCAGGTTGATTGCGCCGTAATTGCCGTTGGAATTGCCGGTAAAGCCACCATAGGCGCTGGTCTGGGGGCTGGCGAACGAAGGGTGGTTGAACAGGTTGAAGAAATCAGCTCCGAACACGAAGTTCGTTTTTTCCGTAATCCTCGTGATCTTGTGCAGGCTGAAATCCCACTCCTGCTGGGCGAACCCACGCAGGCTGTTGCGCCGAACATTGCCCACCGCTGCCAAGCCACTGTCGCAAGTAGGATCGGTGGGCGAGACAGACAAGATGTTCCCCTGGCTGCTTTCACAAAAACCGCCTGGAACCAAGTCGCTCAGGTTCACGTAACTGAGGATCCTATCCAACTTGCTGCCCTTGGTCAGTATCGAGGAGAGCGACGTCCCCGGAGCCAAGGTGGCGTAGTTGGTGCCATCAATACCCAATGGGTCGGAGATCGATAGGGCACCGGAGTCGTAGATTGTGAACGGAGTACCTGACTGGAAGGTCGTTGCGCCTTGCACCGTCCACCCGTGCACCACGTTGCCAAATCCATGCGCGCTGCCGAAAGGCAGCTCGTACGAGTAGCTGATCACCAACCGCTGCGGACGGTTAAAATCCGAGAGCCCGCGGTTGCTGTTGATGTTGAGCAGATCGCCGAACTGAGTCAGTCCGTTCAATTCGTCGCTTTTCTCAGAGCCCGATGCGTTGTCGAGGGATTTCGACCAGGTATAGGCCGCCTGGAAGTACAGGCCCTTGGCGAACTGATGGATCAAAGAAGCCTGCAGCGAGTGATAAGTGGAGTGAGAGTTGTTCTCCTGCAGGAAAGCGAAGGGGCTTTGCGTGCCCAGGAACTGTAAGGGCACGCGCGCATTCACGTTTGCTGCTGTGCTACCCGTGATGGAAACGCTTCCGTCACCATTCACGGTGACGTTTGGGGTTCCGGCGCCCGGCGGCGTGAAGCTCGAGGAGAGAGCCGACGCCGGGATGACACAGGGAGCAGCCTGGGTGCAGAGCCTCCCGCCATTCGGAGCGCGGCCCGGGCCAAGCAGACGGTTTCCGGCGGCGCCAACGTATCCCAGTTCTACCATCCAGCTCCGAGCCACTTCCCGCTGCAGCGTGAGGTTCCATTGCTCTGTATAAGGTGGAACAAAGTTGCGGACGGGGAAGAAGAAGAAATTGCTGTTGGGAGCATTACCCGTGTTCCCGGCGGAGTTATCAAACAAGGGTGCGCCGCCCGCGGTAAACCCGCTCAGCTGCGGAAATCCGGATGGGATGCCAAACTGCGTTGCTCCCAGGGTATTGCCGGTGCATGTTCCAACCGGGCACGGAGTCAATGGCAGAGGAAAAGCCGAGTTGGGCAGAAGCGAGGGGAACGGGGCCTCCGGTGTAATTCCCGCCTGTCCTGCCGTTGAAGAAAACGCAACGTTGAATGGAGGTCCGCCAGCCGACTGTAGTTGCGGTTGGTTGGAAACACGCTGGTAGTAAAGGCCATAGCCACCACGCAGGGCCGTCTTGTGGTCGCCGAATACATCCCAGGCAAAGCCGACGCGGGGAGCGAAGTTTTTGTCGGAGAAGCAGTGGAGCTCCGTGCAATCGCTTACGCCCTTGGTGCCAAAGCCTCCCGGGGCTCCGGAGGGGTGAACATATTGCAAAGGAGGAGCCGGGAGTCCATCCGAGGCGCAGCTGAAGCTGCCGCAGTCGGCCACGCCACCCAGGTTGGTGAGGAAGTTGCCGATCACGTGCGCCGTATCAATGCCCTCCCAGCGGAAACCGAGGTTGAGAGTCAGGCGGGAAGTGACCTTCCAGTCATCCTGTACATAGGCTCCGGCGTCTGTGGCCCGGAAGTAAAACGTGTCAATGCCCGCTTCGCCCGCAGTAGTATCGACATTGCCCTCCAGGAAGTTCTGAAAGCCGTTGAGGCCAGGAAATGCACCTGCGACCCCGTATGTAACGATTCCCCGCTTCTCATAGTGGTTGAAGCGGTTGAGCTGCCAGCGATCGATCTCGCCGCCAACCCGCAGTGTATGTTTGCCCAAGGTTTTTGAGAAATCGTCACCCCAGACGAAGGTGTTGTCGCGAGTGCCACGATTGTCGTTGGCTCCCACCCCGATCGAGAATCCGCCGCCCGTGATGTTTGGCTGCCATGCGCCCGGGAAGTTTGCGGAATTTGGGCGAGTCGAACCGATATCGGTCAGCGAGATCGGCTCCGTCGGGAGCAGAGCAAAGTTGTATCGAGAATAGCCGAAGCGAAAGTCATTTACCATAGTCGAGGAGAATACGTGCGTCCACCCGGCCTTGGCGAAACGATTGCTAAGCGGGTTATTTTCAGTGAACGGAAGAGTGGCGGCTTCTCCAAATGGAGAAAGGGAGGTGCCATCGTCCAAGAACCATCTCCCTGTGAGGCTGTCCTTAGAGCCGATTTTCTTATCCACAGTAACCGTGAATTGGTTGTCGTGGAAGACTCCCACAGAGGCGACGCTCAATGACGCCAAGTTCGTCGCACCTGGCGCCTGAAACCCTATGCCAGCAGGGATGCCCTGATTGAGCAACGAGGGAATGCAGTGCGTGCCGTCATTAAATCCCGGACACTTGGACGCCGGAAGGTTCAGCCAGGCCAGGGCGACAGGATCGATGGACGGAACTCCAAACGTGCTCATCAATGTGGCGGCATCGCGTTGTGCGGGCAACACAGGGATGTTGGCGTTAATCGTGGTCCCCGACGCAATGGCCGAGGCTTCCCGCACACCCGAGTAGTTGCCGAAGAAGAAGAAGTTCTTGATGCCAGGCACGGGGCCGCCAATGGAGGCTCCGAAAGCGTTCTGACGCAGGACCGGAGCCTTGGTTTTCTCTCCGTTCTGCAGCTCGAATCGCCTCAGGAACCAGTCGTTGGCATCGAAAAGGTTGTTGCGAAAATACTCAAAGGCGTCGCCGTGGTATTTATCGGCCCCCGCCCTCAAGTTCACCTGCATGTTGCCGCCACCATTGCGGCCCTGGGAAGCGTCGTAAAGTGAGGTTTGAGTCTTGACCTCTTCGACAACATCCGGGTTGGGCAGGTTCACGTTGTCGAAGACCGGCAAACTGACGTCGTTAGCATTAATCCCTTCCAACTGGTAGTTATTGTCCACCGGGCGCTGGCCGTTGACAATGATCGTGGTTACGCCCCGCCCCAGAGCGGTGGTATCGGCGAATTCGCTGTTGGTGCCGGCCGAAAGGGCCAACAGGCTGAGATAGTTGCGCGTGGCCAGGGGCATCTCGCGAATGACATCGCCGCTGAGCGCCTGGCCAGTCGTTGCGTTCGTGATTTCCACGGGAGTGGCCGCTCCCGTCACGTAGACCTCGACCGCTGCGGCGCCAACGGTCATCTGGATGGGCACAGCGCTGGTTTCCGACACCCGGACCGGAACGCCGGTGGCCGTTGTCTTACTAAAGCCCTGAGCAGTCACCTCGACCCGATAAGTGCCGACGGGTAGCTGCGTGGCGGTGAAACCGCCAGAAGCGCTGGTAGTAACGGTTCGTTCGGTGACCCGCGTGTCCTCGTTGATGATGGTCACCGTTGCACGAGTGATTACGGCGCCGCTGGGATCGGTGACCGTTCCAGTGACTGCACCATGGGCGCCGCCTTGGGCGAACGCAGCTACAGCAAACAACAGCACCAAAGAAACCGACGGGATGAAAAATGCTTTTCTCATATCACTGTCCTCTCTTCGCTCTCACGTGACCTCCAAGCAGGGCTACTTGTAGGGGCTCTATCTTGCGTGGAAAGCCCGGAATGTCATAAGCGCTCCTGAGAGGCGGAAATGGAGCTTTAGGGCCTTGGTAGACAACACAAAACCATACATTTTGTGCAATTATCCTGCCATAACAACGAAGTGGTGTAATGTCATGAAAATACATAACATTGTAACGCTGTTGGACCGTCCAGATTCCAAGATTCATATGTTGTTCGTATGCCGATACGCGTTATGGAAGAAAGACTTGAAGGTCACTCGTGAACTTTGCGAGGCTGGTAGGCTGTTCACTTGGCGTAGAACTGTGATGGAGATCACCCGACTGGTTCGACCAATGCGGTTTTTTCGAACGGTGAGAGGCGCTAGCGGACTTTGAGGAGTTTCGGGACGACCCGACCCATCGTCGCTGCCACACAACGTGAGGTTCCCACTAGGTCATGGCAGGGCCGCCTGAAGCAGGCGAGCACATAGTTCGTAGAGCGATGTTGCTTCGGCTATTGTGGCGTCCAGGTGTTCAAAAATGCTGTTAAGGCCGTTAAGAGGGACGCCAAGAACTTTGGGGATTGCCTCTGGGGTGGCTTTCTAGAAACTGTATGGCTTAAGCGGCGTTAAGCCCTCGAATTGAGGAGTGAGCCATCCACGAGACAGTCATAGGCACACAATGTCAGTGACAGAGATCACATTTTCTAGTGGCTCGGTGAGATTAGCGGTCGACCAAAGTTGTTGCAAAATCGGCTTTGCGCTCATTGACCAGCGGTCACAATTTTTCTGGCTTTTTGTTTTGCAGATCGTGGATCGCCCTTGTCAGCTTTTGCAAAGTACCCGGCTTTATCGTATTTTTTCCCTTCTTGAAGTTCCTTATCGCGCACTCGGCAACCCTAGCTTGGCGCGATAGGCGCTTTGTGGAAAATTGTTTTGCTTCTGCTCGGATTTGATCGAGATATTTCGGGTCGACCACTCTTTCGTACTCGCGAAAAGTCTCCTCTGCCCGGTCCAAAGCTCCGGCTTCGGCCAGCATGGACAGATCCGGCCCGCTCCCCCAGCGGGTCGATGCTTCTTTGCCGATGTAATGAAACTCACCGCCGACGATATGCCGGCGCACAAGCAGGCCGATTGTCTTGCTCGTGCATATGCTGCCGTTCGGAGTGCAGAACTTGCTTTCGGGTCGGCAGAGGAGCTGATCGACTTCTTCCGCCATTGTCTTGAGAGAAAGCCAGCCTGATGGCTTAGGCATGGTGGATGAATTCCCGTTGTAAATGTGGAAGGGCTCGCCGCTGACAATATTGACCATCACACGCCCGTGCAAGTCATTGAGTTTCTCCCTGTGGGGCATGATGAAATACCCTGTCCACAGCAGGCCTGTTTCCTTCTTGGGGAACGGGACGGTCATAACGGTGAACGGGCGAAGATCATCCTTGAAAACGCCGAGCCGTGCCAAGACTTGAGGTGTGGTAATCGGCACCGCCATGACCGCTGGCTGCTTCAACCACGATGGGCGGTTATGAGGCAGGCCCAGTTCGCGCGAAAGTATGAAATGCCATGCCTCATAAATCCATGGTGGTAGGCTCTCTTTCCATTTCCGACCTGTCCTTCGCTGCCAGTCTGCAATCGTGTAGGGTGCCTGCAAAAATCCCAAACCGTGGCCGGAAGGTTTGCGGATCAACAGTCTGTTTCCGTCCAGATTAAACAGGCAGTACAGCTTTGCTGAAATGCCGTAGAAGTTCAGCTGCTGGCGATTGCCATTCGCGTCAAAGTTTTCTTTTTCAAGCTTCAGGAACGGAGTTTTGAGCGCATTGCGCCATGGACTAATGGGCTCGAACCGTTCGCGAATACTATCCACCTCATCGAAAGACAGAGCGTGGACCGCGGCATTTCCGCTCCCCGCCTGGTAGTTTGCAAGCTTGTGTGGGCTGCCCGCGCATGGAACCAATCCACCGTCTTTGGTTGAAACAATCATCACGCTGTCGGTGTCCATCGCCGCGATGTGGCCTTCCATCTTTCGCACAGCACACTCCAACATGGCGCACAGCAAATGCGACCCGCCGGTTACAAGGGAAGCGGTCACGGGGCTATAGAACTCGGCGGGCTGCTCCCAGACCTTCACCGGCGGCGTAGGGTAGTCCGCCTCGCCAGAAAACACATGCAAGGGAGAGGGCGGGTCCAAATCCTTGACATCGATCTGGCAGAGTATGCCGAAGGCCACGCTGTTGGCTGCCACCTTCAATCCACCCGCCAGCTCTGGTTTTCTTGTTTTCAAAGAGGCGCGCAATTGGACGAGCTTAACGGCGAGATCGTCTCGACGAGGATCTACTTCGAGCTGGCCGTGGAGTTTGACTGGTGCCAGCCCAGATTGCACTCCGTGCGGGATCACCTTGATGGCCTTCAATATCTTGAGGGGCTTCCCTGTCATCAGTTTTGCCGCGACTGCGTCCAACCCCGTCACCCAGATCGCCTGCTTTGAGGTGAGAAAATTCCATGCCAGTGTCGGGTCGGAATCCTCACGTTGGCCGAATTTCGCCCGCATTGGCAGAACATCCTCGTTTGGTTCCACGAGCGCGAACCAGCGAAGCTGCTTCCAGTAGGCTGGGCGGTAACAATCGTCCGGGTTTACGTGTCCCAGCAACTGCCGTGCTCCGGCAGTGAAGTCGGCAAACTCCAGGCTCTCCGCGCACAGTATTTCCCGGCAGTCGAGCAGATTGCTCACCGCCGGGAACTGGGCATGGAAATCGACATAGGTAACGGGGAGCGGCGTTCGCCTGATTGTGCATTCCGCGCGACCTGCGACAAATGCCTGCATGGCGATGCCGTTGATTCCGTCCGGAATCTTGAATTTTTTCTCCGGCGGCTTGACCCCCATTGCTGAGAGGTAAGCCTTGGCCAGGGTTGCTGATGAGTAACAGCGTTCGGGCACCAGATCAACCGGGTGCCGGTCGAATTCTTGCTTGAGGCGATTCAGAAGTTCCAGTTCGGCGGTCACATCTCTTAGCAGGCGCTCAATCTCCGGTTTCGTTAGGCTCGGGCGGGCTCTGCGCGCCTTGCTTACTGGCGCGCCGAAAATCTCACAGGCAGACTGGAAAGTGTAGGCCTCTCCGGTAAGAGCGGCAGTTAGCGTCCCCAGATCGAGAATATGAACATCCGAGGACTCCTCTTCCTCTTCTCGCTCCGCATCCTTTTCGTGAAATTTGTACTTGAGCAGGCGATAGATGGCCTTTGAAGCGTCCAGGCTTTCAATCGAAAGCCCCGGTTCGTAGCCGCTGGGCCGCATCTTGCTCGTTTTCTTGTCCTGGAACATGCGGAAATAGAACGAGAAGGCGCGCCGTCTCTTCCGGGACTTGTTCCATTTGATCGCTATCCGGCTGATCTCGAAGGGTGCACCGTAGGCAGCTATGAGCGCTCCTGCTTTCAGGTACTTCAGGAAAACCCTTCGCCGGAACTGTTCAATGGTTCCCAGCTCATACGCGCTGTCCTTCACAAAGCGCCGCAACACCCGCAATTCCTCAGGGTGTCCATCGCGGCAGAACAGGCCAATTTCCTTCGCGGCCCACTCCGGACCTTTCAGTTCAGCGCAGATGTACGCACCGAAAAGAAGGTCCTGTCTTTTATCGCTCGTGGTCGCGCAACGGAAAATGAGCGCATGTTCCAGTTCCTTTGCGCGTCGGCCCGTCCGGCGCTCCTCTTTGAGTTTGACCGGGACTGTGTGCGCACGGAAATAGACATCAAGCCTGTCCGCCATTTTTTTTGTTCTTTGCCTTCCTCCTCCGACCACTATCTGGGACCTTCAGTTTGTCAGCGCAGAATTCCAAACCCTTAGAAAGTTTCTCGATTGCTGCGGCATTGGCTCGACCGGTGACCGCAAGCGAACGCAAGGCCATCTCGACGGACTTAATTGGACTCGGTTGCTTCTCCATTTCAGCTCCAGCGGCCAAGCGGTCCTCGGTCAGAACGGCGTGATGCGGTTGGCACGCGTCTACAACGATGTGGGGTATTTGGTTCTCGCCAGCAATGTGATCGCCCTCAATGCAGTACGGGCAGACTTTCCTTGGCGGACGCGCTCGCTGGCGCGAATTGCGAAGAACGGTCCTGGCCGTGCGCCCGATCATCTCTCCGGTCCCACACTGGCGTACAAGTGTTCCATCTTCAAAACGTCAGCGTCAGCCATTCGAAGAATCGTCGCTGCATTGGCGAAAACTTCCTCATCCGCAATCCGTACTCCGCGCCACTTGGCCTCGAACTCTGCGACACGTAACTTTCCGCGCAGCAGCTTCTCGCGATCGTTGTAATAGTCGGACAGCTTCGTCGCGTCACGAGAACTGCGAGTGCGGATGCGCACGTCACCGGAAGATTGCGGGAACATGAGGTCACGCACACGCCTATCAGCTTTGCTCGCGCGCATTCGCTTGCCAGGAGTTCCGCCGAGAAGATCCCGACCTGCATATTTGCGGGCCGCGCGCGAACCAAGGTGGTGCTTCCGTAGTAATTCCGTGTACGATCCCTCGCCACGACGCAGGTCGGTGACAAGGTTGGTAGTCCGGTCGTAAATGCCTCTCTCGTGTTCGTTTAGGTTCGAATAGCGCAGTGAGCGCCGTTTGGTAGCCCAGTTAGTACGTTTACGTTTGGACATAGACCTTAACTGCCTCTCTGGTATGAGAAGTAGCATTCCGGCTCGGCACGATTTACCCTGTTCGCGGCTGGCAATACGGAGAAACGGTCAAAAGGCCATGGCAAAAAACGGAAAAACACAAAAAACTGGAGAAGCAGAAGCGTTCGATTTTCCGCTTGGTACGAAAAGGAGGCTCAAGGCTCAAAGGAAAAAATGGGTCCTTGCCGACAGCGAGAATCTCTATGCCGAGTTTCAGCGACTCCGAGACAAAATCGACTGGGATGCACTGCGCCAGGCATCGACTGAAGATGATATAAACGCAGCTTTATCAGCGATCGATCAATCCTCTCGTGACCGACTACCCAACGCTGCCCCAATGTTGGCGACCGCCCGCGATCCGAATTATCCTAAGCTACGGCCAATTCGCTTTCTTGCTGAAAGCTGTGCCCTCGCCCGCACTTACCCAAACAGTGGTGGTGACCACAGTCCCAGGTATTCTCGCGATATTTGCTATCAAGAAAGGAAACGGCGAGGCCCAGCACCAAAGCCAATAACAAATCTCGAATATTGGATTGAACAAGCCAAATTGGGGCAGAAAGTACCACGCAAATATCTTCGTCGAATCAACAAACTGCTTGCCGAAGAACAGGCGCGATCCGAGGCTCAGGAAATACGTTCAGAGTTGACATACATTGACATACCTGAAAAAATGGACAGTATGAATATGAAGAAGAAACGCACAACTGTCTGGCTGCCAGATACGACCGTCGCGAAGCTAAAGAAGCTATCAGCCGCTACAGGTGCTCCTATGGCAGAGCTTTTCCGCCGCGCAGTCGAAGCGTATCTGAACCGTTCCTAAAATCACGAGCGGGCCAACGCGTGCGCTAACACGCGATGACCCTGACCACCACTAGGAGGTGCAACTCCAATGGCAGCTAGAGAAAACGTACGCCAACTCCCGCCATCCCACAATCCCAACGCTGAATTGATCGTCCCGCGCCACGGCGTCGTGACCTTGTTTGGCTACGGCATCCAGGTCCGCATAGATCGAGGCCACTTGCTCTTAGAAGATGGTATTGGCCCGGATCGCCGCCATGCGCGCCTTCCACGCGTAGGACACGGCCTCAATAGATTGGTCGTGATTGGATCGGACGGCATGGTTTCGCTGGCGGCGCTGCGGTGGCTCTCAGACCAGAAGGCCAGTTTTGCGATGCTTGAGAGGGATGGCTCAGTGCTGGCGACCACAGGCCCGGCTCGTTCTTCGGATGTTAGACTCCGTCGTGCCCAGGCACTTGCTCACGTATCCGGAGCGGCACTGCGTATTACGCGCGAGCTGATACGGCAGAAACTCACCGGACAAGAGTTGGTCGCACGAAACAAGCTCCTCGACACAACAACCGCCGACACGATCGCAACGTTCAGCGCGGACTTGGCGACAGCTGAGAACATTGCATCCATCAGGCTGATCGAAGCTCAGGCCGCGTCAGCTTACTGGTCAGCGTGGCGCGCGCTCCCACTCACTTTCCCGAAGAAGGATTTACCCAGAGTTCCCGACCATTGGCGAAGCTTCGGAACAAGGATCTCCCCTCTGACCGGATCGCCTCGCCTTGCAGTGACTCCTGGCTGCGCAATGATGAATTACCTATACGCACTGCTTGAAGCAGAGGCCAGCCTTGCCGCACGTGCCTTGGGTTTAGACGCGGCGATGGGAATATTTCATGTCGACCAGCCCAGTCGAGACAGCCTCGCTTGTGACCTGATGGAACCAGCGCGCCCCCAAGTGGATGCGTATCTGCTGGATTGGATTACCACTCAGCCTCTGAAACGGGAATGGTTCTTCGAGCAGCGCGACGGGAGTGCAAGGTTGATGGCTTCCCTCACAGAGAGACTAGCGGAAACGGCTCCGGCATGGGGGCGAGCAGTCGCGCCGGTTGCCGAGTGGGTGGCGCAGGCGTTATGGAGTTCCGCTGGCAGATCCTCTGGTAAGGGACAAACCGTACCGACGCCGCTCACCCAGCGTCGCAGAAGTGAAGGCAGGGGCAAGAAGTACACGGCGCGGGTCAATCCTGTCCCAAGGCAGGTGAAGATTTGCGAGGTCTGCGGCGCAGAGGGTGTGAACTATCGCTACTGCCCGTCATGTGCCGTTGAGGTCTCCAGGGAGAACATGACCCAGGCTGCGCTCATCGGTCACGCGAAGGGCCGAACTCCTAGGGACAAGGCTCACATCTCCAAAACTTTGAGCGACCATGCCGTCGCCAACACGTGGTGGTCACCATCAAGCCTGCCTGCTTGGCTGAACGAGGAATGTTACCTCCAGAGGATTCAGCCGCGACTACGGGCGATCAAGGTTCGCGAAATCGCGGAAGCTGTGCAGGTGTCGAAACCCTATGCTGCTTTGGTCCGCGCGGGACAACGCCGACCGCATCCGAGGCACTGGCTGGCGCTGGCTAACCTAGTCGGGATTGATCGTCATGAATTCAAACCATGTCTAGCGGAGCTGCTTTAAGCCCTGATGCCCTTTGACGCGTTTTTCCTATCGCGATCCACAGAAAAAGGTCTTCATCCACAACTCCTGCACAATAACAGGTGCGATTTTTCTTGCACCGGAATCGGGGCTTCTTGAAGATTGAAGTTGGAAGTGAAAGTCATGCACCGAGTTCAGTCACACGCACACCACTACGTTCCCGAATGGTATCAACGGAGGTTCAATACATCAACATGCAGCAGGCTGGCGGAACGTATAGCACTCATCAACAATTCCTGAAAACCCTTCTGTACGGCAAATGGCGGGAATATTCGGCCATGGCGCACGGCGGTATGGACGGCCTATTGGCTACTGGCATTTTCTACATCAAAGATGCTATGCCTCATGAACAAAGACCGACGGATGACCAGTTCTTACGGATGTTTAGTTTGCACGTCGGTCAGGCTGCCGGAGTGATGCTCGCGATCGTCACGGAACTGCAGGCCTATTTCAAATTTGACGGCCCGGACATCAACGCGCAAATACACAAGATGTGGGATGTATTGATGCCATCATTTCCAGTCAGAGAATTGTACAAAGAGCGCTACAAACAGCTCATGGAAGACCAAGGGATCTAAGCCGCTGTTATCCCGGTAAATCGCTTGTCGCTACTCCAGTACCTGACAGTATCGAAACTGATCCCTTGATTCTCTTGTGTGGTTGTGATGTTCCTAATACCCGCCAACAGGGCGGCCACGCTCAATAATCACGCTGGCTAGAACCATCTCCCGTAGATTTTCAGACTGGAGCCGAGTTGATCTGAGCCAGAGCAGAGCTGAGTTAGACCAGTCCCAGTCTCAACGTGATCACACAGAGGGGGGGCGCTCTGGGACCATCTCTTTCCCTTCTCCCGTCAAGGGGCTCTGAGGGATAGCCATATAGTGGAACTCGTAGTTGATGGAGACTTTGGGGACCTGGGTTAGCGGGTTTTACCTAGTCACGAAGTTCAGTCCGCGACAGCGTGCTCTTGAGGACTCCCTGAATCCGGCTGTGGTCGCTCAAATCCAATAGGAATTCTTTTTGGGGGCTGTTTGACTTTCTCCGGTTCTGGCAAATCAACTGCCTCGATAGTCATCAGCTCATCATTTGTTGCGTGAGCCAAATTCACTACCCTTGTGTCGAGCTGCTGGATTGATTCCTCAAAGAGATTTCGGACAAATCTACCGTTTCCAAATTGCCTATCTCTATTCTGATGTGCATTCGCGAAGATTGCTCGCAACTTTTCAGCAGCCGAATCGCTAATCCGATATTGGTGGTTGGCGCTGAGATCGCGGAAGATCTCAAATAATTCGTCCGGAGAATAGTCGTCGAAGTTGATGAAGCGATTAAACCTGGATCTTAGGCCGGGATTTGAAGACAAGAACTTAGCCATCTCATCGGGATAACCCGCGACAATCACTACGAGATCGTCTCGGTCGTCCTCCATGTTCTTCAAGATCGTCTCTACTGCTTCTTTTCCGTACATATCCTCTTGCGAATCAGTGCCGGCGAGGGAGTAGGCTTCATCTACAAACAGCACCCCTCCAAGGGCTTGTTCTATCACTTCGCTGGTTTTGATAGCCGTCTGTCCAAGGTAGCCGCCAACCAACTTAGAACGGTCCGCCTCCACGAGATGCCCACCCCTGAGGAATCCGAGTGCGCGGTAGATTTGTGCCATCACACGCGCAACGGTTGTCTTGCCTGTTCCAGGGTTGCCATAGAATTCCATGTGAAGCGAGATCTCGGCGGATTTCAGGCCTCGGGATTTCTTAAACTGCTCGACTTTCAGAAAGCTAACAAGTCGAGCCACTTCGGCTTTTACGCTACCAAGACCAATAAGGCCATTCAGTTCGGCGAGGACTGAGTCGAGAGTTCTTTCCGGAGCCGGCTGGGCGGGTAGACTTGCATTCTTGCTCTGAGGTTCAATTGCAGGAGGCCCCCCCTGCTGAAGGGAAGTCTTTTGAGGGGAAGAGGTGCGTAATGACGGCGTTACTGAGTTGCGAGCGTCAGTCCGGCTGGCCCGAAGCATGTTGTCGTAGTATTTGATAAATTCCAGTTCAGCGTCAGTGACAATGCCATCCGCTTTAACGACAAGCTCGGCGAACTGAAATAGAAGCGAACGCAAAACAGTTCCATATTGTGTTCCGGCACCCTGATCATAGGCGTCGACCAGCGACAGGCTTCTTGGAACCGCCGGCACCGGTTTGGGATTTACTTTGATGAATGCCTCTACAAGTGCTAGAGCGTATTGGATGGCGTTACTGCTGCTCGTGACCTCGGGTGGATCTAGATAACACAAAAGGTCAGCCAGTATGGCTAGTTCAGAGGGGACAATCGAACCATCAGCCAGACCAAATGTTGGTACGACCTCGAAAAAATCCAGCCTTAACATTTCCGTCATATCTACGCCCAGTCCAGCCTCATTTGCAGTGGCTTGCAAAAACGGGCCGCAATGGGCAATGAATTCCTTCGTTGCGCGGCAGAGTTGTGCTATTTCCGAGCACTCGGGGCATAGGCCGGGCATTGCGAGGATCTTTCCACAGCGCCCGCAGGCGTTTGTGGGATGCAACTTCTTCCAGCAGTTGTCGCAGGATCCGCTAATGAATAATTCGCGTTCGGGGTCGGTTAAATATGGCTCACCGGCGCGGGTTGTAAACGCATGTTGGACGAACAAGCCCCGTCGAAACCGTTCCAAATCTTCAGGGTCTACCCAGACAGGGCAAGGTATCCCGCAAAACGTGCACCGCAACGTTATCGGCTGCCGATTTTCCCCGTACATTCCATGAACCCCTGACAAAAACTCAACTGCTGATAATTTCTAGCCTTAAATTGCCTGGTCGGTGCGTGTACATCTGTGAAAACCGAAAACCGGGGACATCCAAGATAAGTAAAAGTCAAGAGGAGACGAGGTCTCCTAGCGCTTGGAAGGGTGGACTCCGAAGAGGCGACCCGGTCGGCATCGTGGTTCAGAATGACTTGCCGGGCATTTCCCCGCTGGGTAACATGATGGGCAACGTCAACCACGACGATGCGAGCGAATCGGACCATGAGCAGAAAAGTAGCAGAACAACTGAATTCGCGGGATGATTTTCGGCGCTATGGCGCACTGGAATCGATCCTATTTCCCACATCGGGAAGGAACTATGGGGAACATTCCGTCTATTCTCGCAGTTCTCGCCAACTCATCCGAGACAGGGTCCTTTACCGGAGAATGTGGGGACAGACGGGATGTTCACCAGTTTTTCTTGCTGCCCATTGGCGCGAAGAAAACCGGGGTGCGTCCCGTCTGTCCCCAGGTTTTGTCTTCCGTCTGTCCCCAGGTTTTGTCGGCTTCTCCATAGAAAAGTGGCCCTTCAGTAGTACAGTTGTTCTTGCGGGCTTTGAGATCGAGCATGAAACGGGCTGGCTGGAGTGTCGTAGGGCTCGCTGTGGCGGGGCTGGGGATGGTGTCCTACCTATGGTTCACTCCCGGACGCACTCCCGTCATCCACGAGCCCAACAGTATCGCGTCGCTGGAACGGATACGCATCGGCGGTGTAGATCAATACATCCTCATTCGCGGAAATGACGCTTCGCTCCCGGTCTTGCTCTTCCTGCATGGTGGTCCGGGGATGCCCGCGATGTATTTGGCTCACGCCTTTCAGCATGAACTCGAAAAGGAATTCGTGGTAGTCCAGTGGGATCGCCGTGCTGCCGGAAAATCTTATTGCGAAGACATCATTAGTACGCTGACCACCGAACAACTTGTCGCGGACACGGTTGAATTGACCAATGCACTTCGTGCCCGGTTCCACCAAAACAAGATTTATCTTGTGGGACACTCCTGGGGCACATATCTGGGAATGCTCGTCATCGCGCGACATCCAGAGCTTTACAACGCGTATGTCGGGATCGGCCAGCTTGCGCGTTCGTCCCCCATCGCGGGGCTTCAAGATGAATACATTCGCCAGAGTGCAATACGGATGGGAGATCAAGACGCCGTCAAGGAGCTGGATGAGAAGGGCGCGAGCGTGCGGGAAACGCTACTCTTCAAGTTTGGAGGTGAAATCCATAAGGCGAAGTCGTTTATGCCGCTATTATTGACCGGGTTGGCCGCTCCCGAGTATAGCCTTCGCGATGCCCGCAACATCCCGAAGGGCGTGTCGCTCTATTCGAGAAACTTCATTTACAACTCGATTTCCGGCGAACTGATGGATGTCGTTACGCAAGTGAACATTCCCGTCTATTTCTTCACAGGCCGCTACGACTACACTGATCCATTTACGCTTACGGAACAGTACTTCGCCAAGATCAATGCGCCGGAGAAGCACATCGTATGGTTTGAAGAATCCGCACATTTCCCCTTCTATGAGGAGCCGGCAGCCTTTGCCCAGCAGATGCGAGGCGTGCTCACCAACACCCAAAACCACTGACGCCGCGTGTGGCGGTCTGCAATTCAGAATTGATCGCGATTGCTGTGGCCGAAAAACCGGACGAAGTGTCGATAAATCGCCACACACTCACAGGGGGCGCCTTTTTATATTGCGTGTAAACGCCGGCTTACATTAACTATCGAAAACGGTAGATGGCACTGCAGCTTTTCGGACTTCGCCTTGGCTCCCTTCAGGATGGGAAGGCGACATTCTCCGACTGCTTCTCAGGGTAGCTGCACGTCAAGAGCATAGATTTCATCGGGGCTCGTATCACGCAGGATTAGAAGGGAGTCATCCGGGGCAATTCCCGTCCACGTGCCAAACGTTCCGCTGAAGAGCCGTACATCCTTCAAGTCACCGAGGCGCTCCACCCCGTGCTCGTTGAAGAGCCCGATGCGAGCAAAAACGGGGACTGCCTCAGAAGTTGTCAGATAAATATATTGGCCATCGTGCGACCAACTGAAATACCCCGCATTGACCCGTGCCAAATCCTGCCATTTTCGGCTGCGAAAGTCGTAGAGGAGGAGCTTCGTTGAATCCGCCGACTGCGCCGCAAGGTAGCGGCCATCGGGCGACCATCGGGGAGAGAACAACCCCTCAGAACCGGGAACCGTCGAAATGTGGTTGGACGTGAGGTCGAGAACACGAATGGCCGTCCTCGATTCAGGGCTCCCACCCTCCAAATCTGGCTCTCCACCAAAGACAAGCGAATTACCGTCCGGTGACCAGTTTGGATCGCCATCGTTTCCTCCCCCGGATGTCAACTGCTCGGGGCTCTCTCCATCGGTCGAGACGGCATAAATCTTCCATTTTTCCCCTGGCAAACTGCCCATGAAAGCAATACGTTTTCCGTCCGGAGACCATCGGGGCATCGCTGCTCGCATCGGCGGGAGTGTGAGCTGAATTCGCTCATGGCCATCTACTTTGCTTGCCCACAGAAGGCCCTCAGGCAATCTCACATATGCGACTCGTTGTCCGTCTCGTGAGAAACTCAGGCCTTCGGCAGCAATGCCCGGCATGAAGGAAACGAAGTGTTTCGTTTTAGCATCGTATTTTTGCATTTCACCACGTGGTGTATAGCCATCCACAAACAGCCTTCCCCCATCTCGGCTTGGCAGCAACCCGGTGAAATTCGTAGGGCCTGTAGTTAGTCGCATCGGCTCATTATGTCGCTTGACGAAAAATCCCCCGGCTTCCCAAATAGCCCAAATATCCCCTCGCCCACCACGCTGAGACTCGAAGACGTAGTACTTGCCACCGGCAATCCAGTTGCCGCAACATTCAGATGGCTGACCGCTCCACCGGGGAAACAAGGGATGAAGATTGCTCCCGTCAAGGGAAACCTCCCACAGCGAGCTTGAATTTGTAGTTGCGTCCACCTGCGAGAACCGCAGCGCCTTTCCGTCAGGTGACCATCGAATCGAGAACGGCCAGCCGTCGACTGCCACGATCTTACGAGAATCACTTCCATTTCCCGAAGTCGAATACAACTCATGCCCTTTGGCGTAGGCGATCTTTTGACCATCTGGCGACCACGAGGCATCATGCCCAGTGATGTTGCCGAACCGGCGCGGAGCCCCGGCTGGAAGCGGAACGATCCAGAGAGGGAAATCAGCTAGTGGCGCAGTGAAATTACCAGCTAGGAACTCAGATCGATCCGGCGAAATGTCAAGCATACTGGTAAATTGTGAAGGTACCTGCACGGTTTCTCCGCCTGCCGAGGACACCTGGTAGAGAACAAAGTGCCCAGGGGTACCTTCTCGAAAATAGAGGCGCGGCCCGTCCGTGAAGAGCGGGGGGAATTTTGTCTGGCCGTCATTTGTCAACTGCGTTATCTCCGTCACGCGCGGCGGCGTTGGGGACCGGCGCAGCCATATTGCGAGCGATGCGACCCCGGCAACAATTGAAAGCAGAATCGCAACTACCACCACTCGCCAACTCCTTGTCGCAGGAGCCTTGCCTATATCGCTTCCACGTGCCTGCGAAAATGAGAGGTCATCCATGGGCGTTACCAGCACGGTTCTGGTCGAAGTGCGGCCGGACGCACTGTCCCTTTTCAGCCGTTGCAGGTCGGTTCGTATTTCCGAAGCGTGGTGGCAGCGAATGTCGCGGTCTTTCTCCAGAGCCTTGTTGATGATCCGTTCCAGTTCGGCGGGCACATCAGGATTCAGCCGAACAGGAGCTACGGGAGCGCGTTCCAGAATAGCGTTGAAGATCAACGCGGAAGTGTCACCACGAAACGGCAGAGTTCCGGTACACATTTCGTACAGCACTGCTCCGAACGAGAAGAGGTCGGTGCGAGCATCGAGTTCCTTTCCTCGAACCTGCTCCGGGGACATATAGGCGACGGTTCCCAGAGCGCTGCCGGGGCTCGTCAAATGTTCCTCGGACTCAATGGTCGCGGCGCTCAGGGCAAGGCTCTCCGGCTTCAGCGACACCTTGGCCAGTCCGAAATCGAGAATCTTCGCCTGACCTCGATTCGTCACGAAGATGTTCGCTGGCTTGATGTCGCGATGCACGATTCCCTTCGAGTGCGCGGCATCGAGGGCGTCGGCGATCTGGATGCCCAGATCAAGCACAGTCTCGATCTCCAGCGGCTTGCCCGCGATCCGGTGCCGCAGCGTCCGCCCCTCCAACAATTCCATGGCGATGAAGCTTCGCCCGCCAGCCTCGTCAATTTCGTAGATCGTGCAGATGTTCGGGTGGTTCAACGAGGAAGCAGCCTTGGCCTCGCGCTGAAAGCGGCTGAGGGCTTGCGCGTCGTGGGCGAGGTCGTCGGGAAGAAACTTCAGGGCCACGTGGCGGCCGAGTTTGAGATCCTCCGCCTCATACACCACACCCATGCCCCCGCCGCCGATCTTGCTCAAGATGCGGTAATGGGAAACCGTCTGCCCCACGGGTTGGAAGGGCGTGGACACTGGGTAGCCATGTTAGGTGGGGGCTGAGGGGCAAGTCAATGAAGCCATGGGGGTTGGCGGTGGCTCACAGGGATCGTTGGGAAGAATGTGGGGACGAAGAATGTGGGGAGAATGTGGGGACAGACGGGACGTTCACCAGTTTTTCCTGCGCCCATTGGCGCGAAGAAAACCGGGTGCGTCCCGTCTATCCTCGCAGTTCTCGCCACCTCATCCGAGACAGGGTCCTTTACCGGGTTTTAACCCCATATTCACATTGCCGTAATATGATCTGCCGATGCCTCAAGACCCATTGCACATCGATGACCTGAGCGGCCAGAAGGAGGGCCAGCGGGTATTGCGACTGGCTGGCCCGATCGTGATCACGAACCTGTTTCAGTTCCAGTCCATGGTGCGAGCCGACACGTCGCGAAAGCTCATTCTGGACATGACGCAGGTGCCCTACGTGGATTCTGCGGGCATTGGGGCGCTGGTGGGCGCTTATGTGACGCATCAGAAGGAAGGGCGCAGCCTGGCGCTGGCCGGCGTCACCGAGCGCGTGCGCAACACCATGCAGGTGACCCGGGTCGATACTTTCTTCAAGTTCTACGAGAGCGTGGAGGCTGCGCTGGCTTCCGCAGCCTAGAAGTGGCTGAAGCCGCATTTTTCTTGGCCTTTGGGCGGGCGGCTAGAAGCCGCACCCTTTCAAAACCCTTTATGAGTCCAGTTCTGGAATTATTGACTATTGTTGCGCGCCTGATTTCTCTGCCGGCTTCTCCGCCGGCTTCTGGAAGACCGCAGGATCGAGCGGCGGGTTAATCTCGACTTTCTGAAATTCCTCTTTGCTGGTGTCCTGGCCGTTCTGCTTGTTCTGGTGATGCCGCGGCAGCGTGATGCCATCGGCGGGGCGCCAGTCGGAGAGATTCGTTTCCCCATCGACCGGTCCCGCTTGCCCCATCGTCTTGTATTTCTCGCGCAGAACGTAGCCCGTCTTGGGATCGACATACCACCGAATCCACGGGACCGCGCCGCCGATGTCGAGAATGGCGGCATCGACGTCGCCGATTTTTTCGCTACCGTTGGCCGCGAAGGTGAAAGCCGGATCGCCGGCGTGCTGCGCCAGGTAGATGAGATCGTGGTGCAACTGCGAGAGCATATCGCTCTTCTGGTCCGGGGGCATGCTGCGCGAGCCCATACCCGGCATCGCCATGAACGCGGCGTCAGGAGTAGCCACCACCGTCAGCGTACCCTGCGGCAGCTGCATCTGCACGCGCATGCGGTCGGGGTAGGCGAGGATCGCGTCCAGCGGCGAAGAGTTGCCGCCCGGGTCGGTCTCGGCAATGTTCACGTGCAGCACCTTGATCGACTGCAGCTTGTCCAGGCCGCCCATGGCGGCAGCCACTTTTGCCACCAGCGCTTTTCCCTGAGGGTTGGAAGCTGTGGGTTTGTCGGTTTCCTTGGCTTCCGGCGGAGGCGGGATCGTGATGTCGACCTCCTTCACCGCGCCCAGGGACGACAAAGGCTTGTCGAAATCTTTCGCGTTGCCGACCACCAGCACCGCGAGTTGATCCTTGTGCAGATACTTGGCCGCGACACGGTTTACGTCGTCGACGGTGACTTTTTTGATCTCCGCCTGATATTTGTCCAGCCAATCCGGAGGATACGCGTAGTACTCGTACGTCATGCGCTCTTCGAGAATCTTGTCGGGCGAATCGAGGCGGAAGATGAACGCATTGAGAATGGCGTCTTTGGCGCGCTGGATTTCCTCCTCGGTGATCGGCTGCTTGGCCAGATTGTCGATGTCTTCGTCCGCCGCTCGAATCGCTTCGATCGTAGTCTGGCTCTTGGTCCCGATCGAGACCTGGAGAATTCCGGGATGGCCGAAATTCGTGCCCACTCCGCCGCCAACGCCATAGGCCAGCCCGCGCTGGGTGCGGATGTCGTTGAACAGGCGCGAAGAGAATCCGCCGCCGAACGCCTCGTTGAACACACTGATGGCGTAATAGTCGGGATTGTCGCGCGTGGTCCCCAGCGCCACCATGCGGATGGTGCTCTGGTTTACGTCATCTTTCGGGATAAGGTAGTAGCCGGGCTTGGCGGGCGAGTAATGGATTTCCTCTTTCGAAGCTGCGGGTCCCTTGGGCCACGACTCGAACGCCGCGCGCAGCCGCGCTTCCATGGCTGTGGAGTCAAAATCTCCGGTGACGCCGAGAATGATGTTGTTGGGGTGGACGTAACGTCCATGCCAATCAATCAGGTCCTGGCGCGTGACCGCAGCCACGGTGGCGTACTCGGGCACGCGGGCGTAGGGATTGGCGGAGCCGTAGGCCAGTTTTGTGGATTCGCGCTGCGCGACCTCTCCTACCTGGTCATTGCGGCGTGAGATGCCGTCTTCTTCTGCTTTCTGCGCGATGTCGATCTTGTCGGCGCGGAATTCAGGATTCTTCATCACGTCGACGAAGACTTTGAACACGTCGTCGAGATCATCCTTCAGACAGGACCAGCTGACCGTCGTCGAATCCTCACTACCGCCGGTTTCGACTTTGGCGGCACGGACCTCCAGGAAATCATCGAGCTGGTCGCCGGTCTGCGCCTTGGTGCCGCCAGTGCGCCAGACTTCGCTGAAGATGTCGATCAGTCCGGTTTTGTTGGCCGGTTCGTTGACCGATCCGCCGCGGATGCGGGCGGTGCCGTCGATCAGCGGGAGTTCGTGATCCTCCTGCAGGAAAATCACCATGCCGTTCGACAGTTCGATTCGCTTGGGCTGCGGTGGTTTGAAGGCGGGGAGTGGAGGAATGGGGATTTGTTTGTAACTCGTCGCCTGAGCCACGGCCAGTGGCGCCGTGGGAAGGGTCGAAATTACCAGCAGGAGCGCGAAGATTGCCGGAGTCAAGATTGCCGGCTTCAGGATGGAGGCTTTCATTGCGCACCTCCCTGACTGTCAGAGTCATGACTGCTGGAATCGCTCGAGCCGGAGTCTCCTCCGCCACCGCCGCCAGAAGATCCGCCGCCGCCCGCGTTTTCGATGACACCGACCGTGCGATTGTTGTCGACGAAGGTCTCGCTGGCTACGCGCCGAATGTCAGCCTTCGTCACCTTCTCAATGCGGTCGACGGAGCGGAATAACTCGCGCCAGTCGCCGTAGCGCGTCTCGTAGGTGGCGAGTTGCGTGGCCAGGCCCTGGTTGTCGGCCAGGCCGCGAATCAGGTTGGCCTTGGCGCGGGTCTTGATCATTTTCAGTTCGTCGTCCGAGATGTCTTCCTTCTTCAGACGTTCGATTTCAGCGTGGATGGCGTCGGCGTTTTCCTTGGTGGTGTGTCCCGGCAGAGGGACGGCAAAGAACGCGTACAAGTGCGGATACTTGGTGCCGGGCAGGCCGGTGAATCCGGCGGAGAACGACGCGATCTTCTTGTCGCGCACCAGCGAGCGGTAAAGGCGCGAGGTGCGGCCTTCCGACATGAGATCGGCAATCGCGTCGTACACCGCGTCGTCTTTGCTGCGGTAGTCGGGACGGTGATAGCCCTCAAGATAGATGGGTTGAGTTTTTTCCCTGAGCACGACCTTGCGTTCGGAGTTCTGCGGCGGCTCGGTCGTGGTGGTCTCGTCGGGCTGGGGGCGGGTGGGAAGGCGGCCGAAATATTTCTCCAGGATGGGCATGGTCTGCGCGGCCTTCACGTCGCCGGCAACGGCCACCACCATATTCGCCGGAACGTAGTACTTGTCGAAAAACTTCTGCGCCTCGGTGGCGGAAAACGAGTTCAGGTCCGACATCCAGCCCACGGTCGGGCGATGGTAGGGATGTGCGGCGAAGGCCGCTTCGTCGAACTGCTCCAGGAGGCGGCCGATGGGATTGCTGTCGGTGCGCAGGCGGCGCTCCTCGATCACCACGTCGCGTTCCTTGTAAAACTCGCGCAGCACGGGATGCAGAAAGCGTTCGGACTCGAGGTAGGCCCAGAGTTCGAGGCG
>Ga0116218_1000590_pt1 | contig 25166 bp, 19 predicted proteins | sample Sb_taG_2_FD_88966 | JGI IMG/M metagenome (GOLD analysis project Ga0116218, IMG submission 88966) | Peat soil microbial communities from Weissenstadt, Germany - Sb_50d_5_LS metaG | ecosystem: Environmental > Terrestrial > Soil > Wetlands > Peat | place: Germany: Weissenstadt | collected 2010-09-21 | reverse complement strand
GATACTGTGTCTGCATAAAGATCACCTCCTGAGGGTGCTTGATTTTCGTTTTCACTACTTCAAGTCTATCTCAGGAGGCTTCTTTTCGCTAGCTCTTCCCTAAAATTCGGGATGACTCATGTTGTGATACAACGAAGCTAATTTGATACTCAAATCAGATGTTGACTATGTTTATGAATGCAATATTGTCGTACCTGTCACCAGCAACGTGCCAGATTACGAGCATTATGTAATGCACTTAACGAAGCTGACGATAAAGTTGGTTTACGTCGTAATAGAGTGCCTCACGTACAATCTTGCCTTCGTGTCGGATAACCACTGTGACTCCATGAATAGAGAAAGGGCGACCTGAAGCTGGCAAGCCTGGGAGATCTCCTGTGTGGACGCCTGTCGCGACCCATTCAGCTGTGACCTGGTGACCAGTAACAAGACGATTTGTTATAGTGATTTTTGCATCTGAAGCAGCAGATGTGATGACATTCTTACGCTCCATAATAGCTGTACGACCAATAAATGGCTGCGGGTGCATACTATCCTCGACGATTGCATTTTCTGCATAATCCTGGTTCAAAGCATGAAGATTGCCTTGGGCTTGATGTCTGAGGTGATTATCATGATGTTGTAGATGTTGTGCTGCATGGTTATCCGCAAGTGCTGCTGTCGTTGAAGTTGAAGAAGTAGATATTGAGGCGATGATAGCGCTAATACCAACAGTCGTAATGCCCATAGTTGTGAGCTGCTTCATAAAGACGCGGCGTGGCATCCTACCTGCTCGTACTTCGTCTACCATCTGAGGAAGAGAATATTCGTCTTCTTGCATGCTTTTTCTCCTAATAGATTTAGCGAAAGCTTAACGCGTTAGCTTTCGCTTTCATTGTTCGTTTATGGCATTGTTGCCAGGAACGAGGTAATATCTATTGTCACACTGCTTTGAATTTGGATTTCATCTTTTTCTATATCTTCAGCGTATTGCCATTAATGGATGCTTTGTACCAGTTATTGAAATTAGACCAGCGCAGAGCTGCTCCGAAATTAGCCTTTTGACATAGAATTTGTTTTCCTGAAGTCAGTACCAGAGATAATATAGCAAGCGTAGCGTCATGCTTAGGTGTTAATTCAGTTAAGATATCATTGTGAATACATCGTTGAGGTTAATATTTCTTAATCTTCCAGGTTTAAAGCATCTCAAACTGCGCACACTTCTCCTCAGTTTAAATTGACTTTAGAACATAGGTGCTATATACTATATGTATGTTGGTACAAACTGTTCATGACCCATTAACGAAGCTCACCCAATTAGGTGATACCACATACTTTGAGCCATCTGGTGATCAACCACAGGTGGAGCATAAACGTGTGCCCTACCAATCGCGTAGTCTTGATGAGTGTATTACAAATGTGGTTACACCGACAGGTAAAAAACCCATACTGAAAGCTATGATGACGACCGCTTGCGAGCGTAATTGCTTTTATTGTCCTTTCCGTGCTGGTCGTAGCAAGACACAACGCATGACCTTTTCGCCGGATGAGATGGCAGGAGCTTTCGATACTTTACAGAGAGCGAAACGAGTGGAAGGAATCTTTCTTTCATCAGGAATCATCAGAGGTAGTGTGACCACACAAGATAAGATTATCGATACCATTGACATCATTCGTCATCAGTACGAGTATATGGGTTATATTCACCTCAAAATTATGCCAGGAGTAGAATATGAACAATTGTATCGAGCGATGCAACTTGCAGATCGAGTCTCTGTGAATCTCGAAGGACCTACCCAGGAACGTTTGAGTGAACTTGCTCCAAAGAAAGATTTCATAGGTGAGTTGCTAAAAATGTTGCAGTGGGCACAGACGATCAGGCAAGAACATACGTATCAGAAATTGGCACGTACGGTGACGCAGTTTGTAGTTGGGGCGGTTGGTGATACAGATCACGAATTACTTTCGCTCAGCAATCGACTTTATCGAAAAGTGGGGTTGACGCGAGTCTACTATTCAAGTTTTCATCCGGTTGAGCAGACACCCTTTGAGAATCTTACGCCGACAGATCCAATGCGCGAGCACCGACTGTACCAGGCCAGTTTTTTACTCAGGGATTATGGCTGGAGCGTCGAGGATTTGTCGTTTTTGGAAGATGGCAATCTGAGAATTGATATTGATCCTAAACGAGCCTGGGCAGAAAGAAATCTACGCGAAGCTCCGATAGATGTAATGAAGGCTACTCGAAGACAGTTGTTACGAGTTCCAGGTATTGGGCCTGTTGGGGCTGAAGCAATTATACAAGCGAGAAGACTTGGTGACTTGACCGATCTGGCACATTTACGTAAACTACATATACATGCTCCAGAACAGGCTGCTCCTTATATCTTGCTTTCTGGGCGTAGACCAGTAACACAAATTACTCTGTTTTAGTCTTCCAGGTCGATAGTTGATTATCTCCGAAACTATCAAATCAGAGGTATTGGGGATTTCCAGGAACAGAAGGAGCTATACATTTCATGATCGTTTTCTCTTTCATCAATTCGCTGCTCTCAGGTTATGTATTATAACATGCTTTTAGTATGTGATATGCCTGGCTACCTACGCAGCGGATCCACCTTGGTTGTATGCTTTCAACTGGTTGATCAAACAGTCCGGGTTGACTTTCCAGGCGAAATAGCTGTTCAAAGTCTTCGGAAGAAAATGCTTTGCGTAACCGCGCAGCGTATGAGGTGATGAGTACCTGGATGTAGTGATTGGCATCATAATCGCGACGATCAGCAATTGCTCTACGAGGAGAGAGAGAGTCGTTCGGTTCAGTCGTAGGGTTTTGCATATCATCTATGGCTCCCTCGGGAGCCTGGATTATTGACTCCGACTCCCAGCCACGATCGACCGAGGCTTCTTCATTTTCGTCGGGCAACCACACATATTTTTTGTTTCGAGTTCGATAGTATCTGACTCGCTCACCTGGATACCAGCGTGTTCGTCCAGCTGCCAGAAGTGATTCATATTGTGGCTCAGGGTGCGAGGCACGGGAGGCTAGATACTCTTCTGGAGTTTTAGAGAGACGAACGCGTGCGCCAAGGTCTGTTGCTGGTAGAGAACGATTGCGTATGGCAGCAACTGTATCAAGAAACGCCTTACGTACACCAGGTATATTATTGGTCAAGGTACAAAGGAGTGCTTGTCGTAAAAAGCGTTCACCAAATGGCTCAGCTCTGCTGGAACGCAGTGCTACACCTCGCACGATAAGTTGACCACCATAAGTAAGTAAAGCGTAATTCTTCACTTCATGGCTAAGCATAGCGCTATATCGTCCCTCATATTCAAGTCGAATGCCCTCTGGTAACTTTGCTCCAACCTCAGCAACAAGAGCGCGTTCCTGCTCTTCGTCCCATAAAGAGGGCACAGCGAAGTACACGCCATCTGTATCAGCTTCTATCAGTGCCATTCCTCTGCTTTGCAGGGAGTTGATCACTTGTGATAATAATTCACGTCCTCGCTTAGTGACCTCGTCAGCAGCATTCATATCGGCGAAAAGGGCCATAGAACCTGCTCCCATATATCCATAGGCTGCATTGATCAGAATTTTCATTGCAGCTTGTGTAGCCTCATAGGTGTTGGCCTCTAATGAACCGGGGATGGCTTGCTTAGCAGCAGTCTTTAGTGATAGTCTTAGATCTGTCAACCGACCCAGAATGCTGAGTAAGACACCCAGATGATCGCTTGCAGGTCCAATTTGGTATGTACGCATGAGTGAAGGATAGAGAGATGCAACATCCGCTTTAACCACATGTTCGGCAACACCTTCTGCCAACAGGTGAACAGCTCCGCCTTCATGCATTCCATGGCTGCCGTCTTGATTGGCTGATTGACAAGGAAGTGCCGCACTATTGTGTAAATAAGCACGGACTAGCAATGGTTCGAGGATACCCATTGCCGGACCGGCCGAAGCCAGACGTTCGTAGCGGCGAGGGGCCATAGATGCTAATGCGAAAGGTGCGCCAAGCAGCCTCTGAGAAAGTTCATCTACTTCAATCACATCATCAAGGGCGTAATGGCGAACACGCGAGGGATCACGTTGATACGTTTCGAAAATCGTTGCGCCATCCAGATATACGCGATTAGGATCAGCTATGTCAAAATACTTCGCAACAGCTTTAAGGCTATAACTGGGCATATCACGAACGACGAAATCGTGTCGACGAACTGCATCAAGTGTATCGATTAGCTCTCGTCCAGCTAAACTGTAGCGAGTGCGGCGACGAGATTCAGGGCCAATAGCAAGCGTTTCCTCTCGTCGCTCTAAATGTTGAGGACCACCTTCTCTTCCAAGGATTAGAGGGACACCTAGAACTGAAGCGCGTTGTTCTAAAAAAGGCAAATCAAAACCAAAAAGATTATGGTTCTCAATTTGAGAGAGAGCATCATGAATAAACGTGGGAGAATATTTATGCATTTTACTCCTGACACTAATATCGAATAAGAACGTCTATTCGAAAGTATAACATGATGGGTGCTATTTATTGAATACTATAGTTATCTTTACTCTTGTAAGATAACGTGAGCCAGCACGTAAGGGCAGTATTTCGCTGGATTCACATTGAAAAAGGCTTGACAGAAGCACTGGACAGCAGTAGTCTAAGGCTTATTCTTGGACAGAAGAGTATTCACGGCTAAATGGAACCGTGACATGCAATCTGGATTGATTTGAGACCGTTTATCGAGCGCGGTTTCTTACAAAGAAACCCCATTTATTTTTTATGAGGGAAGCGGGAATCCATGAAACCACCACGTTTTTATTACAGCGCTCCGTCGATGCTTGATGAGGCGTTGGCCCTTCTCGATCAAAATAGTGAAGATACGAAAGTATTAGCAGGTGGCCAGAGTTTCGTGCCTCTCTTAAATATGCGTCTTGCTTCTCCTTCCTACATAGTAGATATTAACCACATTACTGAATTGCACTACATAGAACAGGAAGATGGTTATTTGGCAATTGGGGCAACCGTCCGCCAGAGACAGGTTGAACGGTCTCTATTAGTGCAGGATAAGCATCCATTGTTAGTTGAGGTGATTAAACATATTGGCCATTTGCAGATACGTAATCGTGGCACAGTTGTAGGCAGTGTTGCTCATGCTGATCCAGCTGCTGAACTTCCTGCTTTACTGACCTGTCTCAATGGAGAAGTCCTTGTGCAGAGTATTCATGGTGAACGTGTAATAAAAGCAGAGGAGTTCTTTACTGGTTATCTTTCTACTGCCCTGGAACCCGGAGAAATGCTCACTGAGGTTCGTTTCCCCTTAATTGCGTCTAAGGCAGGGTGGGCTTTTCTTGAGTTCGCGCGACGTTCGGGAGATTATGCACTGGTAGGCGCATCTGCTGTAGTAACCCCAACAGCAGATGATCATTGCTTGTCAGCACATATCGCCTATCTTGGAATTGCTGGTGCTCCCATTCGAGGATTCGATGTTGAGTCTATTATTGTAGGAACAACACTGGATCAAACAGCTCTCGATGCTGCTGCAGAAGCGGCTAGTATGCTGGTAAGTGATGATATGAGTGACGTACATGCTACTGTTGAATACCGACGTGTTCTTACTGGGGAATTAACGAAACGTGTCTTAAAAACTGCCTGGGAGCGACGAGGCCTCTAGCTGGAAAGAAGTGTAAGAACAATGCAAAAGCAAGAAGAAGGAACTCCATTCTTTACCGAGGAATACGAAATAGCTATGACTGTAAATGGTCATCGATATGAACGAACAGTACCGGTCCGTTTACTTCTCTCAGATTTTCTTCGTCATGAACTTCATCATACAGGTACCCACGTTGGTTGTGAGCATGGCGTCTGTGGTTGCTGTACCGTGCTTTTGAATGGCGAGGCCGTGCGTTCGTGCTTAATGTTCGCTGCGCAAGCCGATGGCATGGTTGTGACGACCATTGAGGGTATGGCGGGTACGAACAGTGATCTACATCCCATTCAGAAAGCTTTCCAGGAAAAACATGGCCTACAATGTGGATTCTGTACACCTGGTATAATCATGACAGTTCATTCTATGCTCCATGAGAATCCCAACCCCAGTGATGAAGAGATACGTCATGAACTCTCGGGTAATATTTGTCGTTGTACTGGCTATCAAAATATAGTTGAAGCCGTCAAGCTAGCTGCCATGCGATTACGTGAGCAGAAGATGGAGGCGCAGTGATGGCTACTCGTTGGTTTGGCGCATCCATTCCAAGAAATGAAGATCCTCGATTACTTCGAGGAAAAGGCAGCTACGTCGATGATATCGATTTACCTGAACAATTGCATGCCGCAGTTTTGCGCAGTACACATGCGCGTGCACGAATTTTAAACATCGATGCGAGTGCTGCACGCGAACTACCGGGTGTGCATCTTGTGCTCACTGCTTCAGATCTTGGTGAAGTGCTTGAGCCTTCTCCTTTGCTTGTGCCACATGATGCATTGACTCAGCCACGCACACAACTTCCATTGGCTCTCCATGAGGTGCGCTATGTTGGTGAGGCTGTTGCCTTTGTAGTAGCAGATGATCGTTATATTGCTGAAGATGCGCTTGATCTGATCGATATTGAGTATGAACCATTACCTGTCATACATAACATGGAGATTGCTGTCGCCGAAGATGCACCTTTAGTTCACCAGGATGTGCCAGGTAATATTGCAGCACATCTGATTCAGACGGTAGGCGATCCTGATGCAATTTTTAGCAATGCGCCACATGTGCTCCGCGAGACGCTACTGATAGACCGTGGTGCTGCAATGCCGATGGAATGTAGAGGGGTTCTGGCACGTTGGGATGAGCATGAAGAAATGCTTACATGTTGGATATCGACTCAGGGCCCGATTCCTATTCGCAATGGCCTCGCAGCAATCTTTCACTTGCCTGAGTATAAAGTTCGAGTAATAGCACCCGATGTTGGAGGTGGTTTTGGCACAAAGATCATGATGTTCTATCCTGAAGAGGTCTTGACGCCCTTTGCTGCCATTCACCTGGGCAGACCGATTAAATGGATCGAGGATAGGCGCGAACACTTTATCTCAGCTAACCAGGAACGTAGCCAATTGCATGAGGTAGAATATGCTTTTGATGACCAGGGTATCCTGTTAGCGGTCCGTGATAACTTTATACATGATACAGGCGCATATACACCCTATGGTATCATCGTACCAATTATTACCGCATGTACTCTGCCAGGTCCATATCGCTTAAAGAATTATTTTAGTGAATGTAAAGTAATATACACGAACAAAGTTCCTGTCAGCCCTTATCGGGGTGCGGGCAGACCACATGCAGTCTTCGTGATGGAACGTATCATGGATCGCATAGCAAGTGAACTACAATTAGATCGCACTGAGGTGCGTTCACGTAACTTCATTCATCCCGATGAATTTCCCTGGGATGTAGGGTTAATATATCAGGATGGCGGACCTACAAGATATGATAGTGGGAACTACCAGGCTGGACTGGATAAACTAAAAATGATGCTGGATTATGACAACTTTCCTATGCAACAGGCCGAAGCTCTCAAGGAAGGTCGTTATCTGGGCCTTGGTATCGCTTATTACGTAGAAGGAACAGGAATTGGCCCGTACGAGGGTGCACAGGTACGGGTGGAGTCAGATGGCCGTATCTTTGCCTCTACTGGAGTGACCTCACAGGGGCAGGCTCACTATACAACCTTTGCACAGATTGTTGCTGACCAGCTTGGTGTTCATCCACAAGATGTGATGGTGACTACAGGTGATACACAGGCATTTTATTGGGGAGTTGGTACCTACGCAAGCCGAGCAGCGACCATTGCTGGTTCAGCTATGCATCTTGCGGCTGTCAAAGTGCGTGAGAAGGCAAAAAAAGTTGCCGCAGATCTCTTCGAGGCTGCGCCGGAGGATATCGAGCTAGCCGACGGCAAAGTCTTTGTTAAGGATGCTCCTCACCGTTCACTCACACTCGGTCAAGTTGCTATCTCTGCCAACCCCTTGCGCTATGCATATGGTGAGAATGCGCGTAATTTGATGTCTATGAAGTTGGCTAGTTCTCGTCCAGGTCCAGCGTTACCACCTGAACAAGGTACTCCCGGATTAGAGGCGAGTGAATTTTATAGCCCACCCCATGGTAGTTTTGCTAGTGGAGTTCATGGAGCTATCATTGAGGTTGATCCAAAAATTGGAATGGTTACGTTTGTCAAATATGTAGCTGTCCATGATTGCGGACGCATTATTAATCCAATGATCGTTGAGGGGCAGGTGCACGGAGGAGTTGCGCAAGGTATTGGTGGAGCTTTTTTTGAAAGACTTGTATACAATGAAGAAGGACAGCTTACCAACGCAAGTTTTATGGATTATTTAATACCCACAGCAGCCGAGATCCCAACAATTGTGGTTGACCACCTTGAGACTCCTTCACCGCTAAATCCTTTAGGAGTAAAAGGAGCGGGAGAAGCAGGTGTTATTCCGGTTCCAGCCCTCTTCGCTTCGGCCATCGACAATGCACTTTCAACATTTGGGATCAGAATACGAGAAATGCCTTTACATCCATGCAGGTTATATGAACTTTTAGAGGAGTCGCAGGGACAAAAAGGACAATAAGAAATCAGCCAAAAATACTACTCTTATACTTTAAAGTAGACATGCAGGCAAGTGATCTGTAATATTCAGTCTACTAGCATATTTTTGCCATTTGTGGAGGAATTCTTGATGTCCTCAGTATATCCACCCTTTGGAGGCCCACCTGCACAACTTTGCCTGCGTTGTGGAACGCCTTTGCCTTCTAACGTAGTTACGTGTGTGAATTGTGGCACATATAACCCTGTAGCCCAGGCTGGAACATTTTCTGATCTGAGGCAAATTCAGTGGGGAGGTTCACAATCACAGGCTTCTTTTAACGGCGGTCAATATTCAGGTATACAATTGGGGCAACCATATGTATCTCCTCCTCAAAATAATGTTTATGGTACGCCATATGCGCCTCAATCTACGCCTCCTAGCAACCTCTATCCAATGCCTGGACAAAATTCGCACACAAGTATGAATAATTTTTACGTAGCGCCTCAACAAAATGCTTATTATTCTTCCCCTTCGACTACATATGGAGGGTATATACAATCGCCTCAGCGGAAACGCGGACCTAGGGTTGGTTTCATTGTTGGGATTGTATTGCTGGTGGTATTACTTGTGGGGGGAGCGATTACAAGTTACTTTTATTACAAACATCACTCTCAAAATACCTCTGCAACGAGTACAACCCGCTCTGTAGTGCTTACCCCGACAGCAGTACCATTGTTCAGCGATTCTTTCGATACTAATAGTATGGGTTGGGACCTAACAAGTTATCAGGGAAAGTTTTCGGTCAAAGTTGGTGGAGGTTCGTTAGTCCTTGAAGATGACCAAAATAAATTGTTATGGGAAATAGTGCCTGGCAAAATTTTTACTGATTTTCGTCTTGATGTTGATGCTACTCTGACTAAGGGGGATCCAAATAACGGATACGGTGTTTTAATAAGAGCATCAAACCAGGGTACTGATTTAGGTACATACTACCGCTTTGAGCTTTATGGAGATGGTACTTATGCCATTTTCAAAGGATATTTGGATGCTACCGGTACTACACAAAGCACAAAAGTTCAAGGTTATGTGGTTCATCCCGCGATAGCAAAAGTAGGGCAGGTCAATCACATTACTATCGTCGCTAAAGGACCAGCAATGTCGTTGATGGTCAATGGACAGGCAGTCTACACCTATACCGATGATACTTATAAAGGGGGCTCTATTGCATTATTTGTATCTAATTTGCCTGAACTTACTCCTGGAGCTCAGGCAACTTTTACTCATCTAGCAATTTTCCCTGCACCTAAATGATCTAAGCTATTTTTCAAGCAAAGCCTGTGCGTATACGATAGGATCAACGTTTCCTCCACTAACAATGCAGCAAACACGTTTTCTCTGAAATCGTTCGGGTTTTATAAGCAGTGCCCCAAGGGACAAAGCTCCTGTTGGTTCGACTTTGAGGTTTGCGTAAAGAAAGTAGCGTCGCAATGCGTCAAGAGTTGCCAGATCCGGTACTGCAATAATATCCGAAATACCTCGTTGTATGATTTCCCAATTGAGTTCACCAAGGCTCAAGGTTCGCGCACCATCGGCAATTGTGTCTGGCTCGTGTTCATTGCGGATCAGGTGGCCATTTTGTAATGATTGTGCTGCGTCATTACCGGGTAAGGGTTCTGCTCCAATGATTTCGGTGCGAGCTTGAAGGTGATCACGAGCGATAATTTGCCCCGAGCATAATCCGCCTCCTCCTACTGGTGTTATGATTACATCGAAATCGCTGTAACTTAAGATTTCCCTACTCAATGTAGAATTTCCGGCAACTACTCGGTAATCATCATAGGCTTGTGCGTAAAATGCGTCAGATTGTTGCGAAATTAAATGTTGCACTCGGTCAATACGGCTGATCATGTTAACATCAATCAAATCTACAATGCCCCCAAAAGACTTCACTGCTGCGATTTTGACCTGGGCAGAAGTGTTTGGCATAACCACTGTGCATGCCTTTCCAAGTAGTTTACAAGCATATGCTACAGCTTGACCAAAATTGCCTGATGAGGCCGTGATAACATTCTGTTGTGGAATGCTAGAAAGTAAATTATAAGCGGCGCGAAATTTAAAACTACCAGTAAATTGAAATGTCTCGCTTGCGATGGTCAGATTACAATCAAGTTGTTCTGAGAGCGCCTGGCTCGGTAATAAAAGGGTGGGACGTATGAATCGTGGGAGTGTCTCCCATACATGGGTTATGTATCCATGAGTGAGTTGAGGTGCTCTCGAATAAGGTGTCATTGTACAAACTCCCGATATTTTATAAAGCATGATGACAACGTTATTATTATGAATTGTATCATGTCGGTTTGAATAAGAGAGTCGCCACTAGTCAAGAAAACGAGCGCTCCTGTATGTATTTCGCATACGAGCGTTCGTTCTGGTCAGGACGTGCCAGTTTGTCCAGGGCGGATACCAGGTCCAGGTGACGCAAAAGGGTTGGTTCGATGGTTGTGGAGGAGTGGGCCGTCGGGATTATACCAATTTCGTCTTTGAGGTTCATATGCGGATAGTCGTTATACCCCTTCTCTGGCTCTATCAATGGGATGAATGACGAGGCTCTCGTCGCCTATGAGCAGGCTCTTCAACTCTGCCTGAACGATGTTAACTATGCCCTCGCAGCGCTCAAGGGGTATGACGAGGCTCTAGCAGCATACGATCGTGCTCTGATTCTCGACCCTAAATAATAGCGCAGTGAGGAGCATAAAGGGGTATGGCAAGGATTCCTTCCTGAGATAGCCATATGAACCGCTCAAGCAGGAAATACTTCTTTTGTATGATGATGATTGCTAGAACAGCTTCATCTGGGTCTATTAGGCCCGTCGACGAAGTTTACAACGTTAAGCTTTTGGCCCTTAAATACGAACGGAACGGGATACAACGAGAAGCCCGTTCCGTTCGTATTTAAGGGCCGCGTAGGCCAGATTCTAGCCGCTTTCCTTCCTGCACATTTTGCCTGGATCTTAGGGCTAGTTCCTGCTCGCCCTAAGGTTTTGCTCCTTTGGATTGTATGACGCTTGTATTTGTCTGCCAGACAATTTGATTGGACTGGTTCGTGATAAACATATTTCCATCATCCTGCAGTCTGAGAAACGCTCCCGGATTGTTATACGTACCCGAGTTCCAGACTGCCCCCCCGGGTTGTTCACCTTGCTGTATTCTACCCCACTGTTGTCCATCATAGATTACCAGGTTGCCGTCTGACTGCATGATTAATATTACCGCGCTTTGATTATCGCTACGTGGCGACCAAAAGGGTATCCAGTGAAGACGCGGATCGTTACCTGAAAGCGGTTGATTCGACCAGTTATCATTAGGACCGTTGAATGGCAGTGTGGCAGTTTCCAGGTATTTCAGCACAGCATTTCCGTCAGCTGCTTGAAATTCAAGTCTAATGCCTCGGGCGGGGGAATAGAGGCACTGACCAAAACGGGGTCACCATAATATTTGGGGTAAAACATACGCTAAGCGATGGAGTAGCTTCAGAGGCCACTTCATCGCTTAGGCATCGCTCATAGCAAGCTTACACATATACCGACAAAACGCCCATAGCTCGCATCATGTGCTGGAAAAGCAGGCGGAAATGGGGTTCTCGTAGCAAGTGGACAGAAGCCAACGTTAAGGGCATAAAAATAGCTTGTGGAGCGGATCAAGGGGGCGTAAGCCCGTCCTTCCTCCTGAAATAAGGAAAGGATCAAATGATTTCATGTGCGGTTGTGCGCCCTAGTGCATAGGCCATTTTTGGCGAATGAAACAATGAATGGAAACGGCGTTGTTTGAGCCCAAAAACATCAGGTCTACCATGTAAAAAGTGGTTAAAACGGTTTGGTTTTGGCTCCATTCCACTCCTTCTGTCATTCGCCACCAAAGTCCTGAAAGACCTCTCCTGCTCAGCGTCAATCGTCCAGCTCGCGACCATCGCGTCGACATTGCCTGGTGGCTGCGCTGCGCATTGGCTGCGCTGCGCATTGGCTGCGCCGAGCATAGGCCCGACGCCGCTGCTCACGGCAGACGATTAGACCACCACCCAGATCAATGAGAGCCTCGACGCCAATCTGTATCGTCCGGGCCTCCACGTGGCCTGACCTGCGATGTGGGTCGTCTGTGTGTGACCCCACCCACTAGGGGGCGGGTCACACGGGTCAAGGTCGTTCGAACAATGGAGCGCTCCACCTTGACCCATGTGGCCTGGTTTGCTCAGCTTGCCCAGGTCGATGGGCAGCCGATAGTATCAGGTCCCACCCCAAGCACGTAACGACGCCGGGCAGATGCACGGACATAGCTATCATCCCGGAGCGAGAGCGCCGCGCCGTTCGGGGCGGCTCCTTTTCGCATCCGGTCCGTCGATCTTACGGGCCTCGGGGTGCAATCAGGTATCCAAAGCCTCGGCGTGTATTATTAGACCCCCGGCTTCTCGCCGTAATACTTCTCACAAGCTCGCAGTTCGTTCATGAGCCTGACTTCCTCCTTTACGCAGTCTGCGTAGTTCAGGGCACCTGTGCAGTCCCAATTCGCCAGATCATCGCGCAGGCCCTGGCATGGGTCGGGCACCGGGATGCCGTAGAAGGCGATCGCCACGATTGCGCCATTCGCGGGCACGGTCAGGACCGGGTCGTTCACCGGCTTTTCAAAGATCGGAAGCCATTGACTGAAGCGCCCGTAGCCGACGATCACGGCCGGTGCCGTGACCACCACGTTCGTTGTGGTGGAGAAGGTGTTGGGGCCTGTCTGCGCTGAGGCCGGGATGATCGTGCCGATTGGCGAGTTCGACAGTTCCTTATCCTGGTTTTGCGAGAAAGCATAGACGACCCCGCCGGACCCGCCGCCAGGGCCAGTAAGGATGTACCAGGCCGTGGCGTCGAAGGTCGAATCGTCATTGGGCGCGGGGAACGTGATCATCTGCTTGGGATCAGGCGTCGCGCCCGTTAGCTGCGGAGGAGTCGGTGTTGCGTCGACGTTCCAGAAGATGAAGTCGTAGGTATCGATTTGTCCAGGGGACACGACGACCTGGATCTGGTATTGCGCTTGGATCGTGACGGAGCTACCGGGTACGGGCGAATCTGTGATCACCGGCGTACCCGTAACAATTTCGCCGCTCGGGAAAATCTTACACGATTGAATCATTGTCGGCATGATTACCATTCCTTTCAGTTTTTGATGGGCGATCTGTACATTTTGAAATTCTGTGGACCTGCCTACCAATTCTTATATAAGTGTGCCAGAGTCTTGGTCTTCGACCAACGACACGTGTCGAGATCATATCCCGACAACTCTCATTGCAAGATAGACGTTCAGAGTTGAGACCTTCTCCTTATTTGAATGACATTGGCCGAAGACGTGCCGAAACTGATTCATTCCGCCTGATGAAGCCTCGCCAGAATGTGATTTCCTGGCCTTTGGATCATCGGCTGCAAAGTGCTCGCGCTGAACGACTGTGTAAACTCGTAGTCTGGGCTGGAAGGCATCAGACCGTAGAAGCTGTTGGCTGTCTCCGCCGTGATATAGCCCGACTCGGTACAGGCGGGCTCAGCGTTCAAGACCGTCAGAAGACTTGACGCTGCATAGGTGATCGTTCCCGCGCCAGATGACAGGTTCGTGGGCAGCCCGTAATCTGGTCCGACGAGGTTGATCTCGAAGGCAGTAATTGGTGCTAGATCTGCTGCGGTTACACCAGAGATCGATAGCAAGGATTTTGTCACGTCAGCCTGCGTATTGCCGTGATTATCAACGACGATGTACCTTGCACCAGTGACGTTCCCGGTCGTGTCGTTCTCTAAGGCAATCGTGAGCTGGTACCCAGCGGATAGCTTGTTGGAACTCGGCAATGAGAGCAGTGAAAAGAAGTTGTTGATCAGGTTGGCGCCACTCACAGGCCAGTTGTCGACCGCGCCAGTAAGCTCGGCCGAGTTGATCACGGTCATCACGTACTGCTGCCAGGCGCTCTGGTTACCCTTTGGCGAATATGCGTTCAACTGGAAACCGAAGCCGATGCTGCCGACTAGGTCTGTGTCGATGTTGATGGTGACTGAGAGCCCTGTCAGATTGTTGCAGGTGCCGGGCTGCGCTCCGGCGCTGTAGAGCAAGTAGTTGGAATTGCTCCCAAGCCCCGCGGAAGGGCCGCCGCTGTAGAGAGCGGCATTGATGCCGTTGGCTCCGAAGGTACCCCAGTTCCAGCGGGAGATGGGTGCTGGGTAGCCAGCGTCGACCGTACCGGGCCCGGTGTCGCAACGGGTGACGCGGATGTACTGGTTGCCGGAGAAGAAGTAATCAATCATGGTGTCCTCCATCTTGGTGTTTCGTCCTAAGCTGACTCAGGCATTGTTGACACATACTTAATAACTTTCATAGCAATAAAACTGGCTTTGTCAGAAAGAGCATTTGGCTTGCAGAGCCATGAGGTATGGTGAGGATTCGTGATGATCATTCCACTACTGCCTGCCTAACCCCTTGCATTGCCGCTGCGTAGTCTGGCTCACGCAGTTGATCGGCCACGTACTCGGCGTAGACGATGCGGTCGACACGATCAATCACAAAGACCGCTCGCTGGAGGAGCTGCCACTCCTTGATCCACACGCCAAAGTCCTGACCAAACTGCACGCTGTGATGAGCCGACAGTGCCTGATGCAGCACACCAGTACGATCCTGCCAGCGTGCTTGCATCTGGGGCAGGTCCATACTGACGGTGTAGATGCACGCAACCGATGGCAAGACTGCACAAAGCGCTTCCCAACGTCGCGTCACCACCTGGCAGACAGGTCGTTCCAAACTGTTTACCACGCTGAGCAGGCGCACCATGCCTGCTGAATCGGACAGACGAACCGTATGGACGGCCATATCCACAAGGTCCAGGTAGTTCAGGCAGAAGTCGGGAGCAGTTCCTCCTGGGTGCAGGCGTCTGCCGATGACTGTGAGTTGCTCCTTGCTAGCGTATGCCTCGCCCATGCGTTCATGCTCCTCGCTCTCGTTCCGACCGCCATCGTTCTACTCATGAGTCTAGCCTAGAGGAACAGAAAATGCGTCCCTAGAACTGGGTATTTCTCGTACGAGCAAGGAAGGAGCATGGTCTGGGTAGAGCTACCTAATTCTAGGTAGATGGATTCCGAGGGAGAGATGAACCAGGTAGCTGCAAGGAGCACACGTGTTGCTTTGGCTGCCTCCCGCATGGGCAGCAGGAGCAGCGCTTGCAGGAGGAAGATGGTGTTGTAGGGATGGATACCAGGGGCGTCCATCCGAGGAAGTGAGCCAGTCTCACACCAGGTGCTGCTCAATCGCCCAACGGGTAGCCGCACTGCGCGAAGACACGCCCAGCTTGCTGTAGATCGAGCGCACATGGGTGTTGACGGTCAGCACACTCACAGTGAGCCGCTCGGCAATCTGCGCGCTGGTCAACCCCTGAGCGAGCAGGCGTAACACCTCCATCTCACGCAACGTCAGTCCATTGGGAGGGGCCGGAGCTTTCTGAGGGGATGGAATGGAGGAAGGTTCTGCTGGTGGCGTCGTAGGCATCGCCGCGGGCCACTGTGCAGCCAGCGCTTGCTCGGGTGTCATGGTGCGTCCTTCGGCCCAGGCAGTGGCATAGGCCTGATCTCCAAGTTGTGCTCGCACAGAAGAGATGGTGAGCTCATGTATAGCCTGCAGCAATGATTGCAGGGGGGTCCCGATGGCCTCGCGGCCTTCCTGAGCGGCGCTCATGAACCGGACGGCTCGTTCTGGCTCTCCCTGAATTGCCATCACGGCCGCTAATCCCTCCAGATATGAGACCATATCCCACTTGCGATCAAGCTTTCTGGCGATCTCCAAGCTTTGTTCCATCAGCATGCGTGCCGCCATATACTCGGCTTGACCGAATGAGATGAAGCCTTGACTGAAGAAAACTTGGGCCGTGCTTCCTCGATCTCCCTCCTCTTGGAAGAGCACCAAGCTCTCCTCCAACAGTGAGCGGGCCCTGGCCACATCCCCTTGCAGGAAGGCAACCAGTCCCAAGAAATGGATCGAGGTAGCGATATTCCACTTGTAGCCCCTCTCTCTGGAGACGCTAAGGCTTTCCTCAAGGAGTGAATGTGCTCGCGCAATGTCGCCCTCAAATAGCAGGACCATTCCCTTGAGTAAGAGCGAAGCCGCATAGCCCCGGATGTCGCCTCCTTGCCTGGAGAGTTCCAGACTCTCCTCAATCAGCACCTGTGCTTGTGCATACTCGCCTTGAAAAAAAAGCACGACGATCAGGTTGTGCAGTACAAATACACAGCCTGCGGTATCGCCTACCTCCCTGAAGAGGGCTAGTGCTTCCTCTTCCAGCGCGCGTGTCCCTGCATAATTGCTTCTCATCAAGGCCACATATCCGAGATAAGAGAGCGCGGCTGCGCTGCCTCGGCGATCTCCCAGTTCCCGTGACAGTGCCAAACCCTCCGCGCATTGCACCTCTGCCTGGGCAAAGTCGCCCTGCTGATTTGCTAGCGCTCCAGCACCGATGAGCGCTTCCGCTCGCGTGACTGATCTCACTTTTTCGCTCGCATTCAGGGCCCGCTCGAGCCAGCGTCGTCCTTCACTCACGTACCCGCGTGTCCACCAAAAGTGCCACAAGGCTCCCCCCAAGCGCAAAGCAAGCTCGTTGCTCTGCCTAGCCGCGCTTGGCTCCAACAACCAGGAGAGCGCAGCCCGTAGGTTGTCATGCTCTTGCTCCAGCCGCTCGAACCAAGTGAGTTGATGGGGACCGGTGAGTTGCGGCTCGGCCTGCTCGGCCAGCGCCAGGTAGTAGGCTTCATGTGCCAGGTGCGTGGTTGGCGCTTCCCCACTTGCGGTAAGCACTTCCAGCCCATACTCACGGATGGTCTCGAGCATCGCAAAGCGTGGCTCCTCACCATCGCGTTCGGTTTGTTGCAGCAGGCTTTTGTCGACCAGGGAGATGATCCCTTCCAACACGTTGGTGTTGGTATCGTCGACCGCGCCGGACACGGCCTCAACCGCTTCGAGCGTGCACCCACCTATGAAGACCGCGAGTCGTCGGAAAAGGCGCTGTTCTCCTACAGGTAGGAGTTCGTAGCTCCATGCGATGGTGCCCCGCAGGGTGCGCTGGCGCTCAGGTAGATCGCGTGCGCCCCCGGTCAAGACCTGCAAGCGGTGATCCAAACGGGCGAGCAGTGCTTGCGGTGTGAAGACTTTGATGCGAGCGGCGGCCAGTTCGATGGCCAGTGGCAACCCATCGAGTCGCAGACAGATCTGAGCGATGGTCGCAGCATTGTCCGTCGTCGCGTGAAAATCAGCGGTGATGGCCTGTACCCGTTGGAGGAACAGGTGTACTGCTGGAACGTGGGCGAGCGAGCGGTCATCTGGGAGACGCTTGGGATCTGGAAGCGCCAGGGGGAGGACAGCGAATTGGTGTTCACTCCGGAGGCGCAACACCTCGCGGCTCGTGACCAGGAGCTTGAGAGTCGGGCAGGCTTCCAATAGCTCTACAAGCAGTGTCGCCGCTGTGATGACGTGTTCAAAGTTGTCCAGGAGAAGGAGCCGGTGCTTGTCGCGCTGCGAGGTCTTGAGCCGTTCCATCACTGGCTCGGGTCCGCTCTCGGTGAGTCCAAGGCGGCGAGCGATGGTCGGGATGACGAAGGCGGGATCGCTGATGGGAGCCAGGGAGACCAGGTACACGCCATCCGCAAAGTCATGCACCAGATTCCGAGCGATCTCGAGCGCCAGGCGCGTTTTCCCAACGCCAGCTGTGCCGGTGAGGGTGAGCAGGCGCACGTCTGGACGCAAGAGCAACGCGTAGAGAGCCTGCTCCTCCTGCTCACGGCCAATCAGCGAGGTAAGTGAGACGGGGAGGCCAGGCGTGACCAGCTGGACGTTGTTATCCGGAGGAGGCTCCGGAAAAATGATGATCTTGTCTTGCATCCCTGCTCCTGCTCCTTCTTATGTCCACGCGATCGTTTCGACGGCCTGTTGCAAATCGTGCTTGGTTCCCTGGATGTAGAGCCTGGTGGTGTCCAGTGAGTCATGCCCCATGATTTGTGCCAAGCGATGCAGTGGAACGGACTCTGCCATCCGGTAACCGAAACGGTGGCGCATATCGTGGGGGCTGACATCGGGGAGTTTTGCTGCCTGTGCATATTTTTTGACGATGTAGCCCAGAGCGCGTTCTGACAAGGCCTCTCTCGTCTTGCTTGATGGAAAAAGAAAGGTAGCGTCAGGCGGGAGGGTAGGAAGATACTCCTCCAGCACCTTGCGGGCCGTTGCGTTCAACGGCACCTCGCGATATTTGTTGCGTTTGCCAATGATTTCGAGGAAGCCGCTCCGCTTGCCCAGTTTCACCTGGTCCCGCCTAAGTCGGCAGACTTCTCTCGCCCGCAGTCCCGTATGCAATAACAGGATAACGATGACACGGTCCCGAAGGACTCCCGCTTTCGTGACAGCTGCCACCAGGGCTTGCTCTTCCTGATCGTCCAAATGGCGAGGGGCGCTCTCCTCTTGTCCCACGAGTTTGACGACGGGAGAAGGATCGTAGGGGATGAGGTGCTGCTGTAAGGCCCACCCGAAGTAGCGCTTCAAGCTGATGAGGGTACGGTTGACCGAGGCCGGTTTCTGTCGCCCAGCGGTTTGCAAATAGGCTCGATACCGCGTCAATGCTGGAGTGGTGACTTCTTGCGGGATAAAGGAATCGTGACCATGCGCTTCTCGCTCGGTTTCATACCAGGCGATAAAGTGGCGCAGATCGCTCAGGTAATTGCGAATAGATGCCGCTGCGAGATCCTCTCGTTCGCGCAACCAGCGCTCATAGGTGGCCAGTGCCTCCTGTCCAACAGGTGAGAGTGATGGATGTGCCGACCGCTTCATGGATCATCTTGTCCCTTCGCTCCTGCCAATAACCTTAGCAGAAATGCTTTGCATGGGATATCGGGAACGTTAGCAGAAAAAAGTCCTACGAAATTGCCTCATCTCCTTCTGCAAAGGTATATTAGCAGAAATCAATGGCTGTGTCTAGCTGAGATGATCCTGTAACGATACGTGGAGTCCCATGACAGCAATTGAACGAACAGCGTATCCCCGATTCAAGCGAGGTCTATACACCCACCCCTGCGGAACGGTTTCTGGCTGCTCGTTCCACCAAAGGTAGTGGTGCTGAGGTGAGCTTTCTCGTGCTGCTCAAAACGTATCAGCGCCTGGGGCGCTTCATTCTCCTTAGCGAGGTTCCGGCTCCCATTCTCGAGCATATCGCCGGGCTCATTGATCCCTACCTCGATGTCTCTGAGCTGGACGGTTACGATGGCAGCGGAACGAGGCAACGGCACATTCCCCTCTTACGAGCCGTCCAACAGCTCAAGCCGTATGGTTCTGCCGCGCGCACGTGCTTGCTCAAGGCCATGATCGGAGCAGCTAGAACCAAAGAGGACCTGGCCGACCTGATCAACGTTGCCTTGGAAGAACTCGCCAAGGAATGTTTTGAACTCCCTCCCTTTGCCACCCTGGACAAAGCAGCGCACCATGTTCGAGCTATTACGACGCGCGGCCTCTACCGCCGGGTCTATCAGGCTATCCCGCAGGAGGCGAGAACCGCATTGGACGCGCTCTTCGTGGTCGAGGATGGCGCTCGTCTCTCTGGCTGGGAACAGCTTAAACAAGAACCCGCCAGCCCTACCCTCACGCATCTGCGCGACCTCATCGATCACCTATTTGTCATCTCGGAGCAACGTAAACTCCTTCCTCCCCAGCTGTTCACCGATACGGCGGAGGGCAAAGTGAAGCAGTTTGCCACCGAGGCACGAGCCCTGGATGCAACCGAGATGAAAGACCTGGAGCCCTACAAACGGTTGACGTTGGCAGCTGCATTTGTGCAGATTCAGTCCGCCGGAGCTCTGGATGACCTGGCGGAGATGTGTATCAAACGTATGCTCGCGATCCACCAGAAAGGCAAAGACGCACTCGAACGCTATCGGGTCGAGCACCAGGCTCGTACTGATGCGCTGGTGCTCACATTGCACGACCTGGTCAAAGCGTATGGCAAAGAAGGCAACTCCGAGGAGCGCCTGGCGGCCATGGAGTCGGTCATTGGGGACAAGGCAGCGAATATCCTTCAGGACTGTGAAGAACACCTGGCGCATGTGGGCAACAATACCCAGCAGTTTCTCTGGCCCTTCTACAAAAGTCATCGCGCGCAACTCTTCCGGCTGCTCTCGGTCATGGAGTTCCGATCGAGCAGCCAGGATCGCAGCCTGGAAGAGGCCATCTGCTTTCTCAAGCAACACGAGGGAAGTCGTGGGGACTGGTTGATCACAGCGACGGTGCAACTATCAGGAACACCCGAGGAACTACGTCTTCCCCTGATTGATTTGTCCTGGGCCTCGGACACTTGGTGGAAGTTCATGACTGGGCAGAGCAAACGCAGTACCAGTCCCGACAAAGTCCTGCGGCGGCACTTCGAGATCGCCGTCTTTTCTCAACTACTCTGGGATCTCAAGTCGGGCGATCTCTACGTCGAGGGGAGTGATCAATATGCTGATTATCGCGAGCAATTGATTTCCTGGGAGGAATATGCAAAGCAGCTCGAGTCGTATGGCACGCTGGTTGAACTCCCGACCGACGGGAAAGCGTTTGTCGCCTCTCTGCGCGACTGGCTGCATGCTAGAATACAGCAAACGGATGAGGAGTTTCCTTCGAATCAGTACTTGTCCTTTGAGAAAGGGGAACTGATCTTGCATCCACTTGCCAAACAAGCTGATCCCAATGGACTCGCGCTTCTAGAGCGGGCCGTCGCTGAGCGTCTCAAGCCCATTAGCATTCTCCACGCCTTGATGCATACCGAACAGTGGCTCAACTGGACGCGCTTTTTTGAGCCCTTGTCAGGACATGCCAGCAAACTCGATAATCCTATTGCTCGCTATCTCGCCATCGCCTTTTGTTATGGCTGTAATTTAGGGCCATCGCAAACGGCCCGCTCGTTAGGTGTGGTAGAGCGCCGTGATCTGTCCTGGGTCAATCAGCACCATATTACCGAAGAAAAGCTGGATGAGGCCATCCGTGCGGTCATTGCGGCTTACAATCGCTTCCATCTCCCCAAATATTGGGGTACCGGCAAACGAGCTTCCGCCGACGGCACCAAGTGGGAGATGTACGAGCAAAACTTGCTGGCCGAATATCATATTCGCTATGATGGTTATGGGGGAATCGGCTATTATCATGTCTCGGATACCTACATTGCACTCTTCAGCCACTTCATTCCCTGTGGGGTCTGGGAGGGTTCGTACATTCTGGATATGTTTGCGAAGGAAGATGCCTCGATCAGGCCAGAGACCATTCATGGCGACACGCAAGCACAAAGTACAACGGTGTTTGGTCTGGCACATCTGCTGGGCATTTCCCTGATGCCAAGGATCCGGAACTGGAAAGATCTCAAACTCTTCCGCCCTGATCCAGCGCTACATTACACCCATCTCGATAGCCTCTTCTCGGATTCCATCGATTGGAACCTGATTGAGACCCATTTACCCGATATGATTCGCGTCGCCCTATCCATCAAAGTCGGCAAGATTACCCCTTCCACGATTTTGCGCAAACTGGGAGCATACAGCCGGAAAAACAAACTGTATCAGGCATTCCAGGAATTAGGACAGGTCATCAGAACGCACTTTCTGATGCATTATCTTGCAGATGCTGAATTGCGCTCGACCATCCAAGCAGCAACGAACAAAAGCGAGGCCTTTAACGGTTTTGCCAAATGGGCCTTTTTCGGAGGGGAAGGCGTCATTATGCATAATAGAAGAGTGGAACAACGCAAGTGTATCAAGTTCAATCATCTCATTGCTAACTGTCTCATCTTCTACAATGTGCAGGTGATCAGCGACGTCTTATACCAACTCAATCAGGAAGGCATCGAGGTAGATGAACAAGTGGTGGCTGCCCTCTCTCCTTACCTTTGCCAGCATATCAATCGTTTCGGGCGCTATCAACTCGACTTAACGCAACCACCACCACTCCTTAATTATGACATCCAAGTCATCACAAGGCGCTCGAAAAACAGAATAACGACCAACATGGTAGCCACCATATCACCCAAAAAAGCGAAGCTGAAGGGCAAAAAGAAGAATGCTGTTCGCCAGATGAAGCTGTTCTAGCAATCATTATCATACAAAAGAAGTATTTCCTGCTTGAGCGGTTCATATGGCTGTCTCAGGAAGGAATCCTTGCCATACCCCAACAAGACGCATCTACTGCGGATACTGGTGGACGAGGAAGAAGTATTGTATAGTGCCATGTCTTGGATCAATGAGGGCATAAATTTTGTATCCTCACTCTATCGCCATCTTCACACCAATTAATCGGGTATATTCAGATCCTCAACATCGCTGATCTCGATTTTTCTGCTAAGTTTTTGACTCAGCACACTCAGCACTTTTCTTACTGACAAACGCGAGGTTGGATGACCATTTACCATGCGAGATACTGTGCCGACAGACAACCTGGCCTCGTCGGCGACCTCGGTGTTTGTCATCAGAGCCTCTTCTATTAACTCGGCGAGTGTCATAGCTGCACCCCTTACGAAACGATGATTCAGAAAATAAAGGAAAGGATGAGTACTCCTTTGGCTCATATTAGCACTCATGTTTGCGCTTTGTCAAATATAGCTGAGGCATGATAATCAATCGCATGAAAACGCACATAAAAGCATTGAAAAGCAATCAAATTTATGTTAACATTATGGTATAGGCAGAGAACAGCCTTTGGCAGCTTTCTTAACAGTACAGAAGGGAAAAAGGAATGGCTGCACAGCATAAACACAGGAAAAAGGGCATGGCTGAACATCGGAAAGAAGCCACAGTCTACTTCGCTGTAGACAGCGAAGACAGGTATTATATTGGTTCAACAGAATGGCCGGAGGAACGTCGGCGCGAGCATGAGCGTTTTGGCAAACGCATCATAGAAGAGTTCCCTTCAACGCATGAGACTCGTTATGATGATGAATATGAATTGATAGAATTTGCTGAGGGGATGGGTATTCCTCTCACAAATGAATATCGGAGACATCGTAGCAACTTGAAAGGGAATAGGTAGGAGAAGCGGTTTCCACGTTTTTTCTGAACCCCATGCTATAATCATGCATAGCATGGGGTTTTGCGGTCATAAAAATTAGAAAAATCTGAGCGGCTAGGGTTATAGGTGGGATGCCAGCGTCGGCTAATACCAGCTATCAAACAGAGCAGGCATGGCCAGCCGAATAGAAAACAAGTTTCTTATAGTCATAGAATACGTACCAAAAACAACCAAGGAGAAAGATAAAAATGCCCGAACAAACCGAGATAAGCGCCATAGTGCGCGTACGAATGAGTGCTCATGACGCCCACTATGGGGGACAGCTAGTTAATGGAGCACATATGCTTTCACTTTTTGGCGATGTGGCAACCGAACTCGCTATTATCTGTGACGGGGACGAGGGGTTACTTGTAAGTTACGAAAGTGTAGAGTTCCTCGCACCCTTATATGCAGGCGATTTCATTGAAGCATCTGGGCGAATAACAAGAATCGGACATACTTCCCGACGAATGGAGTTTGAAGCACGTAAGGTGATTTCTGCTAGACCAGATATCAGCAACTCGGCAGCGGATGTACTTGATATGCCGATTATTGTCGGACGTGCGATTGGCACAACAGTAGTGAAAGCAGATCGACAGCGTAAAAACCATTTGGCATAAATGTGCTTGTATACTTTTAACACTTTCAGTTATCTGCTAAAATACGTTTCTGATATTATCTCGTAAAGAAAGAGGATGACTAGATGCAGCAGGAGAATCGTTCAGTTCGAGATAAAATTTTAGCTGCTGCGGTACAGTTGTTTGCCAAATATGGGTATCATGCAGCGACTATGCGTGAGATCGCTCAAATAGCGGGGATACAGGCTGCCAGTATCTATTACCATTATCCAAGCAAGCAGACGTTGCTTGTCGAGATAATGGAATCTCATATGCGCCAGTTGAATGTTAACTTGGAGCGTATTATACGCAAACCTCATAAAGTTAAGCAGTGCCTCTATGAAGCTATAGCGAATCATATTCAGCTACATACTACATACAAGCCTGAATTTTTTATCATAGATACTGAAATTCGAGCGCTCGAAGGTGAAAATCGTGGAAAAATTCTTGCTCTTCGTGATCATTACGAGGATTTGATTCAGGAGTTGTTACATGAAGGGATGGAACAGGGAGTTCTGCGCCAGACTGATATTAAAATTTCCTCTTACGCAATTATTGCAATGTGTACAGAAGTAGCACAATGGTTTCGACCTTTCGGAAGGCTGAGCGTCCAGCAGGTAATTGAGATGTATCTCCAGCTGATTACTGAAGGACTTCTGATGATAGAAGATCTCGCTGAAAATCAGGAGGAATCAGTGCATACTTAACTCCCTGCTTCTTCACCAATAATTCTAATGCATCTACAGTAGAGGTAAGAGGAAGTCTTGCAGTGATTAGCGCTTCAATATCGATGTGACGACCCTGGATGAGTTCAAGTGCTTGTGCAAAGTATGCTGGTGTATGGTGAAAAACCCCTTTGAAAGTAAGTTCGCTGTAATGTATTGGGCGTGTCTCGAAACTC
>Ga0116218_1000582_pt1 | contig 25354 bp, 22 predicted proteins | sample Sb_taG_2_FD_88966 | JGI IMG/M metagenome (GOLD analysis project Ga0116218, IMG submission 88966) | Peat soil microbial communities from Weissenstadt, Germany - Sb_50d_5_LS metaG | ecosystem: Environmental > Terrestrial > Soil > Wetlands > Peat | place: Germany: Weissenstadt | collected 2010-09-21 | reverse complement strand
CGCAAAGTGGCACAGGTATGCGGCGTTCGCACCGCTATAGTCGAGTCCTGGGTAGCTGGCATAAAAGGTCACGACTGCGGCGATCTCCTGGGCCAGGGTGACGGACATGTCGAGCGCGTAGGCGCCACCCAGTGAGAAGCCGACAACGGCGAGTTTACCGCGACCGTCCTCCTGATGTGTCGCCTCGTGTTGGCGCAGGAACTGCACCGATCCCGCGATGTCAGCGCGAACCCGCTCCTCATCCTGATTTAGCGCTTCGACCAACGTTTCCGCTTCCTCGACCGACGCTGTCGTCTTACCGTGGTAGAGGTCTGGGGCCAGCGCTACGAAGCCTGCTTCCGCGAGCCGGTTGCAGACCTGCTGGAACGGCTCCGTCAGTCCCCACCAGGCATGCAGGACCAGCACACTCGGTCCACTGCCATGCGCAGGCTCGGCCAGATAGCCACTGAACGTTCGATCATCAACTTGAAATAATCTCATACTGATCTCCTTCAAAATGCAAGGAACGCTGTGTGTTTCAAAACATAGAGCACACATGTCCTGTTGTATACACGTGTAACCAGCGCTTACTCGTTGCCCTCATCGGCTTTTGCAAGGGGGACCCAATCAAGCGCCTCATCCGGGATGGCGTGCTGTCCGAGAAACATGCTCAACTGAGCCGCATGCTCCTGCACGTGGCGTAGATTGTAGAGGTGCAACTCCAGATAGCTGATGGGCTTCCCCTCTGACCAGGGATACTCGACTGGTCGGCGCGCCTGTTCGTCCGAAAGCTGCAGAAGTTGGATGTGGCACTTCTGGCGCGTGGACACGAGATAAGCGTGTAGCTCTTCCCTGGTATAGGGCCGTTCGGGCAGCGCCTCTACAGAATCGAGCACTCCTTGGGCAAAGGGAGCAGGGGGTGCAAATTCCTCCTCTGGGAGACCTGAGAGATACAGATCGAGCCAGACCAGTGCATGAAAGGTGACATACCAGAACTCCGCGAACTGCGGCGGGAACTCCGGCGGTGAAGGTGTACTCCAGAGGCGCTCTTGCCACAGCGAGGCTGGACAGGCTACCAGGGCGTTTTCCAGCATATCGATGGCTGCGCCGAACTGCCGCCACAGAGCGGTGCGAAACGTTATCTCCGTCAGTTGTTCAGTCATCACGTTCTCCTCTTTTTTCTTCATTTCTCACAGACTACCACAAAAGTGGTGAGAAGCTGTCCACAGATCGAATGAATAGCGAGAAATGCGGAGACAAGTTGAGGAAAAAGTGGGGGCCGTTCTTCTGGGGAGAAGCGCATCAAGCTGCGAGTTCCAGGGCATCGCGAGATGCGCGTCTGATCCACCACCGCTTCGCGAGCGTGAGGTTCCGAGCTGTGCTTGGGGAGCCAATTCACGTGAAATTCGACCTCGTTGCGCAGGTGTCGCGGGATGCGCAACGCGATGGTCGCAGCAAGGGGGCGAAGTGGCAACGTTGGCGAGTATCTGCCTGGATCTCCTTCTGCTTTGGGATGCTTTCGCTTATTGCTCCTTCTGGTTTGTAGCACGTCTGCCAGCCTCGAAGAAACCTGGATCGGATGTGGTCACTCGTTCCCCGCGCATGAAGGCGATCAGGAAGGAGGGAGTGGGATGACGTGAGTGCTGGATAGCTTTGATCACTGCCTCACGGTTGTAATCCACGCGCCGCAACTGGATGTGGTAGCCATGCTCGTCGGCATCAAGCAGCACATAGGTCGCCTGCAGGCCCTGTGTGACCGGATTGCTGACGCTGCCCAGATTGACGACATGGATCTCGCCAACTTGACGATCGAGCGGAACATGGGTATGCCCGACGATGACCAGGTCTGCCTCGCAGCCTGCCAGCCGCTGCTCCAGTTCGCCATCGCTGTGCTTAGGCCCGATACCAGGTCCGTCGTCTCTCCCAGGAGCAGCATGGACGCCGAGCAAACGTGTGCCATCAGGTAAGGTCAACCGCACTTCGAGCGGCACGTTCGTGAGCCAGTCCAGCCAGCCCGCAGCGCTGAGGTAGCCCCTGGTCCAGGAGAAACTTCTTGCCGCCTCGATGACCTCTGATAGCAGAGCGGGATCTTGCAGTGCTTTCTCTGGTGGCACTGGGAGATCCCCGGTCACCACATAGCGATCCGTATTGCCACGGGTGAAACTGGCATGAGGAAGGGCGGTAATTTTCTCAAGCGGGGTCACCGGATCGTAGCCAAGCGCGGCAAAATCACCCAGCACCCAGTACGCATCCACCTCGCCTTGGCTCTGGATATCAGCTAGCACCGCATCCAGGGCAATAGGATTCCCGTGAATATCTGAGAGAATGACCAGACGCATACACACCTCCTTGGTTCTGTTCTGCGATGATAGTGGCTGATCATGCATTGTATCACGGCAGAACGTTGCCTACAATCTCAACCTTCTTGCGCATTGCGTGGGAATATGTGCTGCATCAACGGAGCCTGCTTGGCATTGGCTTGTTTGTGTTATATAATAATGTAGAACATACGTACTAATTCGTCAAGAACCCAATCCCGTAAAACGGGACGGGCTTGTGTGAACAAGTCTTGGTTGACTAGCCTGAGTGCAAACTCCGTTGGATGAGTCAGGATACCTACAGATGCTTGCTCTAGTCTGTAGCTCTATCGCTTCCAGTTAAAAGTTCTGATGGGTAGGAACAGTGCTGTAGGCATAAAAAGCTCATCAAACATTGGCGAAGAGCACCGAACTTCCGAAAGGATGGTAAACGTTGTGTTCGTTTACATATTAAATTGTCACGGGCGACCACTCATGCCCTGTTCCCCTCGCAAGGCACGTCTCTTGCTGAAAGAGGGCAAAGCGAAGGTGGTAAAGATGGTGCCCTTTACACTACAACTGCTCTCTGGCAGTAGTGGGTACACACAAGAAGTCTCGCTTGGGGTTGATGCTGGCACACACCATATTGGTGTCTCGGCCACCACTGAGAAAGCAGTGCTCTTCGAGGCTGACGTGTTGCCACGAACGGATATCCAACACTTGCTTGCCACCCGCAGCCAGTTCCGGCGTGCAAGACGGAGCCGAAAGACGCGCTATCGCGCGTGTCGTTTTCACAATAGAAAAACCCCATCAGGCTGGTTGGCACCCTCCGTTCAACACAAAGTGGAAGCCCACCTGAAAACGATCCGCCTGGTACATAGCATCTTACCGGTTCACCACACCACTCTCGAAGTGGCACAGTTCGACATCCAGAAGATACGTCACCCAGAGATGGAGGGGAAGGAGTACCAGGAAGGACCACAGTTAGGGTTCTGGAATGTGCGCGAGTACGTGCTGTTTCGTGACAATCACTGCTGCCAGTGGTGTCTTGGAAAGTCAAAAGACCCGATCCTCAATGTGCATCATATCGAGTCGAGAAAAACGGGTGGGGACAGCCCGGATAATCTGATCACCCTCTGTCAGACGTGCCATGAGCTCATGCATCGAACGCACCAGGAACACACGATAGAGCGCAAGAGCAGAAGTTTTCGGGATGCAACGCACATGAGCATGATTCGCTGGCGCATCTATAGCCGCGCTAAAGCGATCTTCCCGAATGTCCACCTGACCTATGGGTATATCACTAAGCAGACACGCATCGCGCATAACCTGGAGAAGTCACACCTGATCGATGCTCGGTGTATTAGCCAGCATCCTCTCGCCAAAACAGATGGCACGTGGCACCTGATGAAGTATGTCAGGAGAAACAATAGGCAGCTTCACAAAGCGACCATCAGAAAAGGCGGGAGGAGGCAGCGCAACACCGCGCCTAAGTATGTGCATGGGTTTCGCCTTTTTGATGGTGTGAAGTATGAAGGCAAGTTCTGTTTTGTCTTTGGGAGAAGGAGTAGCGGATATTTTGATCTGCGCGCCCTTGATGGCACGAAGATCCATGCCAGCGCCAGGTACAAGAAACTGACCATCGTACAAAAGGCTTCGGCGTGTTTAGTAGAAAGGAGGGCGGCGTTTCCTCCCGTCGCCTACAGGCAGACGGGTCTCCACGCCGCTTTTGATGAAGGGCTCGTGAAGTGAGGCAGCACTTGAAGAGTCAGCGAAAACGCACATGATTACCATCATTACACCTCAAGGCAAACACATCGAAATCGTGTTGGAGCGTGAATTGTGCGATCCTGTGGATATGGGTGAGCATGTGCGAGCCTATTGCCATCTGCACAGAAGCGATCATCAGCGTTCTCTCTCCATCACGAAGATGACTGGGTGGGGCCACTGCTTCAATGCTGCCTGCCAGGCGACGGTGCTGGTTGCCGAGTGGAATCGCCCGGTAGCACAACGCTTACTTCACTCGTATTACCAGGGGCTGAGTTCAGCTGCCCTCCCTTCGTACCAGTCGCCTCATCTTCCGTCGACGAGTCACAGACCCTTTGTCGTGCAGCCTCTCTTGCTGCCTCTCCCGAAAGCAATTCCCGCATGGCAGCAACAGGAACTCCACATACTGCAAGCACTGGATGAGCAGATGCGCTGGGCGTTAGCTCATTCGCAACGAGCACAGTTGTACTTGCATGGACGCGGCATTCCACTTCAGACAGCTCTGGATGCGGGCGTTGGGTATCTACCATCAACGCTGTTCAATAGAGCAGAAATGGGCAAAGAACGGGGATTGTTACGCAGATGGGTTGATCGTCTCCTCTTTCCTCTAAACTCGCCGTTTGGTAGGGGTTATATTGGTCGTTCCCTGTGGCATTGGCAGCCGGGGATGAATGAGACGATGCATAAGGCGCTGCTTGAGCGGCCAGGAAGCCCCAAGAGGTGGATCAAGACCAACCCGGCTGGCTGGTTTGGCGTGGATTTTGAGCAGGTACCAGACACCATCATGCTGGTTGAGGGCGCCTTTGACCGCCTGACGCTCGTTGCCGCAGGCTTACCGGCATCACAGATCGTTGCGCTCGTGGGGACGGCCTTGCAGGTTGAGTGGCTGCCTGTTCAGGTGAATAAGGTCGTGCTGGCCCTGGATGGAGACGATGGTGGCAAAGAGGCCAGCATCCGGCTTGCCGATCAGCTTGCCCAGACAGGGCTACGGGTACAGGTCTGTCCTTTGAGGCAGTCTACCTGGGGCAAAGATTGGAATGAGCTCTGGCAACACCTGGGACAACAAAGTCTTGCACCAGTGTTTGAGGCATTGTCCGAGACATGTTCTGCATGAGGACGGAACCTGGATGTGCATATACACGCCGTTGTGGTAGACAGGGGCCGGACAAGATTTCCGTTCACATGCATATCATGTGGGATGGTTCGCCAATGCTTCGAGGACACGTGATCAGGGACGGTCTCAAGTGGTATGTTGAGCGATAATAAATAATAGTAGCCGGTACCGACAACTAGAACTGCCGATCAGAAAGGAGAACATTCAGCCGATGCAGGAAGTACGTAACACATTGCCTTATGGGAAATCTCACTTAGCAGTGATCCACCCAGCTGTGTTCTTTGTAGCAAGAAGCTTCGGGTTACCGTATTCACGAGGCAACCAAGTGCCGCGTGCGATTGCCAGCTTTGGTGGCAAGTTCGACCCACGGAAGCTCACCTTCCCCTACAATCTTGTGCAGGCTCTTAAGAGCATGCCAGCCAGTGACGTGCGGGACTGGACGGCCATTTGTGCCTGGGCGAGCGATCTCGCCACGCAGTTTCAGCCAGCTCTGGCATGGACTAGCGAGTTGGCGTAAGTCACAACGTGCGCAACGGTGAGAAAACATCTTCCACCGAACCGGGAGGCCAATGCTGAGACGCTGCGCGAACGTGGGCTTGAGGATATTTTGACAGAATGCTCGTGGAGCAGGATGATGAAACACAAACTGGTCCGTATCGCAATTGGTGTGCTGGCGGCCTTTAACGCGTTGTCGGCGATCGGAGGCGGGATCGTTATACTGCACGGCACCTACCAGGATGGCGTCCTGATAGAAGCGGGAGGGAGAGGTCAGTTTCCGCTGGAATGGCTCCAAAACACGCCGTTCAGCGATTATACCATTCCCGCGCTTGTCCTGATGATTGGTGTCGGTGGGAGTTCGCTCATAGCCGCGGTAACGATCTTCATTGGCTGCGAAGTGGGCGTGCTCGCGAGTGTTTCGGCGCGACTGATCATTGCCGGTTTTATCATCGTGGAGGTCGCGATGTTCAAGCAAGGGGTCTCCTGGACTCTTGGTCTATACTTTGGGCTTGGCCTGCTGATCTCTGGACTCTCCACCTTCCTCTGGATGACTGAGCATCGCCGTCATCACTTGCACATAAGGTATACCTGAGAAGAAAGAAAGGACACGTTTCTATCTAAAACCTATCACGTCTTACTTGAGAACCTTTCTCAAAAGAGCGAGCAGGGATCACGCCAAGTTGTTGGAGCATGCCCATTTGGTCATCGAGACCCCATTGTTCTACAATCTTGCCGTCTGCGACGCGGGCGATGACGATTGACGAGACGGTCACCTGCTTGCCGGTTGGGGGGATGCCCATAAACGCTCTTTTCTGTGTTCCACGAGACGTAAACCTGGTGACCACCTTGTCCCCTTCCTCGATCATATCCTCAACCGTGACGTGCAGATCAGGGAAAACCTTCAGGTATATGCCGATGGCTCTTTTGGTTCCCTCTGGAGTGGTAGGCAGAAAAGCAGGGAGCGTGTGATCGACGTGATTGGGGGGAATGAATTCATCGATGGCAGCCATACTCTTCTTGTTAAACACTTCGTCCAAGAAACGGCGCATCAGGGCCTTGTTCTCTTCAGTTGACATAGTATATGCTCCTTTTTTCCGTCTTGTTTTCTTCTGAATACCATTGCCTCCAGCAGGACTCCTCCTTGATGTCTCTGGAGCTCTTGCCTACTTGAATTCGCGAGTGGAGTCGATGATTGCTCTCCTTCAGGCACTGCCTCTTACTTACGTGGTCTCGTCACTCTCTCGAACAGACGCGAAGAACACAGTCTCATTCCCAAGCGAGGGCGGCGTACCCATTACCAGGTAAAGGGGGCTAGCCACCAGGAGCAAGACGCCAGCGATAACCCCACATGCACCCGCGAAGCTAAGCACTTTCGCATCTTTCATACAAACCTCCTATGTGCGCACCTTCCACTACTCTGCGGAAGATGTTTCCTCAAACACTGTGCGACCTGTACATTGTGACCGGAGTATGCCTCTTTCCTGGAACGAAACTAGATGCTCCCAGGTTGCGAAGGACTGCCAGCTCTTGTGTTTCTCGCTCGTGCCGCACTCCTGGCGGGGAAACTATTCGCTGCCAGATCGAGCAGGACTGCCAGGACGACCCAGAGCCAGCCCCACCCGGTCACACTTCCAGTGATGTAATTGACCAGGACGTAGGTCAGGGTGGTAATCGGCAAGACGAGGATTCCCAGCAGTGGCAGGAGCCAGGCCCCATCAAATGCACGCTGTACCAAAGGTGTAGATAGCCAGACGACAAGTAATGCCAGACGGGCAAAAAGTGCAAACAACCAACTCATCATGAATACCTCCTTCTGGAATGGATTTCAAACTCACCTCAATGTGCCTCTTCTAGCGATCCGCCCTGCGCGAGCATGAAGAGCCGCCGGGCAATCAGGATCAACCATATGGCGGTAGGCACGAGAGAACCGAGCGCGAAGTACAGGCCGACCGTTCCTGCTGTAGCCGGGATAAGCATCAAGACCGCTGCCGCTATTCCTGCGTAAGCAGTAGCTTTCCCAAAGATATTGCTGCGCAGCATGACCACCGAGATGATCAGCGTCGCAACAGCGCCCAGGATGTAATACACGTCGAAAGCGCTGCCCTGGTAGATCGCAAGCATCGCCTGCCCTGATGCCTGGAACAGGGACCGCTGGGCATCGGTGGTAGCTGCCGCGTATTGGGAGCTTAAGGAAAGCATCTCGAAGGATGTATTCGACGCGAAGTAGGCCGCGCTTCCGATCAGGCCAAGCGCCAGAGCGATGGCCATGAACGAGGGGCTGGCTCGTCTGAGGGCCGCGTAGAGGGCCAGATACAGCAGAACGACCAAAGCATTATCAACCAGGTACAGCAGGTCCAAGCTCAACAATCCGAGAAGCCCATTCCTGTGAAACAATGTGAAGTAGCCGAGAACGGTGGTCGGTGGCGGACTGGCGATGTAGACGATGATCTGGATAACCATGATCCCGACGATAATCAGGGCAGCCGCGCTGCCAATTCGGTAGAGAGGCTTCCAGGTGGATTCTGTCGTTTTGGCATATGACGCACCCATCGGCTTTTGGCTCGCGGATGGGATTTCTATAGGAGTCGTTTTCATGGTAATGTTCCTTCTTTTCCCTATTTTCGCATTCTGTGGTGTTACTTGAGCTACGGCCAGCCCCAAGGCGACAGTGGAGTCATTGAGACCCAGCTTTTGATGAGCCAGGATGTTTCATCTCCTTGGTGCGCCCATCAACAGATGGGACACACTTCGCCAAGATAAAGTGTACGGTATGGATATCACGAGGACAGCACAAAAATGAACCTCATGCTCACAGCGCTGTCACAGATGAGCATGGGGTTCTAAGGGAGTGAGAAAAACAGGTGCTTGTTCTCATGTAACCGATGAGTTTGCCAAATGATGTCCCGAGTGCGGGAATCAGTGAGCTACTACGAAAAGAAGCAGCAGCCAGTGCAACCTGCCTCAAAAAAGGAAGCTAGAAGTCACACAATGCTCTTCTTGTCTGTGATAGTGCTTGGCGGATTGCTTATCGCGAGCCTTGCTTTTGCTATTATGCTATGGTCTACGTCAGCATCCGCGTCACCAAAACGAGAGTCATGGCTCCCTCAATTACGGCACGCTGCAAGTGGGTACCAGAGTAGTCTAATACCCTTTCAGAGTGAACATGATATGTTCATGCGAGACAACTGACTTGTTGGCTCACTGCGTAGCGCAAGAACCTATCACTTCTTTCTTGAAAGAGTATTACGGGTGGCCGAACCAACTCATCCATTACTTCTTGCCTTGACTTAAGTATAGTTCGATCAGTTCCTGGACGGTGGTCGCATCCTCTGGCTGCTTGTCTGCATCCCTGAAAGAGATCAGTCGGGGGAAACGCAGTGCGTAGCCAGGCTCTGTTCCGACTTTGCCTGCCGTATGGATTGGCGAACGCGTAATCTCATCTGCCAGCACCTCAAGGACCAGCTGCGGTTCGATCCACACGCTGGGCTCGATGAGGGAGGAGACGCGTGCGGGTCGATGATCGACTTCCAATCCCTGCGTGCGTTCCCGAATACTGCGCCATTGCTCATCACTCAACCCCGTGCCGATTTTGGTGACGGTGACGAAGAGGTCCTGTTCAGGATCATACAGCCCCACTAAGAGGGAACCCGCACCGAGCGCCGCACGCTTACCACGACCGAACAGATACCCCAGCAGGACGCAGTCGATGGTGTCGCCCAGGGCTCCGGCTGAGTGCCGCTTGAGCTTCACCCAGTTGAAATTCCGCGCGCCTGCCTCATAGCGGCTCTCCGGCTTTTTCACCACCAGGCCCTCCAAGCCGAGGCTTATGGCTTCATCAAAGAGCAGGATCAGGTCGTGGGCATCATGGATCTCATGGCTCGTGGTCAGCATAAGCGTTTCGTCAGTCGGATGCAAGGTCTCTTCGAGGATCTTCAGGCGTTCCAGTAGCGGCGTATCCAGCAAAGAGACCCCATCCTTGTAGAGGATGTCAAACACAAAAGCCTTGAGTGGAAGCTGCTCGGCCAGAGCCTCGATGCCGTGTTTGCGCCTCCTGCGGGTCGTTTCCTGGAAAGGAAGAAATTCCTCGGAAGTGATGTTATAGGCCAGAGCCTCCGCATCGAGGATGGCGCTCTCGGCCTGAACCTGCTTGCGGGTTCCCTCGATGAGTTCGGGGAACATGTGCGATTGGTCCTCCAGGTTGCGTGAGAAGATGGTGACGTGCTCTCCATCCTTGTGGATCTGTGCGCGTAGGCCATCGTATTTGTACTGTGCCACCACGGTCCCCATTTTGGCGATGATGGCCTCGGCTGTGGGTAGCCGCTCAGCGAGTTGGGAGTGGACCGGTTTGCCTATCTGGACATCCAGGGCTGCTATCACGCGCTGTGCCTCTTCCTCCTCAGGGTGTTCCCAGAGCGTGCGGGCGATGAGTCCCAGGTCGGAAATTTTGTGATAGGCCCCCTCGAGCAGTTTACGCTTCTTGGCATCGTTCCACCTGGCCTTCGCCAGTGCATCGAGCACCGTCGCATCGCCGATGCCCATCCGCAGGTTGCCGAGCAAGATGCGCACCACATACTTGGAAGATACGCTGTTAACTTGCCTGAGCAAGCTGACCAGCCGCACACTCTTGGATTCGACCGCGCCCTTCCCCGATGTGTGCGCGATCGCTCTCAACTCCTCAAACACGTCGTCGATACTGAGGGCAGAGGGGGCATCCTCCGCCTCGTTCCGCACCTGCTCTGCGACCAGTCCCAGATCACCCAGCGTCCCGTACAGTGCCTCTATCTGCGCTGGCGTACTGTGAAAGGCCATCGAGATGGCCTTCGACACGCTTTTCTCGGCCATCCCCATCTCCAGCGCCTCGTAGAACGGCGCCACTCTCCCCTGCATCAGGTAGCAGACCTGTTGGATCTCCTCTGGCTGTTCAATCGAGCGAAACAACTGGGTGACCAGTTCGATCAAGCTGAGACGGGAACTGGTGCGTTCTAGTTCCTCAAAGGTGTGTGCAAGCTGAGCAAATTCCATTGAATATCCCTCTTCTTCTCCTGCCAGTTGATAGTGCGCGTTGCATGTGAGAGAGCCGCATAGATCCACTCATGTAGTCATCTTTATCTGAAGTTCTTTCACCGCCCCCACTCTGGCACCTGATATATCCTGTTTACCGTTCTAGTATAGCGTATTGCAACACAAGCCACCAAGGTGCAAGAACGGCGGGCAGCGTCTCTCCCCTCGTCACATGAGCCGGGAGAGCCCGAGCCAGTGGTACAATGGCAAGAGTGACGTCTCTTTTCTTTCCTCTTGTGAGCAACCCTTTGGGTCACGAGTGGAAGTAATCTGCAACCGGTCAGCGTCAGAACATGAGGAGGAAAGGCACTGGAATGAACGACTCAGCAGAAACATGGCACGTGGGAAATCAGACGGTCCAGGTCACGCACCTGGAGAAGGTCTATTGGCCTCAGACAGGGTTCACCAAGGGTGAGGTACTTGAGTATTACCGGCAGATCGCGCCGGTCTTGCTGCCCTATCTCAAGGACCGCCCGGTGACGCTGCGCATGTACCCCCAGGGAGTCGAGGAAACCTCATACTACCTGCGCGACTGCCCAGCTGATGCGCCCGAGTGGCTCCGGCGAGTGACATACCAACCCAAGACCGTCAATCATCCTGTGTCGTTGCCCCTCGTCGACACAGCAGCAGGCTTGCTCTGGTTCGCCAACCAGGGAGCCATAGAAGTCCACCTGTGGGGTTCGCGCACTCCAGACCTTACGCAGCCCGACCTGGCCATCTTCGATCTTGATGCTGGCTCGACGGCCTCGTTCGATGCCGTACAAGAAGCAGCGCTACGCCTCCACGACGCACTTGCACAAGCCGAAGTCAGGGGATATCCCAAGACCAGCGGGGGAGGCGGACTGCACATCTTTGTGCCACTCGCCCCTGGCTACACCTTCGAACGCGTCCGCGGATGGGTCAAAGGGGTAGGGAATGGGCTCGCGTCGAAGTATCCCCACCTGATTGTACAAGCCCGTGGCGCGACACACCAGGGAGGTTATGTGACGGTCGACTATGCGCAGAACAGCGTCGGACGCAACACCGCAGCACCCTATACCATGCGTGCCCACCCAGATCATCCAACGGTTTCCACGCCGCTCAGTTGGGAGGAACTGGATGCTGGCAGCATGCACCCGGCTTCGCTCACGCCGCAGGTGGTGCTCGAGCGGGTCAGTCGCATGGGTGATGTGTTCTCCCCTGCCCTGCAGGCAGGTCAGCGCATCGACGAGCTGTGAACATCACTCCTTCGCCTTTGGAGTGGGGCCTCGTATCCAGCGCAAGTGCATCTGTTCGATGGGTCGATCAAACAGGCCCCGTTGTGCATCCAGACGGAAGAGCTGTGAGAAGTCCTCCGCCTCGAACACTACTCGCAGTCGCTCAGCATACGAATGGAGCAGCACCCGCACATAGTGCTCGCTATCGTAGTCTCTACGGTCCGTAAGGGAAGTAGCGGATGCAGTAGAGAACAGCGGCTCCACACTTCCCTCGATCTCGTCTGCCTCTTCCTCGTCCGAGATCGGTGAGGCATCATCGGCCTCATCAGGCAACCAGACTGGCACTCCTTTGGGCGCGCGATAAAAGCGCACGCGTTCTCCAGTGCGCCACTGGGTCCTGCCAGCCACGAGCAACGCCTCGTATTGCGCTTCCGTGTGTTTCGCTCTGGACGCCATATAGGTTTTGGAGTCCTTGGAAAGACGCATGCGTGTCGCGACATCGGAGGCGGGTAATCGTCGCTGTCGCAGCGCCTCCTGTGTTTCCCGGTAACACTGCACGATGCCCTGGATATCGCCCTGCATGGCAAAGCGGAACGCCTGGAGCAAGAAGCGCACGCCGAAGGGTTCTGATCGACTGGAGCGCATTGCCGCACCGCGCACGAGCAGTTCCCCTGAGTAGGAGAGCAAGGCATAATTTTTGATCGCGTGCGAGACCATCGCGGCATAGCGGGATTCGTACTCTAACCTGATCCCCGCTGGCAAGGTCGTGCCGATCTCGTCTACGAGTGCTCTCTCTTCTGCTTCTGACCACTCCTGTGGCGTCGCGAAGTACACGCCGTCCGTATCGGCCTCGATCGGCACCATGCCGCGCTCCCGCAGTGCCTCAATGATCTCTGTGAGCAGCGCACGGCCGCGTCGAGTCACTTCGTTGGCGGCACCCAGATCCCCGAAGAGGGCCATAGAGGTCGCCCCCATGTAGCCGTAGGCCGCGTTAATCATGGTCTTCATTGCCGCCTGCGTCCCCTCGTGCTCGTCAGCCTCTATGGAACCGGGTGGTGCAGAACGTGCTGCCGCTTTGTGAAACAAACGCAATTCGGTTAAACGGTCGATCAGGTGCAGGAAGACGCCCAGGTGATCGCAACTCGGACCGATGCGATATGCGCGCATCAGCGAGGGGTACAGCGAAGCCACATCGGCTTTCACCACGTGCTCGGCCACTCCTTCCTCAAGCAGGTACGTGGCTCCTCCCTGGTGTCTCCCGAATGTCTCTTCCTGGTCGAATGCTGTTTGAGGCAGCGCCGCTCCTGCGCGTAGGTACGCTCGCACCAGCAGTGGCTCGAGAATGCCCATGGCCGGACCCGCCGAGGCGATACGTTCGTAGCGGCGCGGAGCCATCCCTGCAAGGGCAAAGGCCGCACCCATGAGCCGTTGCGACAAGCCATCCACCTCGCGCACATCGTCGAGCGCATAGCGTCGCACCGAGTCAGGGTCCTGCACATAGGTCTCATAGACGCGCGCGCCTTCGACATACACGCGCTCGGACGAGGCCAACCCGAAGTGGCGTGCCACCTCTTTGAGTCGGTACGAGGGGAGTGTGCGCACCACAAAATCGTAGCGGCGCACCGCGTCCAGGGTATCGATCAGCTCGCGGCCAGCCACACTGAAACGCTTACGGTTCCAGTGATGAGGCCCTGCTGATCCTGTCTCATCATATGATTCCAAACGTTGGGGTACCCCCTCTCGTCCGAGCAACAGCGGCACCTTGAGTACGCGGGCGCGGTGTTCCAAGAAAGGCAAATCGAAGCCCATCAAATTGTGGTTCTCGATCGTATCGGGGTCACGTTGGCGAATAAGCCCACAGAGCGTGGCAATCAGGGTCGCCTCCTCTTCTGGGGTGGCAGCCTCCAGCACCTGTTCAAAACCCCGGTTATCGCGCATGGCAACGAGGAAGATGCGGCCGCGTGCCGGATCGAGGGAGGTCGTTTCGAGATCGAACTGCAGGCGATGCAGGTCGTGATAGGCCATCCCACGAAAGAAGACCCGACCAGTGCTCATGAGGTATTGTTCGACAGGGCCAACACGATAATAGGTGTCTCCCAGGGCTGAGAGCGACGTGATGCGCCGGTTCAGGCGCTGCGATGCTCCGTCCAGCAGCGCACGCTCCAAAACGCGCCCATCGCGTGCGGACAGCAGATAGCGATACGAGCCGTCAGGTCCATCCAAGACGCGGTAACTCACCACCGCCTCGTTCTCTTCAGGTTGGAGTGCCGAACCCAGATGGGCAAGGTCCTCGAGTGTGGTGGCAAAGAGCCAGGGGCGGAAGGTCTCACGCGTGCAGCTGACGCGGTCCCCCATGCGTTGCCAGACCCATGCCTTGCCTGCCCGCGAGGCCCAGACAGAGACGATGCCGGGTGTCGGGTCCCAGCCGAAGAGAGCGTCATCTGTTGGTAGAGGCGGCGAATCGTCTGGTGAAGGTGTCAGCGGTTCCATGTTGCTCCTTGAACTGAGAAGAACACGATATTTGCTCTGTCAGCATAGCATGAGGAGCAGTGTATGGCAATCATCTTTCATCCAGCGGGTGCGTTTCATTTTTTGCATAGGATGAGTTTATTGTACACAGGGAGATTTGGACGAGTTAATGCTGCCACGCTCACAATTGTAGAGCTGTGCAAAAAAATGAAACGCACCCAGGCAGTCTTCTTGCCTTGACAATCCTCTATCTCCAACATATACTTTTTCTGACCTGTTACAATCGCTTTAACAAAACATATAGCTCCCCCTGGTTTATATCACTGGCGCTATGGCCTGGGTGCAGTTGCTCCACAAGCGCATCCTCTCATAATTCAAGCTGCTAACAGGGCAGAACAAGCAAGGTATAAAAGATGTTTGGAGAGAACGTATGAATGCTCAGGCCAGTGCGCCGCGTGTTGTCATCGTTGGAGCGGGATTCGCCGGGCTGCACGCCGCGCGAGGTCTGCGTAACGCGCCCGTGCGGGTGACGGTCATCGACCGGACCAACCATCACCTGTTTCAACCCCTGCTCTACCAGGTCGCTACAGCCTCGCTTTCTCCTGCCGACATTTCAGCGCCGATTCGGGGTGTGTTGGGCAAGCAAGCCAATTCAGAAGTGTTATTGGGAGAGGTAACAGGCGTAGATGTTGAGGGGCGGCGCGTGCTGATGGACGAGCAAGAGGTTCCATTCGACTACCTGGTTCTCGCGACGGGGGTGCAGCACAACTATTTCGGTCATGACGAGTGGAGACAGTACGCCATCGGACTGAAAACGCTCCAGGATGCCACAGTTATTCAGCGCAAAATCCTGCTCGCCTTTGAAGAGGCCGAGCGGGAACAGGACGCGGAGCGACGCCAGGCGCTCTTAACATTTGTTGTGGTTGGGGCAGGACCGGCGGGTGTCGAAATGACCGGCGCGGTCGCTGAACTGGCGCATAAGGCGCTGGCATCCGATTTTCGGCATATCGATCCGAAGCAGGCGCGTGTCCTCCTCGTCGAGGCAGGGCCGAGGATACTGCCGACATTTCCCGAATCTCTTGCGAAGAAAGCCAGGGCGGAACTCACTCGGCTGGGCGTTGAGGTGCGAACAAACTGCGCCGTCAGTGCTGCCGATGAGTATGGGGTCGAGATTGGGGGCGTGCAACTTGCTGCGAAGACCATCGTCTGGATGGCCGGCGTGCGAGGCTCTCCCGCCGGGGTGTGGCTTGGGGCGGAGACGGATGCCGCTGGTCGTGTCACAGTGCGCCAAGATCTGAGCGTGGCCGGGCATCCAGACATCTTTGTGATTGGTGACAATGCCAGCGTCCTGCGCAAAGGCAGGCCTCTACCCGGACTTGCGCCCGTGGCAGTGCAGGAAGGCCGCTATGTCGCTTCGCTTATTGCTGACCGGGTGGCAGGCATGGCAGGCAAGGCGCGAACACGACTCGCGCGCCCGTTTCGTTATCGCAGCAGGGGAACGCTTGCCACGGTGGGACGCGCCTACGGCGTGGTCACGATGGGCAAGTTACGGCTGACCGGCTTGCTTGCGTGGGTCACCTGGCTATTCTTCCACATCTTTTTCTTGATCGGCTATCGCAATCGTTTTATCGTCGTATTCCAGTGGGCGCTGGCCTACTTTTCATTTAAGCGCACTGCACGGATTATCCTGGCGGAGACCCCCGTCGCACGTGCAACGCGCCAGGAAGGGTCGCCAAAAACATAGGCACATTATGATGAAGAGTGAAGTGAACACCGGGAAGTCCAGGGGACGGCACCGCCAGCAAGACGCGCTGAGGCCGTGGACAAGGTTGCAGGTGCGCATGACCATGTCGTTTGTAATGGTCTCCGTTGCCACCGCGCTATTTCTGGAACTGCTACTGATCTTGCTCTTCGTGTTTGTCATTTCGCGCCAACCGTTCGTCGATACAAACATCGACGAGATTGCCAATAGTGATGCGCAGGTATACGCGCTGGAGGCATCGGTGCAGGCTGCTGGCGGCGCGCTCGATCCGCGCACGACATTTCAGGCGGGGCAGCCCACGTCGCTTGCCACTCCCAACATAGTTGTCTCGAACTCGAATAGCCAGTCGATAGACTTTGCGCTACTCATTTCGAGGGGCGGCCAGGTGCTGGCCAGTTCCGACCCGGAACATCATCCTGTTTCACAGCCGGTCGCTCGCGCGCTTCCCGACCCGCAGCAGGAGCAGATTGTCCGCGATGCCCTGTCAGGAAAGGCGGGAAGCGTCGTAAAGATCACCGATTCGGGCCATATTGCTGCCGCCGCACAGCCCGTTTTGAACAAACAAAAGCAGCCGATCGGGGCGATTTATGTGCAGATGATGCCCAGTTCACTTGGAGGGAGCATCTTCTCCTTCGCCGGCTTCTGGCTCTTCACCGCGCTATTCTGGCTCATCCTCACGGCTCCCGTCGGCGCTCTTTTTGGTATGCTCACGACCCGCGGCCTGGTACGGCGTCTGCATCGCCTGAACAAGGCCACAGCGCAATTCGCCGAGGGAGACTATTCACAGCGCGTGGCCGTCACCCGGCAGGACGAAATCGGGCAACTGGAACGGCAATTCAATTCGATGGCGGAACAGCTTGTTGAAAGTATCGCGCAGCAGAAGGCCATGAGCGAGCAGCACGCACGCCTGGAGGAGCGCGCCCGTATTGAGCAGGAACTGCGCACTGCCCAATATATCCAGCGCGCCCTGTTGCCGAAAGAGGTACCGACCCTCCCCGGCTGGCAGCTTGTCCCTGTCTACCGCCCGGCGCGCGAGGTTGGAGGCGATTTTTACGACTTCCTCCCCACCGCAGATGGTCGGCTGGGCATCGTGATTGGCGACGCGACGGATAAAGGCGTGTCGGCGGCCCTGCTCATGGCGACCACATGCACCATGCTGCGCACAGCTACTCAAGGGGCTGCCTCACCGGGCGAGGTACTGGCGCGCGTGAACGACCTGCTGGCTGCCACCATTCCAGCCGGGGTGTTTGTCACTTGCTTCTATGCCATGCTCGATCCTATCAGCGGGCGCATATGCTACTCCAACGCGGGCCACGACCTGCCCTACCTGCGGCACGAAGGCAAGGTGTCCGAGCTTTATGCGAGAGGTATGCCGCTTGGCTTGATGCCTGGCTCGCAGTACGAAGAGAAGGAGGCCACGCTGGCCGATGGCGATAACCTGCTCCTCTACAGTGATGGCCTGGTAGAGGCGCACAACCCACAGCGTGATATGTTCAGCTTCCCCTACTTGATGTCGCTATTGCAAGAAGATGTCACAGGTAAAGAGCTGATCGATTTTCTCATGAGCAAGCTGGCCGTGTTTACCGGCCCAGGCTGGGAGCAAGAGGACGACGTCACGCTGGTGACACTGCGGCGGTTCGATACCGTCGTAAGAGACTGATTGCCAGCAGCGAGATCCATCCCCAACCGGCGATGATCGCAATGCGTTGGAGCAAGCCGGTAGGAGATCCAGGTAGAATGCTGCCCTCGTCGAGGGCTGATACAGCCGTACTTGCCACGAAGAAAACAGCCACCAGAAGACCCGCTATGAACGAGTAGAGCGCCCAGCCTTTCCAATTGGGATCACCGGCGAAACGCCGTGACATCACAAAGCAAGCGATCGCTAGCGTACTAAAGGCGATGAGACCAGCCACCCCATGAATGGTTCCGTGGATTGTCTGCGGGCCACCTCTGTTTGTTGAACCCGGAGGATAGCCCAGGCTCCCATCGGTCACAAAAATGCCAGCAACGATCAGGGCCAGCCCAAATATGCCAATAAGTAGCGGCCCCCAAACGGAACCTTTACCCGAATGCAGCACCTGCCTGAGTCCTACAGCGAAACAGAGCACCAGTAACCCGCAGACGAGGAAGTTGGCGATTTGCATCCATCCCTGGGGGCTTGTACCGAGCGAGCTTACGTAGTTGTGCCACGCGCTGTAGCCGGGACGGGTGGCACCTTCGATCAAGAAGACGAGGATGAAGAGCAGCGGGCCGACCGCGCCGCATGTGATCAGAAAACGGGTCGTCCAGTTCAGGTATGTCGTGGCATAGTTCTTTTCTGCCGCCATAGTCGAGATCTCCTTTGCTTCATTCGAGAGGAATACTGCCTCATACATCTGCGGATTCGAGTAGATTTTGGATCAGGAGTTTCGCTAACCAGGACTCGTAATGATCTGAGTCCCAGCGCCTTTCCACGACGAGCATCCGGTAGAGGTCGTAGCTCGTGAGTGTCCATAGTACATCAACGGCCTCTTCGAACGAGAGGCCATGACGAAGTAATCTGCGCTCGTCCAGGTACGCAATCAAACGTGTTTGATTTTGACGCCGCCTGGCCTCGACCTGCCGTGCCAACTCCGCCAGTTCAGGCGCTACGCCGCTGGTGGTACGTAGCAATTCGAACTCGGAGACAAGGGACTCGTAGACCTGCCGGGTGATCTGAGCCACGAGTGACATTCGCTGCTGCGGCTGCTCGGCGGAGCGAAGCTGCTCAAGAAGACGCTGAACATGCGTACTGAAGGCGTCAGGGTTTACCAGTTCAGCGAGCATGGCCCGTTTCGAGCCGATCACAGCGGAGACCGTCTTCGGAGAGACTCCAGCAGCCTCGGCAATCGCCTCTAAAGTAGTACACGCGTAGCCGCTGCTAGCGAAGAGCCTACGCGCCGCGGACAAGATGAGCTGGCGTGTCTCTTCAGCCTGCCGTAGGCGTATCGGTGAGTGGTATGAGCGTTTTCCCTCATTAGATGGCATGGTATTCATCATGAGTAGATTATACACTATTCAATAGGTAATATACTACCCAATACGCGACCTATCGAGATTTCCAAATAATGCATAATGCGCGTCCAGCACATCCTGCGGCGACACACCTGGGCGACCGCGCGACATGAACTCGCCATCATCATCCCGGATGATATCTACAATGGCCTGGCAGCCCACGAGCGCCACGCCGCTTTGAGAGGGCAGGTTGTCCGCGTCCGTGCCGATCCATATGCGCTGGAAGCCCGCGGGTTGGAGTTCGCCGAGCATCTGCGCCAGCAGCGCGGGATAGAGCCGTCGCCCGCGATATTCCGGCAGTGTGCCACAATCCCAGATATAGGCTGCTCCTGGTTGGAGTCGGATGTGCAGCCCAAGCTCGCCGATCTCTTCATGATCGAAGGTGATCCAGCCATAGGCGACCAGCCTGCCATCAACCCTGGCGACGTAGCAGCCAGGGCTTGTGAATGATTGCTGAGAGAGGCTTCTCACGAGAGATAAGATAGCGATATCAATTCAAATCTTTTCTCAAGGAGTTGCCTCTCATGTATTGTATCGCACGCCGGTGTGTCCTCCCTTCTTTCAGCAAAGAGCAAGCCGAGAGCTTGCTCGCCGAAGCCGCCTTGCAGAGTCTGGCTGACCTGTTCGAAGCAGTACCCGACCCGCGCGGAGCGCTTGGCTTACGCTATGATCTGCCGTTCTTACTGACCTGTTTGATCGCAGCGCTGTTGTGTAACTGCGATGGGACCGAGGCGGTCGCGCAATGGTGTCGCGATCATGTGGCCTTGTTAGAGGACCTGTTTGGTTCCCGACTGTTTTTGATGCCCAGTGGCTGGCTGTATCGCTGGCTGTTGCCACAGTTGGATGCCTGTGCCATTGAGCGGGTGCTGGGAAAATGGGTGCAAGCCACCACCTCGGCTTCTGCTGATGAGCCGCTGGCGCTGGATGGCAAGACCGTGCGGGGAGCCCGATCAGGCGAGCAGGCCGCTCCCCATCTGCTGGCCTTCGTTACCCATCAGAGTCAGGAAACGTTCTGGCAAGTGCACGTCGACGAGAAAACCAATGAGATCCAGGTCGCTAAGCAGCTGTTGCCCACGTTACCCATCCGCAGGCGGGTGTGTACGGCGGATGCCTTGCTTACCCATGCTGCGTTCCTGCGCCTCATGCATGAACTGCAAGCTGAGACCGTCTTGACCGTCAAAGGCAATCAACCCACGCTCTACGCCGACCTGGCGACCTATTTTGCCGATCCGCTGGCTCGCTATCTGCAAGCCGAGACCATTGATCGTCGACGTGGACGCATCGAGGTGCGCACCATCAAGGTCAGTACCGAGATGAATACCTATCTGGCCCCCGGCTGGCCTTTTGTCGCGCAAGTCGCCCAACTGACCCGCACCGTGACCAAAGCGGGCCAGACCACCACCGAAGTCGTCTATCTCATTACTACGCTCACTGCCTCCAAAGCCAGTCCTGAGTACTTGCTGGACCTCAATCGTGGGCATTGGAGCATCGAGAACCGCACCCATTATGTGCGTGATGTCACCTTCGGAGAAGACCGCTCCCGCTTACGCACGGGCAACGCTCCACAGATTCTGGTCGCCTTCCGCAATCTCGCCATTACTCTGATCCATCGCTCTGGCTCCTCTCACATCAGAGCAACGCGACGTCATGTCGCCTCCTGCCCTCAGCAAGCTCTCGCTTTGCTTGGCTTTCCCAAAGGAGGTCAGCAATCATTCACAAGCCCTGACCTCCATCTAGAATGGTCAATCGGGCAGTCTGGGTGCGTTTCATTTTTTGCATAGGATGAGTTTATTGTACACAGGGAGATTTGGATGAGTGAATGCTGCCACGCTCACAATTGTAGAGCTGTGCAAAAAAATGAAACGCACCCTCATCCAGCTGAAGAGGTCGAGGTACTTCGTAATCGTTCGGCCAGCGCGGTGTAGCGCTGCCGATCGGTCACGCGTTTAATGGAGATTCCAATGGCTTTGGTTGGCCCGACCAGGATCGCCAGCTGTTTGGCCCGCGTGAGGCCGGTGTAGACCAGATTACGGCTGAGCAGCAGGTAGTGTTGCAGGATTATGTAGGATGATTTCAGTAAAGTCAAACTCTTCCACTCACAACACTCCGCCGCTGTTTTCAAGATCTTTCGCTCATCCCACTTGATCCACTCCGACGTTCGTGCGAGCCAGGGGCGCGGGCGATGCCGCCCTTGACTTGGCTGGGTGAGCGCTACGCGCCGAGAGCGACCGGGGTTCTGCATTGATGAGCGTCACCGTCCCCTGGTCGCTCTCGCTCTTCGAGTCTACCCACCCAGTCAAGGGTCGATTCTCTCGGCATCGCTTGCTCCGCGCCCCTGGCATGAGCGACGTTGCAGCACCCCAGCGAGCCTCAAGCTCTAAAGGGATGCTTGATGAGCCTCTCGGCTCTCTTCCTCTCCTCACCCACCTATTTGCTCATGCCGACGTTGAGCGCCTCTAGCGATGAGATCTTGGATGAACAGGATCTGCTTTTTCTGGGCGGTGACGAGAGCGTTGCGGCTTGTCTTGTGCTGTTGGAGCATGTCTGTTAATTTCTTCTCATGGGCTTCGAGTGCCTGATGCAGCTTCTTCAGCGACTCGGCTGTCCTCATTTCAGCGAGCTTCTCCAATTCGTGATTGGATAGCCCTTCTAGATTGAAGATCAGACGAATATCGGGCGTTTCTGGCGCTGGTATCTGCTTCAAGGCCGCCTGGCAGGCTTCGGCCCAGACCTCGTCCCCATTCGTGACGCATGTTTCCAGTGGGGTCATCGGCACCTGCGACGTGACTGGTAGCGTATTCGCTCCTGCCTGTAGCAGTCTTGCTTTCTCCCCGCCTATGAACATGCCACAGCGTTCACAATCGAGCCGATGAGGACAGGTGGCATAACTCTGATTGCCACAGAACATCGGCTCGCCATCAGTGTCGTAGCCAATGAACCATCGAAGCGCTGGCTGACCATCTGATGCTGCTTGCAGATCGACTACTCCTTCAATGATGCGACTCATATCATCGGCCTTCCGGATTCTCCGGTGAAGCTGGATGGGATTGTCCCTGACATAGCGTCGGATGGTCTTGGTATCCGAATGGCCTGCGTATTCGGCGAGATCTTCAAGGCTCATCCCATTACTGCGGAGAAGCGTCAGGCGTGTGCTGCGGCCGCGATGCCCCGTGATTTTCCCCCTCGCATCATGTCTGTCGACCCCGGCTTTCGCACACAGGAGAGGAATGAGATAGGCATTGAGAAAGGTGCTTCCTACCCGATGATCTCGCTGACAAAAGAGGTAATCCACCTGCTCATCCGTCTTCCAATCCTGAATCAGTCGTTGCTCAGACGCACGCTCACGCTTCCAGGCAGTGATGGCCTCAGCTGTGTATGCGGGAATCCAGATCCAACCGGAGCGAAAGTTCTTCCCTGGAGGAATGTGCAGGTAGAAAATGGTGGCGGGCCCTTTTCCCGTTTGCAGATCTTGCACCGGTCGATCGACCGGTTGATTGTCTTCATCAAGCATGTCCTGGTCCCAATTCTCTCTCAGGCAATCAAGCCTCAAACGTACGATCTCGTTTGGGCGACGGGCAGATGTGACCCAAAGGAGAGCAAGAGCCCGATACAAGCTGAGTGGGTATTTGGCCCCTTGAGGGAGATCACTTTGCGAAAGGGTTGCGGCAGCAATGGCAAGCTTTGCCCAGACGCGCAGGTCAATATCCCTTGGGTTCGCCTCATCAATCGCGCGCTTGAGGTGGATTGGTGTGGAGAGCGTCTCTTTCGGGTCAAAGGGCAAACTGATTCGGCGTGCTGGTTCTCCAGGCAGCGCGTGTGGTCGCCTGCTGAGATCAGTAAAAAAGCGCCGCAGAGCGATGAGGTAAGCTGTCACACTGAGCGCCTGGAGAGGTTTGCCTAAACGTTTTTGCGCTTCGAGCATTCGCTGGGCGAAATTTCCTGCGTACTGGCCATAGCTCCAAGAACAGAGATGGCTTCTCAAGCGAAGTGCCAGATCCTCTGACCATTGGTCAGGTGCGCAAATCGATGGCGCCTGTTCAAATGCCCAACGACCAATGGACAGAAGGCGTAATGCGTATGCCCGACGGATGCGAGGCGTTAAATCGACAGCGCGTTCATACCAGGCCATGCACCACCCATACCACTCCTGTGCCATGCCGTCTCCCTCAAAAGGAGGGTCCAGGAAATCTGTTTCTTTCTCTGCACGTGGCGAAAATATCCCCAGGTGTTGGAGGCCGACGGTCACCCGCACCATCGCTTTGTGCATGTGGGTACCGCTGGCTCTCACCTCTGTGACAAGCTCTTCGGTAAGATCTTCGAGATAGGGTGAACGATTGAGGACAAAGAGTGTGCAGAGTCCTTGTCTCAAAGACAATACATTGGTTTCACTGACTTCGTAGCCTTTTCCTTGCAACGCATTGTACACCCTCTCGCACTGTTCACCTACGCTTCTTGCTCCAAAGTAGACCCTCGCTGTTTCTACCATCTCCGCCTGCATACCCAAAATGCGGAAGTCGGTCATACCTCCGAACACGTATGCCATATCCATGATACTCATGCGACAGCCCGGCATATGTTCATGCCTCTCGTGAAACAACCTGCTGTTCGGGCAGAGGGTCTCTCTCCATTCATCAGAGGACCACTCCCAGAACATTCTTCCTCGTCGATGCATCTCACGGCTCAGAATGAGGCGCACTTTTCGTAGATTGACCATGACCCCTTGACCTTGCCCAAGATGTCGCAGCTGAAACACATCATCAATGGGTTGGTTCAAACGAGCAAGGATTCTTCTCGCTGCTCTTGATTCGTTGCTGCCGCGATTCCTACTCCCTGCACCACTCCGTTGGGCGAGTGCCCAGCGTTCTTCTTTTGTCAGCGGACTTCGGTCGTAGTTTTCCGCATGTACGGGCATGTTCCATTTTATCTGAGAATGAGGTGCGACGACCTCGAGTTTCCTTCTCATGGGCGATCTGCCTGTCCCAGCGTCTGTGCAATCAATGCCCGAATGGGTGCGTCGAAGGGCTCGATTTTCGCGCGGATCCGCTTGCTCAGGTCCGTTGGAGCAAGATGAATATACAGGCGAGTTGTTTTTGTACTTTTGTGACCTGCCACGAGCGCAATATCGTCAAGGTCTACGCCGGTCCGTTTGAGCATAGTACAGCGTTGATGCCGCAGCGTGTGGGGAGTCATGGCACTTAGCCCTACTCTCGCCCGCACCCGTTCCATGATTTCGTCGAAGGCTCCAACAGCTAAGGGACACCCGGGGTTGCGCGTTGATTCGGAGAGAAAAATCTGGCCAGCATCATCGCCATCATATGCAGCAATGAGGGCACGCCGGTCACCTTCGATGTAGTGGCGAACGAGATGGAGTACACCTGCTGAAACAGGCACATAACGCGTGCGCCCACTTTTCGTCGTTTCTGGTCGAATGGTGATGAACCCACGTGCCCAATCGATATCGTCGACACGCAGCAAGATGAGTTCCTCGCGTCGCAATGCTCCGTCGTACGCGAGCAAAATCATGGCCTGGGTTCGAGCATCCTCGTTTTGAAGGACATGAACGACAAATTGCTCCCACACTTCATCAGAGGGAAGCCATGGCATGCGCTCACGTCTCTTAAATGGACCACGCGTAGGTCGATGTCCGTCTTGACCGTTACTCCCTCGCTCGATGGGATTTATGGGATCAGATCGGAGGCGCTTCCGAATGAGGAAATCGTAGAAGAGGCGGCAGGCCACAATGTGCAGAACAATGGTATTGTCGGAAAGCTTCCTCCCTGTGAGGTAGCGAATGTTACTCTCGTTATCGATCCCTCCCTGTCCCCGCTTTTTCGGTCCGCGTTGCTTCAGGTGTGCGATATATGTATCCAGATCTGCTTCATCTGCCTCAAGCACAAGGCTGGGATCTTGCCAAGCGAAGAAGTTGAGGAGGTCCTCAATGGCACGGGCGTAGGCATCAATGGTTTTGGGGCGTTTTCCTTTGAGGGAGAGTCGTTCCACGAAGCCATGAGAAGCGGGGTGTGCGGCAACGAGCGGGTAATATTCCCACCGTATTTCTGGTCCATCCATAGTCTTTCTCCTAGATGTTCACTCTCTTGAACTTCCCTGGTTAAAGAGCTATTCCGAGGGTATCCGAAGAAATCGGAACGCTTATTCAGGTGATCATCCTAGCTAACAT
>Ga0116218_1000580_pt1 | contig 25366 bp, 18 predicted proteins | sample Sb_taG_2_FD_88966 | JGI IMG/M metagenome (GOLD analysis project Ga0116218, IMG submission 88966) | Peat soil microbial communities from Weissenstadt, Germany - Sb_50d_5_LS metaG | ecosystem: Environmental > Terrestrial > Soil > Wetlands > Peat | place: Germany: Weissenstadt | collected 2010-09-21 | reverse complement strand
GCCGCCCTGGGACGCGGCGGCGCGGCGGGCCGCCCACCGGGCGGCCATCTCCCCGATCCACTGCCCGGCCAGCACCGACCCGTCATCCATCGCCCGCAGCTCGGCCAGCGACACATGCGCCCAGACCTTGACCGGCTGCCCGGCCCGCTCGGGCAGCAGCCCGGCGGCCACCAGCCGGCGCATGCCCTGATTGCGTAAATGCATCGCGGCTTTTGGTTCACATCGATATGGCTACCGGCGGCTTCACCTATCGTGGGCGGTCAGCTGACGTATCTGCTGCCCGTGGTTGCTATCGTGCTCGGCGTCCTGGCGTTCGGCGAAACCATCGCCGTGAGTACGCTCGCAGGTATCGCGTGGGTCCTGGCGTCTGGCCCAGCACGCCAAAGCGGTAATGCAGCGGCGGCGCTCCGTGAGCAAGGTTCGGCAGCGCTTGATGAGCGCTGCTCTTACTTTCGCCGCCCTGACTGAGCCCTGGGCGGCCGTCACTGCAACCTGGCAGTCGCGGCATCACGGACTGCCCGGTGACGGCTATCACGGTCACGCGTTGTGACGGACGGGATAGTACCGACGTGCGATATCCGCCTGCACTGTCGAAGTTGCTGTGTTTCCGGCAGGGCGGGGCCGCGCAGAGCGGGTCGATCTAGCGCTGGCCGAGCTGGTCCCGGAGCTGCTGGCAGGCCTGCCCGCGGCCGCAAAACCGCCCAGCATCCTCCCGATTTCGATGTTGCCTGTGCCTGTCGTGACGGCCGGATCGTCTGCCGGATGCCGCATCCCTCTTCATCGTCGGGCCGCGGTAACGATGGCCGACGGCGCCGTCCTGGCGGGGTCAGGCTCGCCGGTCGCATGGCGGCCCGGGGCGCGGTGATCGCCGCGTTGCGGCACCTGGTTCCGGCGCGGGTGGCGGACGTATGATGTTCTGGCCGCGCGGTTGCGGAGGCTGGCGGGGTTTCTGGCCGGTGCGGTTGGCGTCAATCTCGATGAGGGGCCTGGGGCTGGTGGCCACGAAGACGCTCATGTTCTTGTTCGCCGACATCGAGGGTTCGGCCGCGATGGCGGGGCGGCTAGGGGATGCGTCTACGGGGGTGGGGACCGGTTTTCTCCGGCTAGTCCGGGCAGGCCTGGCCGCGCATGGCGGATAACCGAGGGCTGTTGACCAATTTGCCGGCACAGGTGTCGAGCTTCATCGGCCGGGAGGCTGAGCTGGCCGAGGTGCGGGCGCTGGTGGGCGGGTCGCGGCTGGTGACGCTGACCGGGGCGGGCGGGGCGGGCAAGACCCGGCTGGGGCTGCAGGTGGCGGCCGGGTTGCTGGACGGGACGGGGGAGGAGGTGTGGTTCGCGGATCTGGCCCCGCTGCGGGATCCGGATCTGGTGGCCGTGACGGTGGCGGATGTGCTGGGCGTACGCCGGGAGCCCGGCCGCCCTGTGCTGGACACGCTGGTGGAGGCGGTCGGCCGGGCTCACCTGCTGGTGGTATTGGATAACTGCGAGCACGTCATCGGCGCCTGCGCCAAGCTGGCCGACGCGCTGCTGCGGGGCTGCCCGCACCTAGCGCTGCTGGCCACCAGCCGTGAGCCGCTGGGCATCGGTGGGGAGCGGGTGTTCCGGGTGCCGTCGATGGGCGTCCCGGCCGAGGGTGATGACGCGGCGGCGATCCGGGCCAGCGAGGCGGTGCGGCTGCTGGAGGACCGGGCCGCGGCGCAGGGGGTGCCGCTGGCCTGGGACGAGCCGGCTGCCGGGGTGGCCGGGCGGATCTGCCGGCGGCTGGATGGCATCCCGCTGGCCATCGAGCTGGCCGCGGCGCGGCTGCGGGGGATGCCGGCGGCCGAGCTGGAGGCCCGGCTGGATGAGCGGTTCGCCATCTTGACTGGCGGGTCGCGGGCGGCGCTGCCCCGGCAGCAGACACTGCGGGCCATGGTGGACTGGTCCTGGGAGCTGCTGACCTCGACCGAGCGGGCGGTGCTGGCCCGGCTGTCGGCCTTCGCCGGGGGGTTCGGCGTGGCCGCGGCCGAGGCGGTCGCCGCCGGACCGGACGTGCCTGCCGCGGAGGTGGCTGGGCATCTGGGCGCGCTGGTGGACAAGAGCCTGGTCCAGTTTGACCACGCCGGGACCGGCCCGGCCCGATACCGACTGCTGGAAACCGTCCGGCAGTACGCGACCGGGCAGCTGGACGCGCTGGGCCCGGCGGCGGCCGGGGCCGCGCGGATCGCCCACCGTGATTACTACCTGGCCCTGGCCGAGGCGGCCGCCCCGCAGCTGGTGGCCGCCGATCAGGCCGCCTGGTTGGACCGGCTCGACGCCGAGCTGGGCAATCTGCGGGCCGCGATCGCCGTCAGCGTGACCCAGCCCGACCCGGCACCGGGCCTGCGGCTGGCCGCCTCATTGCGGGTGTACTGGCGGGTCCGCGGGCACGCCGTCGAGGGAGCCGACGTGCTGCGGGCGCTCCTGGATGTGCCGGCTGTCCAGGAGGCGACGATGGTGCGCGCCCGGGCACTGGTCGCCGCGGCCCGCCTCCTCGAGACGACCGGCAGCTACGCGACCACGGAGGACTACTGCGAGGAAGCGCTGGCCATTGCCCGCGCCGCCGGGGACGACTCCCTGGTCGCTGACCTGCTGCACGAGCGTGCCTCAGTGCTGCTGCGCCAGGGGCAGCCCGGCGCATTGCCGCTCATCGAGCAGGGCCTGAGCCTGGCCTGCCGCCTACAGGAGCCCCACCTGACCGCCCGCCTGCTCTCCGCCCGGTCGTACGCCACGTACGCTGCGGGGGACCCTGCGGCTGCGGCCTGCGATACCGCCGAGGCCCTGCGGCTCTCCCGCCAGGCCGGTGACCGGCTCCAGGTGGGGTCGACGCTCGGCAACCTCGGCTACTACGAGCTGTCGGCGGGCGACCTGGATGCCGCCCGCCGTCACCTGGCCGAGTCGGTCGACATCTTCCGCGCGCTCAACCACCGTGACGGCATCGTCTACCAGACGTTCAACCTCGGCCTGGCCGAGTACATGGGCGGCTCACCGGCCGCGGCCGAGGCTTTGTTCACCGAATCACTCGACCTGGCCCGGCGCATGGGGATGAGATCGGCTATCGCCCACGCGCTGCTCGGCCTGGCTCTGGCCGGCCGCGGCGGGGCGGACCCGGGCTGGTCGGCCCGGCTGCACGGCGCGGCCGACCAGGTCCTGGCGGATCTGGGCCGCGCCGTCGATCCGCTGGAAGGTCGGCTGGCCGACCTGGACCGCCAGCGGCTGCGCGCCGCGATGGGCGAGGCGGCCTTCGAGGCCGAATACGCCGCGAGCCGCGCTCTCGGCGTGGCGGGCGTGCTGGCTGCGCTTGGGCGCAACGGCGCGGCAGCCGGGCAGGCGGGCGTGGCTCACCTGGCCCTGCAGGAGATGCAGGCCGGGCGCGAGGCGCAACCCGCGGGTGCGCTGGTGAGCGAAGTGGGTGCTCCCGTATTGGGTGAGGCCGTGTCGGTGCTGACGCCTCGCGAGCTCGACGTGCTCAAGCTCGTCGCGCAGGGACTGAGCAACCCGGAAATCGCCCGGCGGCTCGTGCTGAGCGAGCACACGGTCCACCGGCACCTGGCTAACATCCTCCGCAAGCTCAACCTCTCCTCGCGCGCGGCGGCGGCGGCCTGGGGGGTGCGCACCCGGCTCGTGTGAGCCTGGCCCGATCGGGCCATCTTCGCCGGCCGCGTGAATCTGGCCCGTATGGGCGAAGCGATGGCGCCGCGCTGCCGTATATCACTTACACAACGGGAGCGGCGGGTTCGCCGTGGCCTGCCAGAGGCAGGCGAAGCCTCCAGAAGGGGAGCGTCGATCGGCCGCATCCTCGCTCCAGGGCCTGGCCAGGGTCCTCGCCACCAGGGACAGCTATCTCAGCTAGCAGTCACCGCTGCGGGCGCGCGCCGCCGGGTCGGCCGCCCGCAGCATGACCTGCCAAGGATCAAGGAAGGAAACGCCCCGTGCCCGTCACCGCAGTCCGTCCCGGCCCGCTAGACGCGCTGCCCCCCGGGCCCGGACCCATCCCGCCGGATGATGGTTGTCGGCCGCGGGACTGGATCCACCGGTCACGGCCAGCCGGCTCACCACGCCTGTCAGGCTCACCGCGCCGCTTCGGCTCCCCGGCAGGAAAGGCCAGCTCCCCAGAAGGCCACCCGAGTCGTCATGCCGTGCATCTGGGCCACCCTGCACTGCGGACCGCCGACGGCCACGACCGGGACGAGCGGCGCGCCAGCTGGCTCGAGCTGTTCTTCGACCTGGCCTTCGCCGGAGCCGTCGGCCAGCTCGCCGGGGCGCTCCAGAGCCACCCGGACCTGGGCACCGTCGCCTGCTTCGCTATGCTGTTCACCCCAATCTGGTGGCTGTGGGTCCAGCTCACGTTCTACGCTGACCGGCACGAGTCCGACAACGCGGCTCACCGGGTCTCGTTTCTGGCTGCGATCCTGCTGTGCGTCGGTCTGGCCGCCAGCGCGCCGCGGGCCCTGGCGGGCAGCACCACCGGCTTCGTCATCGCCTTCGCCGGCCTGCGCGGCCTGCAGCTGCTCCTCTACGCGCGGGCCCGGCACCACCTGCCCGCCACCAGGCCGCTGTACAGCTGCTACCTCGTCTGCTTCGGCGCGGGAGGCGCGCTCTGGCTTGCCTCCCTCGCAGTCGGCGGCTCCGTCCGCTATGCGTTCTGGGGCACGGCGCTGCTCGTCGACGCTGCAGGCTCGCTGGCCATGCTGGCGCCACGGCGCCGGGTACCGCTGAACACCGCGCATCTGGCCGACCGGTTCCAGATCTTCGTCCTGATCGTGCTGGGCGAGTCGATGGCCCGGCTGATCAGCGCCGCGGCCGTGCGGCCCTGGAGCCTCCCGCTGGCCATCGTCCTGGCGGCGGCGCTGATCACGCTGGCGGCCCTGTGGTGGGCCTGGCTGACCACCGCCGACCGCAGCGCGCTGGACAGCCAGCCGGCCATCGCCCGTTTCACCGCACTCAACCTGCCGATGGTGGCGGGTATAGCCGCAACCAGCGTCGGCCTGCACATCGCCATCCTTGCCGCCGACGGGGCCGGCGCGATCCCTGCCGGGCCCAGAGCTGCGCTCTATGGCGGGGTAAGCGTCTACCTGCTGGCCAGCGCGATCCTGCCGTCCACGAAGGTGAGCCGACCGGCTAGAGTCGCCAGGCTGGCGGCCGCCCTGGCCGCGATGGGACTGGTATTCATGGGCGCGATCGTCGAACCCGTCTACCTGGTCCCAGCCCTGGCCATCGTGCTCGCGATCGGGCTCGCCGCTGAAGCACGCCTGAGAGCTTCAGCCCGCGATGACGCGGCATCCGCGAGCTCCCAGCCCACTGCGCGGCAGCCTGCCCGCATCGCGGAATCTGCTGGAAACAGAAATCACACGCCTCGCCTAAAGGAGCACCTATGCCCGCTGTGCTGACACCTCCGGCTGCAACCATGATCACCCGCGGCTACCCTGGCCGCGACGACGCTCGTCAGGAGCCGACGCTAGCGTCGGCGTGGCAGGCGGTGGCGGGCAGCACGATCAGCGACGAGCTGCTCGAATGGCCCCCGGACCTGTTCGCGCTGACCGAGGTGATCCTGCAGCGCTCCCAGGCCTACCGCTTCGCGCTTTCCCCGCCAGCCGACGCGACCTGGCCACCGGCCGGCTTTCCGGACTGGCCCGATGCCGTCACCGATGCGGCCCGGCGGTGGAGCGCCTGGGCCGAGGACAGGAATGGGCCAGTTCCTGACCTGCTGGCCCGGGAGTGGGCCGTCCTCCGGGCGCGGGCCGGGATCGCGTTCAGCCAGCTCGCAGAGGCACGCGACTGGCGGCTGTGCGAGGCGCTCCTGACCCTGCACGCGATCGCGGACGAGGCATGCGCCGGACTGGGCGTCGGCCTCGACGCAGCCGGAGCCGATGGTCTGGCATACCGGGCCCGTGGCCGGGAGCTGCTGGCCAAGACGGGCTCCTTGGCTCGCCTCCCGGCACACCTGATCCGGGTGCTGCCAAAGGTCGGCACGCCCCTGGCTGGCAGTTCGGTGCGCGCCCTCTCGCACTACGCCGCGGTGCCAGTGCCCGGTGTTGAGGTCCGGTGGCACAGGGCGCCCCTCCCCTGCCTGGGGGCGCAGTCTCACGGCAAGAGGGTCAATTACCTGCTCCTGCCGTGGCCGCTACGGGTACGAGGGTCAGACTTCCGCCCGGTACCGGGGCCGCTGCGAAAGCGTGCCGACGACCCCTTCGGCTTTTTCGAGTTCGCCCCCTCCGAACCACTCGATCTGGACCTGGTGGACCGGATGCTGGTGGCAGCCCGGGAGCAGGCCGAAACCGTCGATATCGTCATCTTGCCGGAGAGCGCGGTAGAGCACGGCGAGCTCGACGACTTGGAGGAGCTCCTTGGCCGGCATGGAGTGAGCGGGCTGATCGCCGGGGTCCGCGAGCGCTCGCCACAGCCGGGCCAATTCCCGGGCAACTGGGTGCATATCGGCGTGTCCACCGGCGGGCAGTGGATGCACATCCGCCAGCCCAAGCACCACCGGTGGTCACTCGATGACGCTCAGATCCGCCAATACCACCTGGCAGGCGCGCTGCACCCGCACGTCCGCTGGTGGGAGGCAATGGAAGTGCCCGGCCGGTCGGTCCAGTTCGTCGAACTGTGCGATGGGGTCACGCTCGCCTCGCTAGTGTGCGAGGACCTCGCCCAGACCGACGAGGTGGCTAGCGTCATCCGCTCGGTCGGCCCGATGATCGTCGTGATACCCCTGCTCGACGGGCCCCAGCTCAGCTCACGGTGGGCAGCCCGGCACGCCAGCATCCTGGCCGATGACCCCGGTTCGGCCGTGCTGACGCTGACGTCTTTCGGTATGGCGCACCGCTCCCGGCTGCCCGGGCAGAACACCTCACCCGCGGTCGCACTATGGAAAGGCCCTGGTCAGCAGGCACGCGAGATCCCCCTGCAGCCCGGTGCCCAGGGCATCTTGCTATCGGCAGTCGCCAGCCGTGCCACCCGGCGCAGCTTCGACGGCCGCCGACCCGCCGAGAACGGCACTAAGTTCTCTGACGTTACCATCCACCAGGTCCGGGCCGCCCGCACCGGCACGCGGCCACCGCAGTCACTGGCCCGCTCGCCATCTTCACCCACGCTGGCAGCCGACGAACTCACCGTCCTGACGTCCTGGGCAGAGGCGGCGGCCGAAGCGCTGGCGTTGGCGCCTGAGCGCATCGGGGCCGTGACAGCCGATGCGCAAGCAGGCGCGCCCTGGCGGGCCGAGCTCCGGATCTGCGAACCATCCCCGGCGCTGAGCCACGCCATCAACGACATCTTCCACGCTGTCCGAACGACCGCAGCCACGGGCGGCAACCCGCCACTGGAGGCCGTCCCCGTCGCAGTCAACGAAAGTCAGGCGGGTCAGCCAGCAAGCGACAGGATCTGTGTACCGTCGGACGACGCATAGCTGAACGTGCTCGATGGCATCTGGCTGTCCTCTCGTTGCGGGCCCTGCTCGGGCGACGTCAGCCGATCATCGGGTCACCCGGCGCGGGTCAGCGATCGAGCCCGCCACGCGAGATCAGCTGCGCCGCTATCACGTTGCGCTGGATCTCGTTGGTGCCCTCGCCCACGATCATCAACGGCGCGTCGCGGAAGTACCGCTCGACGTCGTACTCGGTCGAGTAGCCGTAACCGCCATGGATCCTGACCGCGCTGAGCGTGATCTCCATGGCCGCCTCCGAGGCGAACAGCTTGGCCATCCCCGCCTCCATGTCGCATCGCTGCCCGGCGTCGTACCGCCCGGCGGCGTACAGTGCCAGCTGCCGGGCCGCGGTGAGCCTGGTCGCCATGTCGGCCAGGAGGCCGCCGACCGCCTGGTGCTTCCAGATCGGCACGCCGAAGCTTTCCCGCTGCTGCGCGTACCGCAGTGCGTCGTCGAAGGCCGCCTGGGCCACCCCGACCGCCCGGGCGGCGACCTGGATCCGCCCGATCTCCAGGCCCTTCATCATCTGGGCAAAGCCATGCCCCGGCTCGCCGCCGAGCAGCGCGCCGCCGGGCGCATGGTAGTCCGTGAACGACAGCTCGCAGCTCTCTACGCCCTTGTAGCCGAGCTTCGGCAGGTCCCGGGAGACCTGCAGCCCGTCGCCGTGCTCGACGAGCAGGATGCTGATGCCCTTGTGCCGCGGCCGCGCAGCCGGATCGGTCTTGCACAGCAGGGCGATCAGCTGGGACCGGCGTGCGTTGGTGATCCAGGTCTTGGCCCCGTTGACCAGATAACCGTCACCGTCCGGGCGCGCGGTCGTGGTCATGGCCTGCAGGTCGGAGCCGCCGCCCGGTTCGGTCAGCGCCATTGCGGCCCGGACCTCGCCGGTGGCCATCCGCGGCAGATACCGCTGCTTCTGCTCAGAAGTGCCGAAGTCCAGCAGCAGCTTAGCCACCACCGTGTGCCCGCCCATCGCGCCGGCCAGGCTCATCCAGCCGCGGGCCAGCTCAGCGGTGATCTCCGCGTAGCACGGCGTCGAGACCGGCGCGTCCCCGTAGGGCTGGGGAATGGCCAGCCCGAAGATCCCCATGGCCTTCATCTGGCCGATCAGCTTCTCCGGGTACTCATTGGCGTGCTCGAGCTCGCGCACCACCGGCCGCACCTCGCGGTCGACGAACTCCGCCACGGTGTCGACGACCGCTCGTTCCTCCGCCGAAAGACCGCTCACGACCTGACCTTCCCGTCCGCCTACCATCAATTAGAACCTCTCCGAGGGGGGAGCGTACCGATGCAGGAGGGGCCGTACTTCGACGAGCTGGCCGTCGGCCAGGAGTTCGGCGGCGCGCCGGGCATCACGCTGACCTCCGGGCTGGCCGCGGCGCACCAGGCCATCACCGGGGACCGGCTGGCCCTGGCCACCGACCACGACCTCTGCCGCCGGGTCACCGGCGGCGGCCCGCTCGCCTCGCCGAGCCTCGTCTGGGACGTCGCGATCGGGCAGTCCACGGTGGTCACGCAGCACGTCAAGGCCAACCTCTTCTACCGCGGGCTGGCCTTCCGCCGCGCCCCCCGGCTCGGCGACACGCTGCGGACCTCCACCCAGGTCGTCGCGCTGAAGCAGAACCAGCCGCGGGAAGGCCGCGCGCCGACCGGGCTTGCGGTCCTCCGGATCACCACCGTGGACCAGCAGCGGCGGCCGGTACTGGATTTCTGGCGCTGCGCCATGCTGCCGCTGCGCGACGAGGACCGGCAGACCGGGCACGCCGACGATCTGGCCTCGGTCGGCCAGCCGATCGATGACCCAGCCGCACTGGTCAGCGGCTGGCGGCTGGCGGAGTTCGCCGGGCAGGCCGCGGGCCCTCGCCTGGCCGAGCTGCGGGCCGAGCTGCGGGCCGGGCGGCGCTGGGCGGTGCCGGGCGGCGACGTAGTCTCCAGCGCGCCCGAGCTGGCCCGGCTGACCCTCAACATCGCGATGGCGCACCATGACGCGCAGGCCGCCGGCGGCCAGCGGCTGGTCTACGGCGGGCACACCGTCGGCCTGGCCCTGGCCCAGGCGGCCCGCTCGCTGCCGTCCCTGGTCACCGTGGCGGCCTGGCACGGCTGCGACCACCTCGGCCCGGTGTACGAAGGGGACACGCTGCGCAGCACGATCTTGGTCGAGCAGGTCGACCCGCTCCCGGCCGGCGCACTGGTCCACTTGCGCTCCAGGGTCCGGGCCGAGGCACCCGGGAGAGACGGCGGGGCCCTCTCGCCCAGCGGGCTCGGCTGGCCTGGCGAGGGAGCAGGCACCGGTGCCGCCGGAGGGCGCGACCGGCATGAAGGATCCGCGCCGCGAGACGTCCTGGACTGGCGGTACATCGCCGTCGTCGCCTTAAGGGAGGGCCAGTCGCCGCCGCGGACCTGGTCCTCCCGCCGGACGCGGTGGCCGGACTGGACACCATCGGTGGGTAACCGCTCATAATGGGCCATGTATCCAGGCACGTACGCAGCGCAGGCCCCGGACCGGATCGCCGCGGTCATGGCCGGGACCGGGGAGGCCATCAGCTACGGAGAGCTCGAGCGGCGCTCGGCGCAGCTCGCCCACATCCTGCACGACGTCGGGCTGCGGCCCGGTGACACGGTGGCGCTGCTGACCGAGAACAGCCTGCGGGCCCTGGAGGTCTACTGGGCCGCGCTGCGCTCCGGCCTGTACATCACGGCCGTCAACTACCAGCTCAAGCCGGACGAGACCGCCTATATCGTCAACGACAGCGGCGCCGCCGCGCTGATCGTCTCGGCCGGGCAGGCCGCGACCGCAATGGCAGTCCAGGTTCTGGGGTCCCCGGCGGTGAACCTGTGGCTGGCGTTCGGCGGCGCGGTCCCTGGCTACGACGGCTACGAGGAGACCATCGCGGCCGCCCCGGCGACGCCCTTCGACGACCAGCCGCACGGCGCCACCATGCTGTACTCCTCCGGCACCACCGGACGGCCCAAGGGCGTCCGGCCCCCGCTGCCCGAGGTCCAGGTGGACGACCCCGCCGGGGGCCTGGTCGAGCTGGCCCGCCTGGCCTTCGGCTTCAACACCGACACGGTCTACCTGTCGCCGGGGCCGATCTATCACGCCGCGCCGCTGCGCTTCTGTGGCGCGGCCCAGGCTCTGGGCGGCACCGTGGTCATGATGCGGCGGTTCGACGCCGAGCAGGCCCTGCGGGCCATCCAGGACTACCAGACCACGCACGCGCAGTTCGTCCCGACCATGTTCGTCCGGATGCTGCAGCTCCCGCCGGAGGCCCGCGACCGCTATGACATGACCAGCCTGCGGGTCGCGATCCACGCCGCGGCGCCCTGCCCGGTCGAGGTCAAGCAGAAGATGATCGACTGGTGGGGCCCCGTCCTGCTGGAGTACTACGCCGGCACCGAGGGCAACGGCATGACGGCCATCGACAGCAGAACCTGGCTCACCAAGCCGGGCACCGTCGGCCGTCCCATCCTCGGCACGGTCAGGATCTGCGCCGACGATGGTACCGAACTCCCCGCCGGCCAGACCGGCAGCGTCTACTTCGAGCGCGACGAGGTCCCGTTCGCCTACCACAACGACCCGGACAAGACGCGGGCCGCGCAGCACCCGGTCCACCCGACCTGGACCACGCTGGGCGACATCGGTCACCTCGACGGGGACGGCTTCCTGTTCCTCACCGACCGCAAGGCGTTCACGATCATCTCCGGCGGGGTCAACATCTACCCGCAGGAGACCGAGAACGTGCTCGCGCTGCACCCGGCGGTCTACGACGTCGCGGTCATCGGCGTCCCCGACCCGGAGATGGGCGAGTCGGTCGCCGCGTTCGTCCAGCCCGCCCCCGACGCGGTCCCGGGACCTGAGCTCGAGCAGGAGATCATCGCGTTCGTAAAGTCGAAGATCGCCAGCTTCAAGGCGCCCCGGACGGTGACCTTCGTCGATCACCTGCCGCGCACCGAGGCGGGCAAGCTGCTGAAGTCCGAACTGCGGGCCAGGTACGCGCGATGACCATACGCCGAGCCGCCATCGTGGCGCCCATGCGGACCCCAGTCGGCACGTTCGGCGGGAGCCTGCGCGACGTACCCGTCGAGGACCTCGCCGCCACCGCGATCAAGGCCGTGCTCGACCGGACCGGGATCGGCCCCGCGCTCATCGACGACGTCTCCTTCGCCCAGTCCTACGTCAACGGCGAGACGCCCTGCCTCGGGCGGTGGGCGGCGCTGCAGGCGGGCCTGCCGGTCGGCGTGCCCGGATTCCAGATCGACCGGCGCTGCGCCGGCGGGCTGCAGGCCGTCATCACCGCGGCCATGATGGTCCAGACCGGCGCCGCCGACGTCGTGCTGGCCGGCGGGGCCGAATCCATGAGCAACGCCGAGCACTACACGACGTCGGTCTGCTGGGGCGCCAGGTCCGGGAACCAGGTCCTCTACGACCGCATCGACCGCGGCCGGGAGCGGTCACAGCCGGAATGGAGGTTCGGCAAGATCTCCGGGATGATCGAGACGGCCGAGAACCTGCCACGCGGTACGGCATCACCAGGGACGAGGCGGATGCCTACGCGGCCCGCAGCCACCAGCGAGCCGCGGCCGCCTGGGCGGCGGGCCGCTTCGACGACGAGGTGGTCCCGGTCCAGGTGCCGCAGCGCCGCGGCGACCCGGTGACCGTCGGCCGGGACGAGGGCGTCCGGCCCGACTCGACGCCCGAGACGCTGGCCAAGCTGCGCGTGATCATGCCCGGCGGTACCGTCACCGCGGGCAACGCCAGCCAGCAGAACGACGCGGCCGCGGCGTGCCTGGTGGTGGCCGAGGACCGCCTCGGACCGCTCGGCCTGGAACCGCTCGGCTTCCTGGTCGGGTGGGCGGCTGCGAACCGGCCGCCATGGGCATCGGGCCCATTCCGGCGGTCGAAAGACTTTTTTACCGAACGGGCCTCGGTTTCAGCGCCATGGACCTGATCGAGCTGAACGAGGCCTTCGCCGTCCAGGTGCTTGCGGTCCTGGCCGGCTGGGGCTGGAACGAGCCGGACAAGCTCAACGTCAACGGGTCCGGCATCTCGCTCGGCCACCCGATCGGCGCCACCGGGGCGCGGATGCTCGCCACCGGCCTGCGGGAGCTGCGCCGCCGGGGCGGCCGGTACCTGCTGGAAACCATGTGCGTCGGCGGCGGCCAGGGCGTGGCCGCGGTCTTCGAGGCCGCCTAGGGATCCCGAGAATTAGGTCCCCGCCCTCCACCCCATCTGCAGATCCTGCCTGTACCATCACGGCCATGAACCCACTATCGGGAGTTCTCGGCGAAGCATGGGGGATGTACAAGACCTTCGCCAAGCACCTCCTCGCGATCGCCTTTGTCATCTACCTGGTCGCCGCGGTCATCACGGCGCTGCTCGCGCTGGCCGGCGGCACCGTCGGCATCCTGCTCGGCACCCTGGTATCTGTCATCGCGGCCTTCGTGCTGCAGGCGACGCTGGTCAAGGCGGTGCAGGACATACGCGACGGCCAGGCCGACATGTCCATCGGCCAGACCGTGAGCTCGGCGCTGCCGTACCTCGCGCCCGTCGCCGGGGCCTCGATCCTGGCCGGCATCGCGATCACGATCGGACTGCTCCTGATCATCGTGCCCGGGTTGTTCCTGATCACCATCTGGGCGGTGATCGTGCCGGTCATCATCATCGAGCAGTCCGGGGCGCTGGCGTCGTTCGGGCGCAGCCGGGCGCTGGTCCGCGGCCATGGCTGGCACGTGTTCGGCACGCTGGTGCTGGTTTACATCATCATGCTCGTAGTGAACATCGTCCTCGGCCTCATCTTCTCCGCCCTGCCGCACGTGCTCGGCGACGGCCTGAGCTCGGTCATCTCGGGCACCCTGATCTCCCCGTTCCTCGCGCTCGTCGTCACGCTCGTGTACTACCGGCTCGTCGGCATCTCCGCGCCCGCGGGCGGCGGCCCGTACGGCGGGTACGCCCAGCCCCCGCAGTACGGCGGGTACGCCCAGCCCCCGCAGGGCGGCGGCGACCCGTACGGCGGTTACCAGCCGCCACCTCAGGGCGGTGGCTGGAGCCAGCCACCTCAGGGCGGCTGGAATCAGCCACCCCAGGGCGGCTCGGAACCACCCACGCAGCAGGTGCCCCGGTGGGACGGCCCCGAGCAGCCGCGCTGAGGGTCAGGAGGCCATCTCGCGGGCCGCGGCCCGGCCCGCCTGACGGCCGCTGAACAAGCAGCCGCCCAGGAACGACCCTTCCAGCGACCGGTAGCCATGCATCCCGCCGCCGCCGAATCCGGCGGCCTCCCCGGCGGCGAACAGGCCGGGCACCGGGCGGCAGGCCCGGCTGAGCACGCGGCCGGACAGGTCAGTCTGCAGGCCGCCCAGGGTCTTGCGGGTCAAGATGTTGAGCCGGACGGCGATCAGCGGCCCGGCCTTGGGATCGAGGATCCGGTGCGGAACGGCGATCCGGGCCAGCCGGTCGCCGCGGGAGCGGCGGGCGTTGCGGATGGCCATGACCTGCAGGTCCTTCGTGAACCGGTTGCCGATCTCCCGGTCGCGCGCGACGATCTGCCGCTCGAGGTCGGCCAGGTCGATCAGCGCCTCACCGGTCAGCTTGTTCATGCCCGCGACCAGCTCGGGCAGGGTCCTGGCGACCACGAAGTCGGCCCCGTGCTGCTTGAACGCCTCCACCGGGTCGGGCGCGCCGGGCCGGACCCGGGACAGGGTGAGCCGGATGTCCTTGCCGGTCAGGTCGGGGTTCTGTTCCGAGCCCGACAGCGCGAACTCCTTCTCGAGGATCTTCTCGGTGAGCACGAACCACGAGTAGTCATAACCGCTGTCCCGGATGGCGGCCAGCGTGCCCAGGGTGTCGAAGCCCGGGAAGTTCGGCGCCGGGAACCGCCGTCCGCGGGCGTCGAACCAGAGCGATGAGGGCCCCGGCAGGATCCTGATGCCGTGCCGCGCCCAGATGGGATTCCAGTTCTCGATGCCCTCGGTGTAATGCCACATCCGGTCCCGGTTGACCAGCCGCCCGCCGGCCCGTTCGGCGATGGCCAGCATCCGTCCGTCGACGTACTCGGGCACCCCGCAGATCATCCGCTCCGGCGGCGGGCCGAGCCGGGCCGGCCAGCTCTCGCGGATCAGGTCGAAGTTGCCGCCGATCCCGCCGGACGTCACGATGACGGCCGGCGCGTGCAGCTCGAACTGGCTCACCACGGTGCGGGAGCTGCGGGTTCCGCGGGCCGCCGAGCTGGGCTCGAGTGCCGCGCCGCGTACGCCGTCGACCACCCCGCCGGTGACAGTGAGCCCGTCCACCCGGTGCCGGAACCGGAACCCGACCAGGCCGGACGCCTCCGCATCCCGCACCCGCCGCTCGAACGGGGCGAGCACCCCGGGCCCGGTGCCCCAGGTGACGTGGAAGCGCGGCACCGAGTTGCCGTGCCCGTCGGCCAGGTAACCGCCCCGCTCGGCCCAGCCCACCAGCGGGAACCAGCGCACCCCCATCTTGTGCAGCCAGGAGCGCTTCTCCCCGGCGGCGAAGTCGACGTAAGCCTCAGCCCACCGGTAGGCCCAGTAGTCCTCCCCGGCCGGGTCGTCGACGCCGCGGTCGAAATACGCGCTGCCCAGCCAGTCCTGCCAAGCGAGCTCGCGGGAGTCCCTGATCCCCATCCGGCGCTGCTCGAACGAGTCGACCAGGAACAAGCCGCCGAACGACCAGAACGCCTGGCCGCCCAGGTTCGATTCGGGCTCCTGGTCCAGCAGCAGCACACGCCGGCCAGCGTGGGCCAGCTCCGCGGTGGCGGCCAGCCCCGCCAGCCCGGCACCCACCACGATCACGTCCGCGTCCACGAGCTCATCCAATCGCATCCGCGCCCGACGCGACCAGGAGGAGCCATCGCGATCAAGTAAAATCGCGCCACGAAGCGCTCAGTGCCCGATGGCGACCTGAACGAGCTTGACGACGACCAGGATCATCGCGATGGCGAGGTAGGACCGCAGTATGGTCAGGCCGACCTTACGGCTGGTGGCCATCACCGGCTTGGCCAGCATGGCCAGCGGCGGCATCCGCCAGTTCTCCCGGCCGGTTCGGTCGACCGGGACCCCTACCCCAAAACCGACGGACCGGCGGGCCCGGGCCAGCGCCCATGCTCCGCCGACCGCCGCGGCCGCCCCGCACACGCACATGGTCTCGATGATCTGCCGGGCGGTGATGGCCGGGAACAGCACCGAGGCGGTCAGCACCACCGACAGCGCGACCAGCAGCGCGACCACCGCCGAGGCGAACATGGTCGTCTTACGGCCGTTAACCCACGGCCCCAGCACCGCGCGGTCGTTGCACAGCAGGAGCAGGTACACCGTGGCACTCGGCAGCAGGACGCCGGCCAGCGCCTGGACGCCCTCGGTCAGCAGCCCGAGCGGGGAGCCGGGGATCAGCACGACGGCCGCGGCGCCCGCGATCAGCGCGGCGTAGATGGCATAGAAGCCCTTGGCCTGCCGGAACCCGCGGTGCAGCGAGTGCTTGAGCCCGAGGACGTCGCCGATCGCGTACGCGCTGGACAGCGAGACCGCGAACGCCCCGATGATGGAAGCGTCGAGCAGCGCGACCGCGAACACTACCCCCGCGGTGCGGCCCGCGTAGGCCGCGATGCCGTGGGCGATCCCGGCGGAGTCGGTGAAGTTGCCCGCCCCCCTGGTCCCGGCGAAGGCCGCGGCGGTCGCGCCGATCACGGCCGCCGCCCCGATCACCACGATCACGATGCCGATCCACAGGTCGGCCTTCTCGTAACGCATGAACCGGGGGGTGATCCGCTTGTCGATCACGTAAGACTGCTGGAAGAACAGCTGCCACGGCGCGACCGTGGTGCCGACGATGCCGATGATCAGCAGCATGACCGTGGCCATCTGGCCCGAGCCGCCGGGCAGCCCGGGCACCGCGAAGCCGCGCGCCACCTGCCCGACGTTCGGGTGGGTGAGCAGAGCCAGCGGGATCAGCAGCAGCGATCCGGCGCAGAACGTCATCGCGATCCGCTCGAACCGCCGGAAGCTTCCGGTGAACGCGGCCGCGATGATCACCCCGGCGGCGAGCGCCACCGCGACCAGCTTCGGCACGCCCAGATACCCGGCCGCCAGCGTGATCCCGATGAACTCGGTGACGATGGTCAGCGCGTTCAGGATGAACAGGTCGATGACCGAGAACGCGCCCCAGAACTTGCCGAACCGCTCGAGGATCAGCCGGGCGTGGCCGACTCCGGTGACCGCCCCGAGCCGCAGCACCATTTCCTGGTTCACGTACAGCACGGGAACCAGCAGCAGCAGCGTCCACAGCAGCCGGGTGCCGTAGTCCTGCCCGGCCTGGCCGTAGGTGGAGAACGCGCCGGCGTCGTTGTCGCCGCACATCACGATCAGCCCCGGGCCCACGATGGCCAGCAGCGTCTTCAGTTTCGCGGACAAACCGGTGCGCGGAGCGAAGTCGTCTACCGCGATCGTGCCGAGCGCGCCGCGGATGTCGCCCACATGTGCGTCGTCGAGGACGGCGGCCCGGCGCGGCGCGGCCGGAGCGGCGGAGCGGACAGTACGGGAAATGGTGGCCAAGGTGAACACCCCTTTCGCGTCATGAGATGTGACGGGATAAGGGGCACACGCCGTTAGGCCGCAGGCAGGCAGGCAGACCGGCCCGGCCCGGGCACGGGCGGGGTCGATTCTGGGGTTCGGAGTTAGCTCAGTTCAGTGAACAAGCCCTCGGGGCCTGGCGTGTGCCGGAACAGAATTGGGACAGCAGCGAAGAGGGCCAACTTCGGCCCGGACTATCAGAGTCCATCGCGTGCCTCCCTTCTGTCGCGACGCACGGGGGCGCCAGGCCGCACATGCCATGACGGCACGTCTCCGTGACACCTGAGGAAACACACGGCCAGCGCTGAATAATCCGGCCGCACCTCTCTCGTAAGAGCTTTGGCACTCCACGGCGTACTGCGGTGACGGTCACCGCGAGCCACTTGGCCTCAACCCTTGGGCCGGGGAGAGGTGTCCTGATCCGGAGCGTCTCTCGACGGTTGGGATCAGTGGCCTATGTCCGTGAAGACGCCTCACCGAACGAGGTGTCCTGTTTACAACCTCACTCAGGATGCCGTCAGGAACGCTGAGTGTCAACTCGGCGGCCTCACGCTGCCGGAATCCCCAGGCCAGGGAGCACCTGAGCCGCCGGCATCGCGGCCAGGAGGCGGCCGGGCAGCCGCAGTTTGGACCCTCGGATGCCCGAGCCGATCACCACCGAACCCGTCTTGGCCACCGCCTCGTCCACCAGCACCGGCCAGTCCGCGGGCAGCCCGACCGGTGTGATCCCGCCGTACTCCATCCCGGTGGCCGCCGTCACCACCTCCGTTGGCGCGAACGACGCCTTCCGGGCATCCAGGTGCTTGCGGACCAGCCCGTTCACGTCTGCCCGGGTGGTGGCGGCCACCATGCAGGCCGCGTACATCGTGTTCCCGCCACGTTTGCCCGCGATGACCACGCAATTCGCCGACTCGGCCGGTGCGACCCCATATTGCTCACAGAACGCCGCCGTGTCCGCGAGCGCCGGATCGATCTCGGCCACCAGCACCTCGTCCGCCCCGGGCCATTCCCGCAACGCCGCCGCCACCGGCGCGGCAAGTAGCTCTGGCCGAGACAGCGCAGGAAGAAACGTCAGCACCTCACTCATGCCGCCCATCCAACCAGAACTCACCCCTCTCATTGGTTCGGCGCCACGCGGGGCCAGCCAGCGGAAGGGTACGGGGCGGAAAAGTGTTAGGTGGTAGGGGCCAATCTGACTTATTCTTCCCGCCGGTATGGAGTCGCGATCCGTGATGTCGTCGCCTGCTGAGCTCGGCGTGCGCTCCGCCGGGCCGCGAGCTGAGGCCCGCGCCAACGCGCGGGCCGCGGCCCGGGGCGCGCGGCGGGCGGCGATGCCGCCGATCACCTATCCGCCCGAACTGCCGGTCAGCCAGCGCAAGGACGAGATCGCCCGCGCCATCCAAGAGAACCAGGTAGTGATCATCGCGGGGGAGACCGGCTCGGGCAAGACAACCCAGATCCCCAAGATCTGCCTGGAGCTCGGCCGGGGCGCGAGCGGGCAGATCGGCCACACCCAGCCGCGCCGGCTGGCGGCCCGGACGGTGGCCGAGCGGATCGCCGAGGAGCTGGGCAGCCCGCTCGGCGAGACCGTCGGGTACCAGGTGCGGTTTACCGATGTGTCAGCCGACGGCACGCTGATCAAACTGATGACCGACGGCATCCTGCTGACCGAGCTGGCCCGCGACCGGAAACTCAGCCGCTACGACACGCTGATCATCGACGAGGCCCACGAGCGCAGCCTGAACGTCGACTTCGTCCTGGGCTACCTCCGGCGGCTGCTGCCCGAACGCCCCGACCTCAAGGTGGTCATCACCTCGGCCACCATCGATCCGGAGCGCTTCGCCGCGGCTTTCGGCGGCGCGCCGGTCATCGAGGTGTCCGGCCGTACGTATCCCGTCGAGGTACGTTACCGGCCCATCGAGGGCGGGGAAGACGGCGACCAGGGTCAGGCCATCAGCGACGCGATCGACGAGTTGTCCGCCGAGGGGCCCGGCGACATCCTGGTGTTCCTGTCCGGCGAGCGCGAGATCCGTGATACCGCCGACCTGCTGGCCGGGCGCGACCGGCTCGAGGTGCTGCCGCTGTATTCGCGCCTGTCCGCCGCCGAGCAGCACCGGGTGTTCGACCGGCGCCAGGCCAGGACCCGCCGCGTGGTCCTGGCCACCAACGTGGCCGAGACCTCGCTCACCGTGCCGGGCATCCATTACGTCATCGACCCGGGCACCGCGCGCATCTCCCGCTACAGCCGGGGGACCAAGGTGCAGCGGCTGCCCATCGAGCCGATCTCCCAGGCGTCGGCGAACCAGCGCCAGGGCCGCTGCGGCCGGACCGCGGACGGGATCTGCATCCGGCTGTACTCGCAAGCGGACTTCGAGTCCCGGCCGGAGTTCACCGATCCCGAGATCCTGCGGACGAACCTGGCCTCGGTCATCTTGCAGATGGCGGCGATCGGCCTGGGCGACGTCCCGAAGTTCCCGTTCATCGACCCGCCCGACGCGCGCAACATCGCCGACGGGCTGACCCTGCTGGCCGAGTTGAACGCGTTCAAGAACGGCCGGATTACCGGCCTGGGCCGTAAGCTGGCCCGGCTCCCGGTGGACCCGCGCATCGGCCGGATGATCCTGGAGGCCGACCGGAACGGCTGCGTCCGCGAGGTGCTGATCATCGCGGCGGCCCTGTCCATCCAGGACCCACGCGAGCGGCCCGCCGACGCGCAGCAGGCCGCCGACGACAAGCACCGCCGGTTCGCCGACCCGGACTCGGACTCGGATTTCAGCGCCTACCTGAACCTGTGGGATTACCTGGCCGAACGCCAGCGCGAGCTGTCCTCATCGGCGTTCCGCCGCCTATGCCGGGCCGACTACCTGAACTACCTGCGGGTCCGCGAGTGGCAGGACCTTCAGGGACAGTTGCAAAGGCTGGCTGGCGATCTCGGGGTGACGGTCGATTCTTCTTCGGCCGAACGGACGGTGGTGCACCTGTCCCTGCTAGCCGGCTTGCTATCCCAGATCGGCATGCTCCGCCAATTCGAGAGGGCTGACCCCGCCCGGCTCGCCGCCTCGGCGCCAGGGGCGCGGCGGCCGCGGGCCGAGTACCTCGGTGCGCGCAACGCCAGGTTCGCCATCTTCCCCGGCTCCGGCCTGGCCAGGAAGGCGCCGGACTGGATCGTGGCCGCCGAACTGGTGGAGACCTCCCGGCTGTGGGCGCGGACCGTGGCGCGCATCGAACCGGAGTGGATCGAGCCGCTGGCCGCTCACCTGGTCAGGCGCAGCTACAGCGAGCCGCACTGGGAGCGCAAGCAAGGCGGCGCCGTCGCGCTGGAGAAGGTCACCCTGTACGGCGTGCCGATCGTGACCGAGCGCAAGGTCAGCTACGGGCGCATCGATCCGGCGGCGGCGCGGGAGCTGTTCATCAGGCACGCGCTGGTGGAGGGGGACTGGCAGACCTCGCACCGGTTCTTCGCCGAGAACCGGCGGCTGCTCGCCGAGGCAGCCGAAGTCGAGCACCGCGTCCGCCGCCGCGGCCTGGTCGTCGGCGAGGACGAGCTGTTCGCCTTCTACGACGCCCGCATCCCGGCCGAGGCGGTCTCGGCCCAGCACTTCGACACCTGGTGGAAGCAGGCCCGCCGGGCCGACCCGGAGCTGCTCACATTCAAGGCCGCCGACCTGCTCAGCGAGGACGCTGCGCAGGTCGCCGCGGACTCCTACCCGGACATCTGGACCTCGCAGTCCGCCGGGCTGCGGGCTCTGCCCCTGTCCTATGCTTTCGAGCCGGGCAGCGAGACCGACGGCGTGACCGTGGACATCCCGCTGTGCAGGCTCAACCAGGTGAACGCGGCCGAGTTCTCCTGGCAGGTGCCCGGGCTGCGGACCGAGCTGGTGACCGAGATGATCCGGTCGCTGCCCAAGTCGCTGCGCCGCGACCTGGTCCCCGCGCCGGACCTGGCCCGCGAGGTGGTTGCCCGGCTCGGGCCGCCGTCCGGTGACCTGCGCGACGCGGTCGCGCGCGAGCTGCGCTCGCTGCGCGGCGTAACCGTCCCGCGGGACGCTTGGGACTCCTCCAAGCTGCCGCCGCACCTTCGCATCACGGTCCGGGTGACCGACGGTGACCGCGTTCTGGCCGAAGGCAAGGACGTGGCCGAACTGCAGCGCGAGCTACGGCCCCGGCTGCGCGCGGTGCTGTCCCAGGCGGCGGCCGGCCTCACCCGATCGGGCCTGACCTCGTGGGACTTCGGTACGTTGCCTGAGGTGTTCCGCGAGGGCACCGTGGTCGCCTACCCGGCCCTGGCCGACGCGGGAACCACGGTCGACGTCCGCCTGTTCGAGACCGAGGCCGCCGCGCGGGCGGCCATGTGGGCCGGGACCCGGCGGCTGATCCTGCTCGGCGCGCCTTCGCCGGTGAAATCGATCGCGGGCCGCCTGTCGACCCCAGCCAAGCTGGCCCTCAGCCATAACCCGCACGGCAGCGTGGCGGCCATGTTCGCCGACTGCGTCAACTGTGCCGCCGACCACCTGATGGCGCAGGCGGGCGGCCCGGCCCGGGACCGCGAGGGCTTCGAGCGGCTGTCCGCCGCGGTGCGGTCCGGCCTGCATGAGGCGACCGCCGACGTCGTGACCCACGTGGAGTCGGCGCTCCGGCTGGCCCACGCGGCGGCGGCCCGGCTGGACGACAGCCGGGTGGGCCAGCCCGCCGTAGCCGACATGCGCGCGCAGTTGTCCGGGCTCATCTACCCAGGCTTCATAACCTCCACCGGCTACCGCCGGCTGCCGCAGCTGACTCGCTACCTGCGCGGAATCGAGCGGCGGCTGGACAAGTTGCCGGAGAACCCGGCCCGCGACGCGGCCAACATGGCGGTCGCCCGGCGCGTCGAGCAGGCCTACCGGCAGACGCTCGCTGACCTGCCCGCCGCCCGCCGCGGCGATCCGGACGTCACCGAAGTCCGCTGGATGCTCTCCGAACTCCGGGTCAGTTTGTTCGCCCAGACCCTGGGCACGCTGGCCCCCGTCTCCGAGAACCGGATCCTGGCCGCCCTCAGCCGCCTGCGCCCCTAGGCCCGAAGGATCCGTGTCGGCCCGCGCCCGAAGCGAAGCGGGCGGCGCCCGGGCCCGCCTCCTCCCGCAGCGCGGCCTGCCCGTGCGCGAACTCCGCGGCCAGGGCGGCGGGCTCGTCCAGGCCGTCCTGGCCGAGCGCCGAGGCCCGGTCGCTGCGCAAGCAGGCCTGCGGGAACGAGGCGAGCTGGGCCGCGAGTTCCTGGGCCGCGACCAGAGCCTGGCCGGCCGGCACGACGCGGTTGGCGAGCCCGATCGCCCCCGCCTCGGCCGCGTCGACGGCACGTCCGGTCAAGATCATGTCCATCGCCCGGCTGGCCCCGATGAGCCGGGGCAGGCGCACGGTGCCCCCGTCGATCAGCGGGACGCCCCAGCGCCGGCAGAAGACGCCGAACACGGCGGTCTCGTCCGCGACCCGCAGATCGCACCACAGCGCCAGCTCCAGGCCGCCGGCCACCGCGTACCCCGCCACCGCCCCGATGACCGGCTTCGACAGCCGCAGCCGGCTGACTCCCATCGGCCCGTCGCCGTCCGGCGCCACCCGGTTGCCGCGTTCGGTACCCATCGCGGTGAGGTCGGCGCCGGAGCAGAAGACCCCGCCCCCGCCGTGCAGCACGGCCACGGCGGCGCCGGGATCGGCGTCGAACGCCCGGAAGGCCGCGGCGAGCCGGGCGGCAGTGGGACCGTCGACGGCGTTGCGGCGCGTCGGCCGGTGCAGGAAGACCGTGCTGACGGGCCCCGATCGCTCCACCCGGACCGCCTGATCGGTCATCTCGGTGCTCCTCGATCCTCGGCTGGCTAGCTCCACACCGTATCTCCCGGACCAGGGCCCTCCGGCCGGCGCCCGCTACCGAGCGCATGCATGGCGTGTCGCCACCACCCTTGGACTACCTCAAATGCTACGTTTCTTATTGAGAGTTACAAAGAAGACAGGACCGCGGGAAGGCAGGAACCGTGACCGGAGATCCCCCCGTGCGGCGCCGTTTGGTCGGCAGTGCGCTGCGCCGGTACCGGGAGAACGTGGGCTACGCGCTCGAAGACGCGGCCCGTGTCCTCGAATGCGACCGCTCCAAGATCAGCCGGATCGAGACCGGCCAGCGCGGCATCCGGCCCAAGGAGCTGCGTGAGCTGCTGACCGAATACGGCGTGCCCGCGAGCGATCAGCTCGCCCTGGTGTCGATCGCCAGCCGCGGCGGCCAGCACAGCTGGTGGCATCCCTACCTGGACGTGATGCCCGACGCCTGCCTGGATTACGTGATCATGGAATCGGCCGCCTCCGAGATCATGATGTACGAGGCACAGCTCGTACCTGATCTGCTGCAGACCGGTGAGTACGCCCGCGCCATCGCCGCCGCCGAGCCCGGCTACGTGACCAGCCAGCAACGGGAGGACGCCGTGGCGGCGACGGCGGCACGCAGGCAGGCGGTATTGGGCGGGGGCCTCCGGCTCGGCGTGATCCTCGGCGAGGGCGCCCTGCACCAGGTGGTCGGCGGCGCGGATGTCCTGGCTGGGCAGATCAGCCACCTGGCCCGGCTGATTGAGGATGCCCCCACCATCACTCTGCAGGTACTGCCGTTCTCGGCCGGCGCGCACGTCGGCGTGGGCAGCGGGTCCCTGGCCATCCTGAGGTTCCCCGACGCGCCAAGCCTGGGCGTCGTGTACCTGGAGGCGCTGTCCGGCGGCGTCTATCTGGAGAGCCAGTCCGATGTGGCCCGCTACATCCGCGCCTTCGCGCTACTTCGCGCGGCGGCCCTCAGCCCCGCTGACAGCGCGCGCCTACTGCGGGGTCTCGTGGCCTAGCGCGAAGGCCTCCGGCGTGCCGTCGGGCCTGCGGCCCGGATGGCGCAGTTGCTGGGTGACGGCCGCGAGCTTGTCGATGAGGTCCTGGATGTCCTGGAGGGGCTTCTGTGTTCTCAGCGACCGCGCCTGGCCCTCACCGCCGACGGCGCCCGGCACCGTGACGTCATCTGGACCTGATCGGCTGGCGTCCTGCACGCTGTCGCCGACGTTCATGCGTGGTATCTCCTGGAGATGATCCGAGTTAGCGCGAAAGGCGGTTCCGCGGGCCGCGGCGCCTTTTGCGCGGAAGACCATGTTAATGCTTTTTCGCCGGTATGTCACGCATCGAAGTGTGGTGTGGCGTGTTCGCTTTTACGAAGTCATCCGGTCGTCCCCCGGCTGCGGCGCGGTCTCCCGGGCGGTCCTCCCGCGGCACCTTGCGCAGGCTTCTAGCTGCGGTAACCGAGTGCCGCCAGATCTCTATCCGGCCAGTCCAGATGATGACGCACAGGCACTGCTAACGATTGCAGGATTTGCATTCATTAACGCTTTGTACATGCACTTGCAAATGCAATTTATAGGGGCGGCAGCGCCCGGCCCGGTTCCCGGGAGACGGAAAACGTCAGTGATGCCGCGGGGCGTTCTGGCGCATGGCCATCTCCAACTCCTCGGGCCGAAGTGCGGGCACGGGGAGCTGAGTGACACCCTCTCGCTCCGGGCGCAGGCCGTCGAGGACGAGGGCCAGGTACCGGCGCCAGATCTCCGGGCTGACCTCCCGCGCCAGCTGCGCCACCTCGGTGAGGACGAAGACGAGGAACGGGATGTCGGTCTGCTTGAGGTCGGACCGGAGTTGCCCGGCGGCCTGCGCCCGCTCGACCAGCCTGGTCACCAGCGGCGCGTTCCGCTGCCGCGCGTACCAGACCTTATCCCGGCCGTAGGTCGCGAACATCAGCATCTGCCGCAGGCCGAGGTCGCCGGCCAGCATCGCGGTCATCTGCTCCATGAAGCAGACCAGACCGGACCAGGGATCGGCCTGCTCGGCGGCCTGCTCGGCCAGAGCGGCCACCTCCTCGATGCGGTCCATGAATAGCGCCTCCACCAGGTCCTCCTTGGAGCGGAACCGCCGGTAAACGGTCCCCACGCCGACCCCCGCGTGCCGTGCCACCTCATCCAGGCTGACGTCCAGGCCGCGCTCGGTGAAGACCTCCGAGGCCGCCTCGAGGATGCGCTGCCGGTTCCGTTCGGCGTCACGGCGCAGCGGACGCGTCAACGGGTCGCATTCCCCGGGGCCGGGCCCGCTGTGGTCTTCGGCGCGCTCCGTCACCTCAACCTCCAAAAGAAGTGGAGACAATCTCTCCGCTTCATGCTAGCGTTTCGCTAAGCGGAGAAACTACCTCCAGATTGGTGAAGCTCATGTCCGATGTCAACTCCATCACCGGTGCCGCCCCGGAGGACCGGCGGCGCTGGCTGATCCTCGGCGTGATCGGCATCGCACAGCTCATGGTGGTCCTGGACG
>Ga0116218_1000579_pt1 | contig 25374 bp, 22 predicted proteins | sample Sb_taG_2_FD_88966 | JGI IMG/M metagenome (GOLD analysis project Ga0116218, IMG submission 88966) | Peat soil microbial communities from Weissenstadt, Germany - Sb_50d_5_LS metaG | ecosystem: Environmental > Terrestrial > Soil > Wetlands > Peat | place: Germany: Weissenstadt | collected 2010-09-21 | reverse complement strand
TGGGAAATCATTCGGGTGCAGCCAGACCTGCTTCTGCGAGTCAACACGTCCATCCGTGATATCCGCGCAGAAAGGACAAGATGTTGTGCCCTCGCGCCGATTCATGCGATGTGGTGCGTTCACGAGATACTGGCGCAGAATAGGATTCCAGATCAAAGCAGTTCCGGTTTGTCCCTCACTCATCTGCTCTCTTTCCTCTCTATGATGACGAACATATGTGGCATCGCTACTCAACAGCACATTCCCCTGTTATGAAAGTGCTTGCGAACTTACCGAGCGGGCATCTGGCGTATCAGGTGTACCATACAACTGTCGAAATCACCTACAAGGTTCATTGGCAACCCATGATGCGTAAGATATGCACTACTATACGTTGATCCACTTATGGCATCTGCAAAGAGTGCGTCTCCCTTTAAACCATTCAACGCAAGTGTTACCTGTGTCTCTCCGAATTGCTGCGAATGCCCCCAAACAAACACCACAACTTCACTGCCATCTCGAGTAACATACTGCGCAGCAGCAACATGCCCTTTTCGTGGCGAGTGCAGGCGATAGAGCAAACCATTCTGGATAGTAGAACGCACCTGTTTATACCTTGCAATGAAACCTCGCGCCTCCTCTAGCTCCTGTGGCGTCCATCGCGCAATATCACCACCGATGCCAAGTGATCCAGACATCGCAACATGGAATCGATAGCTCAACGGGACTGTCCGTTTGGTTAAAAAGTTCGGACAATCGGTGACCCAGCACATCATCACGCGAGGTGTATAGGCGTAACTGAATCCCTCCTGAATAAGCAAGCGGTCGAGCGCGTCGGTGTTGTCGCTAGGCCACACCTGCTCAACCCGCGAGAGAATGCCCAGATCAACGCGTCCACCACCACCAGCACAAGATTCGAAGGCTACGTGCGGATGCCTGCGACGCAGTTCATCGATAATCCAGTACAGATTGCGAACATGATCGAGCCAGACTCGCTCTGGATTCCGTTCGGCATCGTCTGGCCAGCCTGGCTCGCTGACGTAACGATTCATATCCCACTTGATGAATTCAATATTGTGTTCAGAGAGCAAAGTATCAAGCGTTTCACATACCCAGTCCCGCACATCTTCACGCGCCAGATTCAGCACCAGTTGGTTGCGCCCTTCTGTACGCGACCGCTGGCGAAAATGATATACCCAATCTGGATGTGCCCGGTATAGTTTACTATCCGGATTCACCATCTCCGGTTCCACCCACAACCCAAAACGCATCCCCAAAGCATTCACGCGAGTTATCAACGGATTCAAACCGTGGGGGAATTTTTTAGGATCGACCGTCCAGTCACCCAGACCTGCGTAGTCATGATCACGCGCGTCAAACCAGCCATCATCAACCACGAATACCTCGGTACCTAGCTCGGCCGCCTTTTCAGCAAGCTCCATCTGGTTGCGTTCATTGACGTCAAAAGCCACTGCTTCCCATGAATTATAAAGAACTGGTCGCACAGCTTCGGGTGGCTCGGGTAAAAGATGCTCGCGTTGATAAGCATGCCAACTGCGGCTGACCCCACCGAATCCCTGATTGGAGTACAAACCTACAAAGGCTGGCAAATCCAGCCGCGCACCTTCATCCAGCCGGTATTGAAAATCAAAATCGTTCACGCCTCCTGTACAATGGACATCACCGTATGTTGTCGTTTCAACAACGATCTTCCATGACCCGCTCCATGCAAGCGCTGCACTCCATACCTCGCCGCTCTCCTCCAATGCGCTCGCATCAGGATCCAGCGCCATCCACGGATTGAACTGGTGGCTGGTCGCTCCTCGCCGACTCTCCAACACTATCTTCCCGGGACTCAATATGGCTGCTGCTATCTGCATCTCCTTCACATGCTGTCCGTACAGATAGGTCAGCCTGTAGCGCTCCCGACGTGGTGGTCGCCAGTCTGCCGAAAGGGCTTGCTCGATGGTCACAGGACCGCTTCCTCCAGTGTTCTCTAACCGCGCCCAGCGCTCGATGACATCATGACCTGTAAAAATCCGGTAGTACAGCGTCACTGTAAGGGGATACGCTCGGTCGCGAAAGCGCAACCAGAGTGTCTGACTCACTTCAGAGCGCACGACCCCATGCTCTTCAAAGGTCCATTCAATCACGCGTGTGCCATCGGCATACTCCACCTTGAGGCTTGGCTCACTGTAGCGCATCTCTCCCCATGGCGCGTACTCCTCACGGGATAACCCTGTTGGCGACTCGAAAGGTATGCTGATCGATTCTGCCAGGTAAGCCATTTCGCTAGCGGCTATAGAATCGATGTATGGTCCCCAATAGATGTGCTGTAACGACGAATCGCCGTGATTAAGCCCGAAACAGTAGGTCGATGCTTCCATTTGCAGAACCCAACACCTGTTGGATGCATCATAGATGACCTCCCCCAATACATACTCTCCATTCTTACCGACTTCGGCCACTAGGTGTCACTGTCTTTAGTTCTCACCGCCTGTGCGGAGCCGATTCTCAGAGATTCTCGGCTTCCCACAGTTGCTCTACATCAACGTACAAACGACCGTCTGGCAGGATATGAACTTCTGCAGGGTCCGAGAGACCACCACAGAAATTGCCCTCTTTATCCCACTGTCGCCACGCTATGAAAAAGAGTTTGCCCTCGCTACCCAGAACCAGTTTACCAGCGTAGTACGTGCCAACAGCATCCGCTACGAGCGGCTCGTCAGTGAGCGGACGATAGGGTCCAGTAAGCTTATCGGCGACGAGGTAGTGCGTCCCAGCCCAGCCCCTCCCATCCGAGGGAGATAAGCGTACTGCGGCATGCTTTGTTACGCAGAACAGCAGGTAGTACCGACCATTAAGCGGTACTACCTGCGGCACCTCCATTTCAGTGAAATCCCCAGGTGTGCTTACTGGTGGCAGCATCTCCCATGATAGCAGATCCACTGAGCGTGCAAAACCAATCACACCTCGTCCATCGCTTGGACCATCTTTGACACGCGCAGATAGGAACATGTAGTACATCTCCTCATCTTTAGAGTAGACAACATAAGGGTCACGCCACGTTTGTGCTTGCCATCGTTCAGTTCCCTGCTCCTCGTACCAGCGAGTGTCAACCTCCAGCAGTGGATTTCCTGGATGTCGTTCCCAATGCCGCAGGTCGGTCGAGATGGCAAGCCCAATGCGCTGGACCGGTGCCTTATCAGCAAGGGACAACGCGGTGTAAAACATGTAGGCCAGGCCATCCCGTATCGTCACGCTTCCCGTCCATATGGCACGATCATCCCAACTTCCAGGTAACCCTGCTTCCAACACAGTTCCACAGTGTTTCCACTGCCGCAAATCGTATGAAACAGCATATCCAACTGTGGCTACACCGTGACGCATGTTCGGATCACTCAGTGTGCGCGGCGCTTGCAGGTAGAACAGATGATAGAGCGAGTCCTCCTTCCACTCTCGTGGCGAGACGAGCCAGAAATCCCACAGGTAGTGCAGTTCAGGGATATACACCGCGCTCAACAGTCCTCTCTATCCTTTCAGACCGGTTGAAGCTACACTACGCACGAAGTATCTCTGCCCAATCAGGAACATGACGATAGGGAGGATACTTGCAAGGACGACGCCCGCCATCAAGGTCCCCAGGTTAGGAACCAGGTTTGCTCCTCGATTGAGAGTGATTGCTAAGCCCTGCTGCAGGGTATATAGATCCGGTGACGAGGTGAAAACGAGCGGCTTGAGCAAGTTGCTCCACTCTGCCAGGAAGGACAGAATAAAGACCGTCGCGACCGCTGGACCCGCGAGGGGCAACATCACCATCCAGAAGATACGGTAATACCCCGCGCCGTCCATCTTAGCCGCCTCATCCAGTTCCTTGGGAATCGTTAAGAAAAACTGGCGGAACACGAAGATATAGAAGGGACTGGCCAGGCTGGGGATAATGAGGGCGTAGAACGTATTCAACCACCCGCCCCAATTAGAAAGCATGAGATAGAGGGGTACGAAGAGTATCTGAAATGGGATGATGAGCGTCGCCAGAATCAGCAGGAAGAGGGCGTCGCTCCCGAAGAATTTCAAGCGCGCGAACGCATATCCAGCCAGGGCTGACAGGATGATCGTACCGAAGGTGACCCCCAGTGACATAATCAGCGAGTTGAGGAGTTCGCGCCAGAAGTTCAGTGCTGCGATGACATCGGGATAGTTGCTCCACTGTGGGACGGCTGGTATCAACCTCGTTGGATAAAGGAGCGCTTCTGTATTCGTCTTGAGTGAGGTCGAGACCATCCAGGCAAATGGGAACAGGAACAATATGGCAAGAAAAGCCAGGAATATATATTTGAGTATAATGCTCCTACGTCGCGAAGTGCTCATAGCAAATCTCCTTTCAGTCTCCTTAGTAGTAGCTTTGCTGGCGTCGTTGTGTGACCAGCAATTGCACGGCCGTTATCGCCAGAACAAAAATGAGAAAGACCGTTGCCGCTGCCGACGCGACGCCCGTACGCGTCGCGAAATTGTTGTAGATATAGAACACAATCGTGGTAGTAGCCCCGCTTGGTCCCCCGTTAGTCATGACATAAAACGGCTCGAATGCCTGGAAGCTCCCAATCGTGTTGGTGATAATCAACAGTGTAGTCGTTGGTACCAGAAGGGGCCACGAGATGAAGCGGAAGCGCTGCCAGGCGTTGCGCACCCCGTCGATAGACGCCGCCTCATAGAGTTCGGGGCTGATCGACTGCAGGCCAGCAAGATAGAGAATCATCGAAAATCCTGTCGCCTTCCACGTGTTCATGATCACGACCATAACCATAGCCACGATACCATTGGTGTGCTGCCAATCGGGGAACTTGAGGCCAATGCTGGTTAGCGCCGCGGGAAGTATGCCAGGGTTGGCCCCGGTCGAGAACATCCACTGGAAGGTGATGCCAGCCGCGACAAAGGAGACGACCAGCGGGATAAAAAACACGGTACGAAAGAACGTTCGTCCCCTGAATTCGTTCTCAATCAGGATGGCCAACAATAGTCCTAGCCCGACTTGTGCTGGCACAGCCAGTATGACAAAGAAAATGGTAACGCCGACTGACTGCAAGAAAGCCGAATCCGTGAAGAAAATGGTGGCGTAGTTCTGCAATCCAATAAACTGAGGGGTGCCGAGTAAATCCCAGCGCTGGAAACTGAGATAGATGACATAGCCGATGGGATACAGTAGAAAGATAGCGAGCAGCACTAAGGCAGGCACCGTGAAAGAGAACGCCTGTAGCTGCCTGCGAATGGTCCTCACACTGCGTTGTGTGCGGCTCACTGCCCCAATTTTGGCTTGCTCCTGAGCCTGTAGTTGCATTGGAACCTCCTGATGAAGTTTTCATTCGTACGCAATTTGGTAGCGACTGTGGGCAGCAACAATGTCTTGCCTTCTGCGAGCTTGCATGCCCAACAGTCTATCAACTACGAGACAACTCACGAAGTTTTGAGCGCAGTGACCGCCGACGCTGCATTGTTCAGGCTCTGTTGCACATCAGCATTTTGTAAGATAATCGGATCCCACGCCTTCGACCCGAAAGCCAACCCGGCATCGACGCCTTGCGGCAGCGAGGAACGGGCGACGCCATAGGGAACGCTATTGACCCAGCCAAACAGGAAAGGATACTGCTTGAGGTGGGCCTGGTACTGCGCGCTATTCGTAGCGCTCTGCGTCACCGGGAGATTGCCCGACTCTATATTGAACTGGATCTGGAAGTTATCGGAAAGCATATACGCCGCGTAGTCAAACGAGTAATTCACTTTGTCCTGACTGATGTTAAAGATGAACAACTGATCGCCGCCTGTATTCGTGGCAGGCTGCGTGTTGACAGGGTAAGGAACGACAGTGAATTTGAACGTATTGAACGTGGAGAGATTGGGGAAGTTCCATGGGCCATTGGCCATAATTGCGGCTTTCTGGCTGTACCATGCACTCGGATCATACCCCATACCAGGAGCGGAGTACGCAGTGTAACCATTCGTAACAAGATTCTGCAGGAACGTCATGGTTGCTGCCCCTTGAGAGCTATTAAACTCAGGGTCGCCTGAAGCAGACATAAAGGTGCCGCCGTTGGTCCCCAACCAGGCCTGGAAGAGCCAGGAATCCCAACCATTGCCGCCATTGTTCATCAGGAACCCTTTCATGCCAGCTTTCTGCGAAATCAACTTGCAAGCTGTGGTGAACTCATCCCAGGTCCAGGTATTTTTCGGGTCCTGTGATGGAATAGGTACGCCCGCTTTCTCGAATGCATCGATGTTGATCTGCATGGCTGTATTGTTCGTCATCCAGGGCAACGTCCATACTTTCCCCTGATACGACGAGAGCGTGATCAGCGACGGGAAGATATTTTGCTTGATGGTGGGGTTAGAATTGATCCAGCTATTCACGTCTGCCAGCAGGCCAGCCTGGACATATACTCCTTGCTCCTGGCTATCAAGCCAGGCCATGTCAGGCGCAGTAGGGCCCCCCGCTTTGACCTTGGTGCGTATCACCGTAGGATCCTCAACGCCTAGTTGATAGGTGACCAGTTTCATATTGGGGTACATCTTTTCGAACGGTGGGAGTAAAGTTTGCTTCCAGAACGTCTCTGTCGCTGTCGGGATCGTGTGATACAGATTCACAATTGTTACACCATTGGACGATGTTGATGATCCGCCACCACATGCTTCAAGCAATGCCATTGCGCTCGATGCGCTCAAACCAAGAGCAGTCGCTCGCTTCAAAAATTCTCGGCGATTAATGGTAATCATAATGCCTCTCCTTTCGATGGATGGACAGGAAGATGTTACTGTGAGTTAAAAGTTATGGAACTCCTGAAGGGGTTGTGAAATGAGCAGGTTATGCCAGATGCCACTCCTGACTCTTCTACGGGCAAGTTATTTCATAGAACTCACCTCCTCTTCAAGGCAAAGGTTTAAAATACATTCAATCTAATGTGAAGGTCTTAACAAAAATAAAATTTCTACATGTCGACACTTAAACAGGTTAGTCGCCTCCATTTAGTTCCCCCAGGGATGGTGAATCTACTTCTAGCGGGGAAACAGAGATTAACGTCAACTGGAGATCGCGTATTTTGCTAAGTAGCCCATGAAGTGCAGCCTGATCAACCACCTCACCAACAAGAACCGTTTCTCCATTCGCCTCGTGGATCATTTTCAGTCCGCCTAACCAGTCCGACCAACGCTGATCAAGCTGCTCTTTAAGACGAATACGGTAGGCTGGCATAGCTCCTCCTTGAGGGTGACAACTACTGCTTGATTGCTTGCTACGAAAAAGCTCTAACTATAAGTCTAAGGTACAACAGTTAGATTTAACGAGACCAAAAAGATGTATTTGTAGGTGATTTTTGTGTAAACAAATGGATGGCATCTTGCGCTTCCAATACTTCTAGGAAAGACGAGGCGTCCGCAAATTTGCGATCACCTGAGCGCGGCTCCGCACACCGAATTTTCTACAAATGTTCAGAACATGTCTCTTGACTGTGTTCATGCTCAGGACGAGGTGATCAGCGATCTCTCGATTAGAAGCACCTTTCAGCAATAACTGTAATACTTCGTGTTCGCGTATGGTGAGGGGGTCCGGCGGAAAAACAGGAGGCACCCATACAATGGAGGCTTTCTCAACGTCCAGTCCCTGCTGATTATACCAACGGTTGGCGCGCCGGTGCAGTTCTGAAACGAGCGCGGGATTCGTTTGCTGTAACTCCTGGCGCAAGGCCTCGGCAAACAAACGGTGATAGCGATACCATTGTCCAGCGTCGTCAAGAGCCACCAGGAACAGATTAGCTCTCTCCAGGTAATCAAGTATAGCCTGACTTCCACCCCGTCCTGTGACAGCATCGCATAAAGATGCACATAGACGATCCAGTATGCATGTTTGCAACAAGAAATCCTGAATGGTTGCACTTTGACGCTTCAGCACCTCTTGTATAAGGTAATCCATCACATAATGTTGGCTACCACTGAAAGCCATGATAAAGGCCTTCGAATCCTCACGTCCTTGTAAGGAGAGTGCAGCAAGCTGCAACCCAGTAATCCAGCCTTCTGTACGTGCTTGAAGGAGCATACATTCTTTATGTGAAAGTGGAAGATTCATCACTTCTAACAAAAAGGAAGATGCTTCCTCTTGCGTAAACCGGAGATCGTTGGCACGCAATTCCAATAAATCGTCACGTCCACGCAGGCGCGCGAGCGGGAGCGGGGGATCTTCGCGGGTTGAAAGGACAAGATGCATCCAGGGAGGTAGATGTTCCAGAAAAAAGGAAAGCGCCTGATGGATGGACTCGTCAGTAATGACCTGGTAATTATCCAGGACGAGAACTATATGCTCCTGGGTGGCAGCTCTCCGTTGCAGGTCGTTGATTATCAGCGTCAAAATAACCTCGATCGAGGTTGAATGAAGTGGGCGATTCATCAGCTGACTGGTATCAGCCCTATGAGGAACATTCATCTGCAAAGCAGCAAGCAGATAAGAAAAGAAGCGTGTTGGTTCATCATCCTGTGGTTCGAGCGAGAGCCAGGCAACTCGATTGTCACACAATGTAAGCCATTCGGAGAGCAGAGTGGATTTACCAAAACCAACCGGAGCCGAAATAAGGGTTAGAGAACGTTCCATTGCCTTACGAAGTTGTTGTATTAAGCGGAGACGATGCACCAGACGAGAACGTGGCATTGGAACATGAAGTTTGGTAGCAAGTAACAGATCATTCGATAGATCAGAAAAGATAAATGTATCAATCTGTTGCTTATCTGGCATATCTTGCCACAATTCGTGAGCAACATGCTCCAATCGAGTCACAGTCAGATCAATATCTCTGCCGAGATAGCGCTTGGCCCGTTTTCCATTTACGCGTACATAGGCATACCAGTACCCTTCGCCCCGCTGCTTGTACTCTTTACACATGGTATAGGAGCCATTTCTGCCATGAAAGGAGAACGAGGAAGATGGACTCAGCCACTCCATCAAGGTTGGGCTTTCGGGAGCAATGTCTAGTACTCTGGTACCTGGACTTTCACGCCATTCATATGTCTGGCGATAAGACGACCATGCAAGACTGTACCGTGAAATTTTTGGCATCTGACTCCCCTATGAGCATGCGCTATATGAACTTGTCTACCGAAATGGCATCTCTTATGGGCGACTTGTTTCTTTTCTCCGTTGGGGAACATGTCTACTCCCGTTGGGGAACATGTCTACTCCCGTTGGGGGAAACGCTTACAAAACGAGACTCTTTTGGGCTTACCTCCTTACAGAAGAAAGCTGAACATCTAGACTGATTGTCGTTCGATATAAGGACAGTCAATGGTATGCTGAATCAGCGGAAGAGATTCGTCGTTATGCTCAAATAAAAACTCTACAGCCCACTTGCCCATCTCATAATGGGGTAATTGTATTGTCGACAGGGGAGGGAAGAGCTGGGCGGCAATCAATTCCTGATTATCAAACCCCATCACGGCAACATCACCTGGAATGGAAAGACCCAGCGTCCGCAGGGCATCATACGCTCCTATCGCCGTGGCATCATTAAAGCAGAAAATAGCGGTTGGTGGTTCGCGCAATTGTAGTAACTCTAGCGTTCCCTGGTAACCACCTCTCGACTCACCTTCATGGAAACGCACAAGATTCTCATCGAAAGGAATATTGTTGGCTTGTAATGCCTGCCTATAGCCCTCTAAGCGTCCTACTGCGGCGGGAACGGGATTCATATAGTTAATAAAGCCAATACGATGGTGGCCCTTTTTCAACAACTCTTCGGTTGCCGTCCGCCCTCCTTGTATCTCATCTGGTACAACTGAAGGTAAAGAGCGATCGACACTAAAGCAATCGAGTAATACGGCGGATCCCTCATAAATGTTCGCAGGTAATGCTACTTCTTGATGATACATTGCAGCATAAATGATGCCTTCTACCTGGCGCCCGAGCATCATCTCAATCGCAGTTTCTTTGACTGTGGCATCAGCACCGGTATTGACGATCAAAAGCAGTTTGCCGTGAGCCAGAGCTACATCCTGAGCTCCTCGTATAATATTCACCGCGTGCGGAGTGGTAGCGATTTCATCAGTGATAAAGCCAATCGTATGGGTTTGATTGGTACGTAACCCTTGGGCAGCAAGATTCGGACGGTAAGAAAGCGTCTTTGCTGCCTCCAGGACGCGATCTTTCGTTTCGGCAGGAATGCTAGCAGCAGAAACGTGATTATTCAATACAAAAGAAACAGTCGTCCGGGAAACGTCTGCCAAGCGGGCGATATCGGACATAGTAGGTGGTCGTTTCTGTGGTTTACGAATCACACTGTGTTCCTCCTACAAACAGAAGTACGACGGTTTACTCGTGTTACTAAATCGCGTTACTAACACGAGTAAACCATATTATATGTCTTTTGTCAAGAGGTTTTGGTATGAATAAAACCTTCCGAACAACTTCAGGCACACAATCGCACCTTCTCACTTCTTCTATCCACTTGCCTTCTTAGTTCAAATCAATGAACACGTGTACATATCCTAGAAGCAAGGGTACCATCTATTTTTTGACCTGTCAAGGGCAAGTTAGGGATATTTTATGAATACGCTGGGAGCTTCGAAAAATACAAATGGAAGAATGCATACATGAATTACTGTTCATACACTAATTACGCGTCAAATTTTGATTATTTGTTCCTATTTGTTACTTATCCAGGCAAAATACCATGCACATTGTAAAAAATTATGAACTCGTGTACACTTGACAAAACATCTTGCAGATATAATACTTGAGAAAAGATTTATTAACTTCTCCACACCCAACTATGGAGGTTCAGTATGGCTACGAGCGAAGAAGTTGCTCAGTTCGCGGGGGTCTCACGTGCAACAGTCTCACGAGCGCTCAATGGATCAGCGCGTGTTAGCGCCGAAGCAAGAGCGCGTGTTCATGCCGCAATCGCTGCACTTGGATACGAACCAGATGTGGTAGCCCAAAGCCTTGTTCGAAAGCATGCTCGTGTGATCGCTGTTAACCTCGTTCCTGAAGATGACAAACTGCCTTTCACCCATCTCGGCCAGACGGCTCTTTACTTCTACCTGGGTATCGTGGAAAACATCGAGCGAGAGGCCATTTCTTTAGGCTACGACTTGCTATTACCCTCACGCCCACATGGAACATCTTCACAGAACTACGTGCGTAGTTTGCAGACACGGCGTGTCGCGGGGTGCATCATGCTACATGCATCTGAAGCACGTATCCAGGCCTTGATTCATTCATCTATTCCCACCGTATTCATCGATAGGATGGTTCAAGGAAGCCATGCTACCTATGTCAAATCGGATAACATCAATGGTGCTCGCCAGGCAACTGAGCATTTGCTTTCTCTCGGTCACAAGCGCATCGCCTTCTTGACCGGGTCGACAATCGACCTTGCCGGTCTCGAGCGTCTGCTTGGGTGCCAACAAGCCCTTGCTCAAGCAGGTGTCGCACCAGATCCCAAACTGGTGCGACAATCGGGCTGGAACGTTGATGAGGCTTACGAAGCAGCCAAAGTTCTTTTAGCAGAGCACTACAAATTTACCGCTATCGTTGCTGGAAGCGATTTTATGGCCATCGGCATACTTCGGGCGCTCTCTGAGCATGGGTTACGCGTCCCAGACGATGTCTCACTGGTCGGCTTTGACGATATTGAATTCTGCCGGTATACAACTCCACCTCTCACAACAGTACGGCAGGACCGTGAAGAAATGGGACGTGGAGCTGTGAAACGGCTCGTTGCCATGGTGGAAGGCACAGAAGAAACATCTCCGCTCATTGTTCCTACCCAGCTTGTTGTACGTCAATCGACAGGACCCGCACCGAAGGAGATGCAGTAAACTATGCCATACGTCACTATCATAGGTGCTGGAAGCACTGTATTCGCCCGACAACTCATGACCGATATCTTACAGATTGAAGGGCTGGATGAAGGATACTTCGCGCTTGTAGATACTGATCCTGAGCGATTGGAATTGGCGCACCAGCTTGCCGAGCGACTGGTGACCCAAAGCGGGAAGCATTGGAGCGTGCGTGCCTCGACCGAGCGTCGCGACCTGCTGGCAGGGAGTGATTTTATCATCAACTCGATTGAGGTCGCCGGTCTCGCCAATGTACGCCACGATTTTGACATTCCCATGAAGTACGGCATCAATCAATGCATTGGCGATACTATTGGTCCGGGAGGAATATTCAAAGCGCTGCGCACTGGTCCTGCCTGGCTTGACATCCTTCACGATGCTGAGCAACTGTGCCCGCAAGCATGGGTCCTGAACTATTCCAATCCCATGTCGATACTTACCCTGACTGCTATTCTCGGCAGCACTATGCGTACCGTGGGACTATGTCACAGCGTGCAGGGAACCTCAAAGCAACTCGCAGACTACCTCGATGTCCCATATGTGGAGTTGGAATGGCGCTGCGCAGGGATTAATCACAATGCCTGGTTTACGGAGCTTAGCTATCAGGGTAAGGATATGTATCCTCGCTTGCTCGATTTAGCTCAGGTACCCGAAATCTATGAGCATGATCCAGTCCGCTTCGAGATCATGCGCTATTTTGGAGCATTTGTCACCGAGAGTAGCGGTCACTTTTCGGAGTATGTCCCCTACTTCCGCAAACGACCTGAGTTGATCGAGCAATACTGCCGTACAGGATATCTGGGTGAAACCGGCTTCTACGCGAACAAATGGCCCACCTGGCGTCAAGAGAACGATGCTTACATTCGGGCTATGTTAGCTGATACACAGGATCTGCCTTTCAATCGGAGTCATGAATATGGCTCTTCCATTATCGAGGCTATTGTGATGCACCGTCCGAAAGTGGTTTATGGCAACGTGTGCAATACGGGGCTGATCGACAACTTGCAGTACGATGGCTGCGTAGAAGTAGCTTGCCTTGTCGATCAGAATGGGGTGCAACCTTGCCATTTTGGTCTTCTACCAGAACAACTTGCGGCCCTCAATCGCAGCCACATGGCAGTACACTCGCTTATGTGTGAAGCCCTGCTCAGCAGAAATAAGGAGGCTGCTCGCTATGCACTGTTACTCGATCCATTAAGCGCTGCTGTCTGCTCACCTGCCGAAATCAGTGCGTTGTTCGACGAGATGTGGGAAGCAGAACGAGTGTATCTTGATCAAGGTTTCAGCTAATAGAATAACAGCATCTGTGATCTTCCCCAGCATTTACATTTGACAGATTGCCAGGGTGGTGCCTCCTGGTCCTGCTCTCGCCTGTTATTGTGCCAGTTGCCGGCTCACCCGGCCTCCGGCATAGGTGAATCGAGGAATTCCGTAATGATTGGGAGGAGCAGTTCGGTGCGGTTCATTATTCCATGATATGGTGGTGCCCAACCTACATGCGTAGTAGCCGGAAGCACCGCGAGTTGGGCAGATGAAAGGCCGACCAGGTCGCCATCAGCTTTACCACCGCCAAGCAGCCCAAAAAGCTCAACCGCGTGCGGGATACGCAAGCCGTCTGCATCCCCGACCATAATCAGTGTGGGCATCTTGAGCGCTGCAACGCCCTCTGTCCAATCGTAGTCCTCGCTCAGCAATTGCCTCACCTTGGCAACAAAAGTCGGCCAGGCTTCAGGTCTGGGCGAGGTCTTGAGGTAGGTTTCGTGTATCGGGGTCCCGGCAAACGTTTCTACGCTTATTGAGGCCATCCCTGAGAGAGACTCGGGATACCAACCATTACGCTTGAAGGCAGTCGAGGCGAGTGCCAGCTTACGCACCATTTCTGGATGACGGATAGCGGTTTGCAGTCCAACCGCACCCCCTAGAGAATAGCCAAAAATGTCGGCTCGTTCGAGACCGAGATGCCTGATCAAGGCGGCGATGTCGTCTGCCATCAATTCGAAAAGCAGTGGGCGCTCTATGTCGGAGGTGTGTCCATGCCCTTGTAGCTCGACACCGATGACACGCCGCGTCGCGGCAAGTCGCACTACAATCTCTCCCATTGCCTCAACAGTCATGAAGCCGCCAGGAAGCAGAACCAGCGGTTCCCCGCTCCCATGTATCTCGTAGTAAATATTGAAGCCATTAACCAAGGCATAGCCTTGCTGCTTATTCTCGTCTTTGGTCATAGTAATTGCTCCTTGTCTATGGTCGAGCCGCCTTCGCCACCATATTTATCCCTGCTTCTCCGCTGCTCTGATCTCTTTCCTTAAACGCTTTACACGCTGGCGATAAGCATCCTCAGGCTGGAGATAGCCGAGCTTAGGCTTGTCACCCATACTCACATGCCACTTACGAAAAGCCAGCCCAATTTCTGTTTGATAGAGATCTTTGACTCGTAACCATTGCCTGTAACCGCTTCTTCTGAATACCTGCCGCTCAGCATGAGTGCGTTGAAACGAATTTTGTAATAAGGCATATTCGCCCACACTGACAATCCCATTACTTACTTCATCAGCCAGAAACTCACGGATAATTGCTGTCTCGTGCGCCAATCCCCTGATGAGGATATAAAGGAGGCCCAACTGCGCCAGGAATGGAGGAAGATAGTTGCCAACGATTGCTATTAAGGCATAATTTACGACTGTCGAGTTTCCACCCGAGTTACGAATAACAGCGCTTGCTTGAAAATCAACAAAATCAAAGAACGTATGCAATCCCACGGCTATAAGAAAACCAAGAAGGGGTATGACAATTTGTTTCCAGCGTACTCGTGTATAACGTACATAGCCAAGCGCCGCGCCAAAACAGGCTATGAATGTCGAATGGCCGAGCCAGCCGAGGATAATTCTGCCTACAATCAGAAATACCAGGAAGTTTTTGGAGTCAAGCGCAAAATATCTGAAGTTCTCGACCATGGCAAAGCCCGCACCTATTAATGCACCATAGATAATACCGTCCACTACGTCATCGAATTCATCGCGCAGAACAAAGAAGAGCAGCAAGAGACCAAGTCCCTTGATCGTCTCTTCGGTGATACCTGCATTCAGCCCTTGTAAGGCTATACGCAGCACCTCGTTAGTGGTGTTTGGATCTATCAAATTTTGTAGAATCCTGTCAATATTTCCCTCAATGAAAAGGGCTGGTGGGATAGCAATTATTGCTCCCCACAAAAAGGCTGCCAGACGCAAAAACCAGGGTTCATGTTCATAACGATCCATGAAGTTGACAAGCAGAAAAATGCCTACAACTGGTATGATCGGTATCGTAAGAGCTGCGATGATGCTAGAAGTACCGTTCTGCGTCAATGCAGCGATACCAAGAATACTATTCAAGATGATTGTTATTGAAGCGCTAATGACAAGAATTCCAACACCAATGCCTGCAATCAGCCAGCGCGTGCGGATACCCATCCGTTGTGGCAAAGCAAAATGCATTGTCACACTCGTACCTAGCATGCTTTCATCATCTTCCCATTGTTGAGCTTCCCTTTCGGGTTCAGGTTGAGCAGGAAGCGCGATTTTTCCTGGTGATTGAGCGAGCCCATTCTGCATTCCCGGCATTGCTTTCGCTTTCCCATTTGAAGAGTCTGATAGCGATAGTCGGGCAGATGACTGCGGATACCCCGATTGAGGCGGCGAGGGAAGGGATGCTGGTGTGTGTCTTTGCCGATCAACAGAAGACACTTCGCGGGCAGATTGCGACTTAGTGCGAGATGGGAGAACCTGGGTAATGTCATCCAGGAGATCATGCTCGTTAGATGTCGCAGCCGATAGATTTTGGGGAGCTATCAACTGGAGCATCGTACTGCCAAGGATAAGCACATCCTGAGGATGTATGGGCAAACTTGAGCCGCTCGGTACCGAGCGGCCGTTGACACGCACGATATTTTGAGCGGTCAGATTGATGATATGCCAGCCATCGCGATCCAAAACAAGACGAGCATGTTCACGCGATACAGTAGGGTCCATCAAGACGACATCATTATTGAGGGCACGTCCGATGCTTGTTTCATGCTGTGTGAGCACATGGACAAGTCCTTCTTCTGGTAACCAACCAGTGGGATACTTGACCGCTGTATTCACGGAACCATCAGGGGAACGCGCTGGCCTGACACGCACTACGCGTAGTGCACCATAATTTTGAGTTATCATGCCTTCACCTGGATCGGCCACCAACCCTCAAAGTGGCGAGGTTCTATCTCACACATTATTCGTATCGTAATATACCAGCTTGTATAAATTATGGCTAGAGGTACCATGCGACCTCGAAGGTCGATGCTATTGTTCATGCTCGTATCGCAGGTATATCGGCAATCACCAGCTCTTCAAGTTTGCATGCTGAAGTACCTGACTTTAGTTGCCACAAACGGACTGAACGATACATATCCATACAATATAACTCACACTATATAGCTCATTCACATTACATACACATTAAACTCGCTAGTTGGGATTGGACTGCGCATCATTATAGGCCGAGAAGCGCTCTTTGTATAGATTTGAGAGCCTTAACGAAACGAAAGCGAAGGAGGAATGAAACAGCGTTTATTGAAAGTGACGAGCAGTCTTTGTTCGTCTCGTGTATCGTCTACTGGTAGCAATGAAAGAGTGTACCATGGATTTGAAAAAGTGGTATAGCGAGAATCTGACCCGTCGTCAAGTGCTTAAAACAATAGGCGGGCTGACTGGGACAGGGTTCATGCTCGGAACAGGCACCTACAACATTCACCAGGTATTAGCAAGGAAGGCAAGTCTCGCCGCAACCCCAACAATCAGTCCAACAGCCACCGGAACGGGAGATGCCACCTCCATCCAACACGTCCTTATCGCTTGTCAAGAAAATCGCACCTTCGACACGTATTTTGGCATGTACCCGAGAGCCGGAAACTTTGGCATTCCTCCCAACTATACGCAGCCCGATGGCAAAGGTGGCACTGTCGCGCCGCAACATGCCTCCCAACCAACGTCTACAGACATCAGCCATACCTGGTCCGCTATTCATAGCGAATGGGATAATGGCGCGATGGACGGCTTTGTCACGACCGATGGAACTGGATCTATGATCTATTACGATGGATCAGACCTGCCATACTACTATGCCCTGGCCGATAACTTTACCTTATGCGGCAATTATTTCTGTTCTCTGCTCGGCCCGACAGATCCCAATCGCCTTTACCTTTGGACAGCCACATCTGGAGGCAACACATCCAATAGCATCAGCCATGGCAGTCTAGCCTGGCCTGCTATTGTCGACCTGCTGGATACCCAACAGATCAGTTGGAAGTGTTACAACATCGGATTGGGATCCACGACGAATTCACTCGAGGTATTCAACACCCTCATCTTCTTCTCGAAGTGGCAGAACGACCCGCGCATTAAGTTCACGGAGAATGACTACTACAACGATTTGAATGCTGGTACGTTGCCACAGGTTTCATTTATTATCACAGAGGGAAATGTGAGCGAGCATCCACCACAGAGTATTTTGCTTGGGCAGCAAAAGATGGCACAGGTAACAAACGCGTTGATAGGCTCAAGTGCCTGGACGAGTTCAGCCCTCTTCTTTATGTATGATGAAGGAGGTGGTTTCTTCGACCACGTAGCTCCACCACAAGTGGATGCCTACGGCCTGGGCTTTCGCGTGCCAATGTTATTGGTATCCCCTTATGCGAAGCGTGGCTATATCTCAGGACAACTTTATGAGCACAGCTCGGTGCTGAAATTCCTGGAGCGGCGCTATGGACTTCCAACATTAGCGAGTGTCAATCATCAATTCGACACCCAGACACCGGGAAAGAACAACGCAGCGGCCAATGGCGCCTCGACAGGACCTGCCGCTCCACCGCGCGATGCGCTCTCTCAATTGGGCGATTTCTACGAGGCTTTCGACTTTACCCAGGATCCCAACTATCACCCCACGCTACCTCCGGTGTAGCAATTGCTGGCGGTGCTTGTCCCCGCCAGTCATGTTTACTTCATACATTGTCCATCAACGCAATACTGTTGCCAGTTTCGACGCAGGTGTTCCCGAATACCCCTATTCGGATGATACTTTGGATAGAGACATCTGAATTGTTTTTCGGCAGCTTCAAATGATTCTGTAGAGAGCACATGTAGCCTGGTCGCCAGATACAACATGGTGATTGAGGGACTTCTTGACCGGCCATACATGCAATGTATCAACACTTTCAATCCGCTGTTATAGGCATCGTCGATGAAATCAAGTGTTTGATCTATCATTTCCTTCTTGATAAACCGGGAAACAGGCAAATCGAGCAAGCAGAGCATTATCCTGTTTTCTCTGCGAGCAAGCAAGTATTCTGGATGATGCCTGGATACGTTCCATAGCTTATACCCTACAGTGTTGCGATGGTATTCTTTGCAAGCATGAACTACGGCCCAGCCCGATTGAGCTGAGACGATGGTTTCGTAGTCGTTTCTGGAACCGATATATAAGTTTGGATAGACTTCAATCATTTCATTATTATGGCATAGATCACTAGCAGGATGTGAACCTCATCACACAGTGTAAGAAGTGGGAAAGAAAGGGAACGAATACTAAGAAGTATGCCGTCTAATTCATTGGAAACACTTTTTATGCATATAACAAAACATTTCAATGAAAGAATTGGTGATCAAATTATGCTACATCGACCTAAAAAATCTCGTATGTTTATGCTCTTTCTCATCTCAGGCAGTTGCCTCATCGCTCTGCTTGCAGTTCTGGTTCCCCTGCTAGGGCTGAAGATTGATCCAGCAAATGCGGCGGATAGTCTCGCCTCTACACAGACTGTTCAGATGCCGCAAACTCAAACATCCTGCCCAACGAATGGCACAGCACGCGCGGCTGTGATGCGACCAGTAAAATTAGGGAAAGATCCGACCATAGTCTATGTTTATAATGAAGTTCCACTAAACACCACAATCGCTTATGGCCATCTAAAACTCTATGACGTCACTACGGGTCAAAAGAGCGTCCTTGTAACGAGTGGTCTCTCAATAGAGCATGCTCAAGTTTCCGCGGATGGGCAGTGGGTGCTTTTCCTGAGCCAGATTGATCCCCGAGGTGATCGACAGCACGAATCCATGCTCCAGTTGATCCGCATAGATGGACAAGGTCTGCAAACCCTATACTGTTTACCTGCAGGGACGGTCTCACGATCCACGAATATTCAATGGTCTACGGATCAGAAATCGGTTCTCATCTCTACTGATGACAACACGTCTACCAGCACCGTTACATTATTGAATCTTGCAACCGGTAAACTGACAACCGAACTGAAGATCACTGACAAGAACTACGAGTATAGTGTCTTGACATGGCTTGACCATACGCGAGCCTACGTCGTGCGTTCGGGTCGTTTCGGACCTGTACCCCCGATTATTCTCTCCATTCTCGATACAGCAAAATACAACAATCCAAACGGCAGCAATCTCAAGAAGGTGCTCGAGCATTCAATTCGCTTTAGCTATCTATCGCTTGATAGCAGCTATAATGCGAAGCAATTGTTTGTTGGCTATTGCTGGATGGTTGGCGCAAATCAACCCTTTGATACGACCATCTCGGTTGGGCCAGCCACTGGTGGCACGCAAAAGACGATCTACCATCAAGCCCCATCCATTTGCGTCCAGCAACTGCGTGCTGTAACTCCACAAATGCTGCTCATGACAGTGGAGAGTGTCAATATCCACACCAATGCATACAACAACCAGCTCTGGAAGATGAAACCCGACGGCTCAGGGCGGACGGTGCTTTTTAATCTCCCTAAAAACGCTACAATGTACAACATGAATGTCTATACGCAGTTCCCATGGTCAAACGTGTCACGTGACGCCAGCATGTATACTCTTCAGACGAGTAATCAGAATTCCACGCTGCAAACGTTAGTCTTTGGTTCGTTGAAAGGTGGAAAACCAACGCAATTTGCCTACACTTCCAGAGGCTCGGTGGCTATTGTGGGATGGACGACGTGGAGGTGATATGATACTCCATAAAGGAGCGATCATTTGCCAACACTAGAAACAAAGCGTTTACAACTCATTCCATTCACGCTGGACCTCAAAAAGGCTGCCATGATTGATAGAGCCAGGCTTGTCGAAATGCTCGGGGTGTATATACCCGAGCATTGGCCTGGGCCTGATCTGGCAGAAGCCTTGCCTTTCTTTGTGGAAAACATGGAAAAAGCACCATCTGAGCCAGCCTGGGACTGGATCGCTATCCACAGATTGGACCAGGGAGTTATAGGCGGCATAGGATTTATGGGAGGTCCAGATAAAGATGGGATTGTTGAGGTCGGATATGATATCGTTCCAGAATATCGCAAACAAGGCTACGCAACCGAAATGGCGCGTAGCCTTGTAGCATGGGCATTTGAAGAGACATGCATCAAAATCGTGACTGCCTCATGTCTTCATGATTACATCGGCTCTATCAAAGTGCTTGAAAACATTGGCATGCGTCGATTAGAGTCAGACGGGAATATGCTCAAATGGGAGATTCGTAAGCATAGCTGAGCGCCCGTTACCCTTTAATCCAGCTCCCACCGGCATTTGAGGTGTAGCCCAGGGACAGGTATGTTGCGTCCCCCAGGCTCTGGGTTCTCGCATTGGCACCAACGCCCTGGCCCATCCTGTTCATTGCATAACCAAAAGACATCCAGGCTGCCGGATCAGCAAAGCCATTCGACCCTCCAAAACCGAGGAATCCAAAGGCCTCTTCAGAGAGAATGTAGCTGTCGTTTTCGGTAGCCAAAGGCACACGACGGTTGTCTACTGATTTGGCAAAGCCGAGCGAGAAACGCATGGGAAGAAGCACCACCATATCCAAGCTGCTTGCTGATGAGACTGCAGACATGCGTAACAGGGTGTCCCGATTTACTAGCCTGATACCTTTCATGCTACCACCATTGGCGAGAGGCGCATACATTCCAGCCAGTCCCCGCGCATTGGTGATAGCGCCAACCGAACCTGATTCGGCAGCATGAGCGGCCCGCGTGTTAAAACCGAATACTCCATCTTGACCGGGCATCATATACCCACCGGTATTGAATAACTGTATTGCTTGCAAGGAGGTAGGGTCTGTGAATATTGCCTGCATCATGGGATTGAGAGGCCCACCAGGATCAGGAGGATCTGCCGGGATAATTGGAGCCACGCGGTTTTCGAGCGCTTGCGGAAGTCCGATCCAGAAATCGAGTCCCAGAGGCTGTGCCACTTCCTCGCGGAAGAAGGTCCCCAATGATTTGCCGGTTACCCTGCGGATAATCTCCCCAACCATATAACCATACGTAAATCCTTGATATCCACGCATGGTGCCCGGTTTCCAGAAAGGCTCCTGTTGCTCCAGTGCCTTGACCATAAATTCCCAGTCGAATAAAGCTCCAGGAGGTAAGGGTTCGCTGATAGCCGCAACACCGGACGTGTGATTAAGCACCATTTTCACCGCAATTGACTCTTTGCCAGACTGGCCAATAGTGCATAACTGGCGCCTCGAGGTCGATCACACCTCGCTCAATGAGCATATGTGCGCAGAGGGAGGTTGCTCCCTTGGTTGCCGAAAATACATGGGTAATCGTATCTTCCATCCAGGGTTTATTGGAAGTTGGATCCGCACTCCCTCCCCATAAATCTACAACCGCCTCGCCTTCTATTTGGACGCAGACAGATGCACCAACCTCGCCCCTCTCTCTAAAATTTCGCTCAAACTCCTCAGCCACCCGCTCGAATCTAGGATCACAGTACCCGGCGATCTCGCCATTGTTGACACTCTTCTTGACATTGGGTAAGTTCGACATGAATTGTTACTCCTTTGTTCGCTAAAAAATAACGTCAGTAATCGGTTTCCAAACAATGTGACATACTATATATGTGGAAAGTATACGCCAATAACAGCAGAAAGAATAAAAGTATGAGCAAGCAACCCTCTGGAGCAAATGAGCTAATATCCTCAAGCAGAATGAGTGACACAGCAGAATACTCCGCGCATATACAAGAGGCAATGAGATATAATAAACTGCGCCCTTCAGAATATCACATTGCGATGACCATCATGCACGCGATATCACATGGATTAAACAAGGAGAAGTGGGAAAACGAGCAGCAAAGCGCAGTGAATAAGCTAACCAATCAGCCTCCTGATGAGAAAACGCCGCATGCTGACGTTGCCAACCGCTACGAGCAGACCATTGCTCACTTCAAAGATTTAGCACTCTGGCCATGGTAGCAAATGAACCAATGCTGATTCTCACCATATAATCACGTTGCGGATAGCTTCCCCCTTCTCCGTCAACTCTATTGCCTCATTAATCTGTTCTGGTGCAAAACGGGCAGTGATGAGTTCGTCCAATTTGAGACGACCTTGCTGGTACAGGTCAACCAGCCTGGGTATATCCACACGTAGCCTCGTTGAGCCCATGAAACTTCCAAAGATTCTTAGCCCCTTGTCAGCAATATCGATAACTGAGAGCGGAGCTGTCGCTCCCGAAGGCGGCATCCCAACAATGACGAGTGTCCCCGCCCTTCGCAGGAACGTTAACCCCTGGCTTACCGCGGTTGTGCTTCCAACGGTCACGAAGACAAAGTCGGCTCCAAGACCTCCGGTAAAATCACGAATAACCCGCCTCGCATCCTCGCGTTTGGCATTAAGCGCATGTGTCGCTCCGAACATCTTGGCCGCAGCCAATTTCATATCAAGTATGTCCATAGCAATGATCTTGCTGGCTCCTGCCAGGACTGCCCCTTGAACGGCGTTCAATCCAACTCCACCCAAACCGATGACTACGACGCTACTACCAGGTCTGACCTGTCCTGTATTCACCACAGCACCCACGCCCGTGATGACTCCGCAGGCAAGCAGAGCTGCCATTTCCAGAGGTATCGTTTGTGGAACCTGGACAACCTGAGATTGATCAACAATCACATACTCCGCGAAGGCGGCTGTCCTTATACCTTGATAGATGAGATCTCCCTGTTTGGAATGCAGGCGGCTCTCCGTATCGAGCGCAAAGGTACCATTACAAAGATTCGGTTGTCCTTGTACACAGTAAAAACAGCGTCCACAGGATCGCAGAAGAGATACGACAACGGTATCACCCGGAGCAGTAAGCGACACATTTTCTCCCACCTCCTCAACAATACCTGCAGCTTCATGTCCAACCACAACAGGAAATTTTCCATTCCAGTCTCCATGTAGGGCATGAATGTCGCTATGACAGATGGCTGTGGCAACCAGGCGAACTTTTACTTCACCCGCTTGTGGCGGGTCGATGTCAATATCATCAATGATAAGAGGTTTCCCTGGTTCATAACACACTGCTGCTCTCATAGTTAGCTTATCCTTTCAAAATTGCAATCAGGCCTGGACTTGTCAACCTGAGGGAAATCGTGTCATTCTGAGCGTCAGCGAAGAATCTTGCGCATCGGGTAAGGAGATTCTTCGCTGACGCTCAGAATGACAATTCAGCGAACTGCATTTCAGGTGACTACGAGGGTCACCCCTACATTTTTACCGTAATTTGGCCAGTCTTTCGCCTGCTTCCTGTAGCATCTCGTCGCTTTTACAAAAAGCAAAGCGCACATTGCCATGCCCGATATGTGCGTGATCCTGGCTGTAAAATGATTCTGGTGGAAGACAAGCTACACCTATATCTTTGGTCAAATAACGTGTAAATTCCAGTGGTGTTCCATCAAACACATCCGTATAATCCACCATCACGAAATATGTACCCTCCGGTACATAGCTTTTCAGTCCCGCACCGTCGAGTGCGGTGAGTATCAACTGGCGTTTCTTCTCATACATGGCCCGGAATGTCTCATAGTAGGTATCCGGCAGATTGAGCGCGTACGCAATCGCTTCCTGTGAAGGGTGATGTACAGCGAATGTTACAAATTGATGCGCGCCCAATACAGCTTGCACAAGATCAGGAGTGCCATACGCCCAACCGATTTTCCAGCCCGTCATGCTGAACAACTTCCCAGCGCTACTCACGGTTACCGTGCGCTCAAACATACCTGGGAGCGTGGCAATAGGGATGTGCAGCGCAGGAGCAAAGATTAAGTGCTCATACACCTCATCGGCTATCACTGTCACATCGTATTCTATGCATAGCTCGGCAATCATGGTCAATTCCTGGCGAGTAAAGACCCGCCCACTGGGATTTTGTGGCGTGTTCAAAATGATAGCGCGCGTTTTCTTGCTGAAAGCCGAGCGCAATTCATCTTCATCGAATGTCCAGGTGGGAGGATGCAAGGGCACGCAAATCGGTATGGCGTTTGCCATCAAGATATTTGGCGTATACGAATCATAGAACGGCTCAATCACAATTACCTCGTCACCAGGATCGACAAGACCCAGGATGGCAGAGAAGATGCCTTCAGTCGCACCAGACGTTACAACCACACCTCTTGCTGGATCGATCTCTAAGTTGTAAAAGCGTGTGGCATGATTTGCAATCGCCTGGCGAAGAGATGCTGTTCCAGAACCTGGCGCATACTGGTTATGCTGGCCAGCCTGCGCAGCCTTCACCAGTTGTGCCACAATATCAGGCGGCGTGTCAAAGTCAGGCTTTCCCTGTCCAAGGTTTAGTGCATTATATTGCTGCGCAAGCATATTTATTTCGGTAAAAACGGTGGTGCCAAAGGTTGAGATACGACGAGCAGGAGTTGGCATAAAGCAGCGTTCCTTTCAATCTACCTGACGGGATGAGTAATTGCGGGTATTATACAACAAGCTATGGAGAGGGTGTGAACTGGTTGCAATCAAGTTATCGACCTGTGTCTCTTTCGTACACCGACATTTGCTCTTGATTGACAACCACTACCACAACATTTACAATAGCGAAGGTTCCTGCAAGTAACAGAGGCAGGAAACATACCAAGTTTGAGGGGATATATATATGAAGCAACTTAGTCCAGTCAATTTAGAAGGTGATTTGCTTTTTTTATACCGTAATCTTCAGCCGATGTTCAAGAATTGTTGTCGCCCCCTCGACTGTTCCTCCACACACAACCTGAGTTGTTGTCCTCTTTGCTAGTCTAATCGCCGACGACTCACTGATAGTCACTACTGCTCCATATCAACAGTGAACCGTCCACCCGCATCTCAGTATGCTTTTTTACCCATAAGCATCAACTCAAGAAGAGTTGTATATTCGGCTTTACGAGCTAAAGAGGAGAACATACATTATGACTTCTATCTGGTACGAAGTCTTTCCTGTGACCTTAGTATCTAAGCAAGTTGCACTCATTCGAAATCATCGAGAGGAGAACTTTTCTCCCTGGATGATCCCGAATCTGCCCAATATTCACCCTAACGAAATTGTTGTGAACCACCTTGCCAACGTTTTTGATGATATATTTGATCGTGGTCAAACGATTGTCCACTCAACTTCATGGCGCTACGAAAACAAAGAAGACCACGTAATCCTCACATATCTAGCAGTGCTTCCACAAGGACGCTGGCTTGATCAGTTGGTGATGGCTCAAC
>Ga0116218_1000569_pt1 | contig 25548 bp, 27 predicted proteins | sample Sb_taG_2_FD_88966 | JGI IMG/M metagenome (GOLD analysis project Ga0116218, IMG submission 88966) | Peat soil microbial communities from Weissenstadt, Germany - Sb_50d_5_LS metaG | ecosystem: Environmental > Terrestrial > Soil > Wetlands > Peat | place: Germany: Weissenstadt | collected 2010-09-21 | reverse complement strand
CGCCGGCGGCATCGAAGGCGGATTGCAGGTTCACAGCTCGTTGCTCAACATAGTCCTACACGATTGAGCACACCCACGAGTGCCGACTCAAATTTCGTACGTGTCTCCCGTTCAAAGGAAATTGGGTTTCATCCATTACAACGGCGGATTGCAGGTCCACAGCTCGCTGCTGAATGTTGTTCTCCACGACTAGCCTTCGCATCCTCATAAACAATCGAGAAACGCTCTTCCTTAGCAACGGGCGTGCGTTCTAACCTTTGCCGGTAGCAGAGTCTGCTGGGGGCTGTCCGGAGGAGCCGTGGCCTTGCCGGGGTCGGTACGGAAAAAGGCCGAACTTCGTAGGTCCGGCCTGCCAACGTGCGGTTGGGTACGGAGCAGTCGTGAGGGTCTGAACGTCGGGTTTCCGACACTAACCCATGACTGCCCGATCAAACAATGACGAATCGTACATTTCCCATAATGGTACGACTGGTCAAAATTGCTCAGTTATGGAAAAAATCGAGGTCTAATCTGGAACGGTGCGTGGAGAGAGGCGGTCTTGAATGGCTCCGACTAAAGCAGGTGCTGTCCACAGAATTTTGCTGGTGGATGACGATGGCGCGGTACGCGCGATGATGAGACAAGCGCTTGAACGCAAGGGATTTGAGGTAGTCGCTGTCGACGGCGTGACCGAAGCTCTGAGACGAATCGCTAGCGAGAGCTTTGACGTGCTCATCTCTGACCTGCACATGCCCGACCCAGGGGACGGTTTTACGGTGGTCTCCGCCATGCGCCATTCCCAACCGAATGCGCTGACCATGCTGGTCAGCGGCTACCCCGACGTGCAAGCCGCCATGGCAGCCATCCTTTTAGAGGCGGACGAAATTGTGGTGAAACCATTCGAGATTGGGCAGTTCACCGAACTGGTCCGAGAAAGAGTGGTCAATCGCAATCCTGTTACACGGTTGGATAAGGAGAGCGTGGGCGCGATCCTGCTGCGGTCGACTGCCGAAATCGTCAGAGCTTGGTTGGCGCGGGCGAAACAGAGCAGTGAACTCAACTGCGTTGCGCTCAGCGATGAGGAGCGCACTGGACATCTCCCTAAGCTGGTCGAAGACCTGGCTCTCCGCCTGAGCAAGCCCAGCGCGACTGACAATGACAGCGATGCCATCTTTTCCGCTGCGGCCGTAGCCCATGGAGAGCTGCGATATCTGCAGGGCTACACTCCTGCCATGCTGGTGCACGAATCGCGCATACTGCAGGTGACCATCTTCGGAACGTTGCAGAGCAATCTGCACTCTCTGGATTTCAGCCTACTGTTGCCGGACGTCATGACTATCGCAGACGAGGTCGATGCCCAGCTCACCCAGTCGATGGACAGCTACATGAAAATCATGGAGAAGCCAGAAGCAGCGTAGCCCCTGAGACCGTCGCATCCGAAAGCGACGCCTACCGTAGCCTGCGAGAGTGGAACGCGCAAATACAGCGTGGGTGCGGACTTTGCAAACTTCGTGGACGTGGAGCACGGCGGCTCTGGCCCTACTTACCTCGGGCCCTGCTTTCAGAAGGTTCCCGTAACCCCGGGTAGTGATCAATATTGAACAGACTCGACAGGAAGCAAATTTGTATTGTTGGAGCCTTGTTCGAAGTGCAAGCGGGAGTGTCCCATGTTTACCAGCCAGCGAGAAAAGTGGGCGGAGCCAGACATAATTGCCCTAGTGGAATTGGATATACCGAAAATGCGGTTGCGGTTTGTCTTGGCGCGTGAGGCGATCAGAGAACGAATGCGAGAATTGGAACACACCCGAGACCATCGAAGGGAACGTGAGGACGTTCCCGATAATAGTGGACTCGAAAGATGACACAAGAACAACGAACGGTTAAGCATCTCTAGAAGGGCGCGTTGTATTATGCAACCTTCCGGGGAGTTCATTTATGAAAATCTTGCTACTTGCGGGACTGCTCGTGGTAGTGCTCGGTATCGCGTCTCTCGTTGTGCCGATTCCCCGCACCGAGACGCATGGCATTAAAGCTGGCGATATGAACATCGGCGTACAAACCAGCCACAGTGAACGAGTGTCACCAATGGTCAGCGTCGTGCTGATCGCAGGCGGGATTGCGCTGGCCATTGCTGGTGCGCGTACGGGATCGTCGAGAAGCTGAGGCGAGTTCTTCAGCCTGTTGCCCGTCAACGCATTGCTCCATGAACTGCTGTTCAATGTAGTTCTGCGATTGCTCGCCTCAAGGGATGCAAGCCTGCACTAAATCGGCGAAAGGTCAATATTGACCAGTAATCCGAAGGCCAGGGTCTGATACTGGATCTCGAATGACTCTCGACGGTTGAAAAATTGCCGGGTCTCCCCGGCGTAGACCTCTTGTGAAACCGACAACATAAAGAGTTCTTGCAACACAAACACCGCCGCGGAGTTAGTCGGAGAAAAATACAGGAGAGACTTATGAAGCTGTTCAAGATGTTTTCCAGCATACTGTGCCTGGTTGCGCTCTGTTTGTTCGTCGTGCCGACAGCAACGGCTGACGACTGGAACAGAGAAACGGTCGTTACCTTCAGCGGGCCGGTCGAAGTTCCGGGCGTGAATGCTCAAACCTTGCCGGCGGGTACATATGTCTTCAAGATCTTGGATTCACAAACCAACCGCCACATCGTGCAGATTTTCAACCCGGACAAAACCCATGTATTTACCACCATCCTCGCATTTCCGAACTACCGTTTGCACGCAAGCGATAAAACGGTAATCACTTTTCGGGAGCGCCCAAGCGGCCAGCCTGAAGCTCTGAGAGCATGGTTTTACCCTGGGCATACATGGGGCGATGAATTTGTATACGCAAAACCGAGGGCCCTCGAATTGGCCAAGGAAACCAATCAGCCTGTGCTCGCGACCCCTATCGAACTGGCAGCCGCGCCGGTCGAGGTTTTGAAGACGGCGCCAGTGGAGGCCGTTGCCCCTACAGGAGAACCAGTTGAACTAGCCCAACTGGTTGAGCCGCCGCCTTTGACTGCAGATCCCCTGCCGAAAACAGCCAGCCCGCTGCCTCTGCTTGGGCTAATTGGGCTGCTGACGCTGGGCGCCGGCTTCGCTCTCTCGGCCTTTTCGAAGCGAGCTGTTTAAGTCGAACAAATGCCGTGACCGCCCGCGAGGGCGAGTGTGATCAGACGTCAGTTTGCATGGGGGTGCTACGTGAGTACCATCCCCCTTTTCTCCGACGACTGGGCACACGATCGGACTACCGTTCAGATTGCGCGGAAGGACTAGGCAGATGAGAAAGCTGTCCGCACCCGGGCCACGCCCGCAAGGCGAGGCGACGCTGCGGACTGCGGCATATTCTGGCACGGATGTTCGCATCGGGAAGAAATGTGCTTCTACTCTCCGATGTCTGCTTGCGCTTGTTGTCCTGGTTATGCCGAATCCCTCCCGTTCTCAGAAACCCTCTCCGAGCCACCAAGGTGACGACTACACGATTAACGTAACTGTGGACGAGGTCGTTTTGCGCGCCACCGCGCAAGACCACAGAGGCATTCTGGTTTCCGGACTTGGCAAAGACGATTTCCAGGTTTACGAGGGCGGAGTGCTTCAACAGATCAGGTATTTTAGTCACGAAGATATCCCGGTCACCGTCGGTCTGGTCATCGATAACAGCGGAAGCATGAGACCGAAGCGCTCTGATGTTATTGCCGCGGCATTAGCATTTGCTCGCTCCAGCAACCCGCAGGATCAGATGTTCGTGGTCAATTTCAACGAAAAGATTTCGTTTGGTCTTCCCGACAATAGACCGTTCACAGATCAGGTAGCTCAGCTGGAAGTTGCCTTGTCCAGAGTCAAAGCTGATGGCGAGACCGCGCTGTATGATGCGCTGGCTGCCGCTCTCGAGCACCTGAAGAAGGGGAATCGCGATAAGAAAGTGCTGATCGTAATCAGCGATGGAGGCGACAACGCCAGCAAACATAAGTTGACCGAAATCATGGCCCTGGCCGGGCAGCCGGACGCAATCATCTACACCATTGGCATCTTCGACGAGCAAGATGCCGATCGAAACCCCGGCGTGCTCAAGCGGCTTGCGAAGAACACGGGCGGTGAGGCTTTCTTGCCGGAATCGTTGAAGGACGTTGCGCCCATCTGCGAACGGATCGCTCACGATATCCGTAACCAGTACACCATCGCCTACGTCCCCGCGAATAGAAATCGGGATGGAAGCTATCGGACCATCCAAGTGAAGGCAAGAGCGCCGGGTCGTGGACGTTTGCTGGTTCGCACCCGAACCGGCTACTTCGCACCCTCAAAATCTCCACCAACAACTGCGCAGGTGACCCGGCCATGAAGCTCATAATTAGGCGGCGAATGCCTCTCCCCAGGCGAACCCGATGGCTACTGCGTGCGAGTCGATGCCTCTGTTTCATCACTGGCATCCTTGCGCTCGCTTACGTCGGTTTCACTCTGCTCGACGCCAGGCTCTATCAGGCATCTGCGAAACGGTCCCTGGAAAGCCAAATCCAGGTGAAACGGGAGGACAAGATAACCCAGCCTAAAGCAGCGCTCAAAGCAGACGAAGTTCTAGGCCTCATGGATATTCCAAGGCTGGGACTTTCCGTCGCCGTTCTACAAGGGACAAACTCACGAATGCTGCGGCTGGGTGTTGGACATATTAAAGGCACTCCGCTTCCAGGGGAACTTGGGAACAGTGGAATCGCCGGGCACCGCGACACCTTCTTCCGTGCGCTAGAGGACGTTCGCAGGAGTGACGAGATTGACTTTCAGACGGCAACGGGACAATTCCGCTATCAAGTGGATTGGGTGAAGGTCGTCGCTCCCGATGACACTAGCGTGTTGGCACCCTCAACCGACGCCGCACTTACGCTCGTGACTTGCTACCCATTTTATTTTGTCGGTCCGGCGCCCAACCGGTTCGTTGTGCGCGCCACACGAGTGTCGATTGCCGACGCGCGGACAGCCCAGCCGCGGAACTGAGGCAGGTCTTCAACGCGTTGCCCAATGGATCGCTGCTCAATGTAGTTCTGCACGATTGCTCGCCTGCCGGAATGCCGGTAGGCACTAATCTGAGTCGCAGCAGTCAATATTGACCAGCAATCCGAAGGCCGACGCTTGATACAGGTAAACGCACCGTCGTGGCCGTTGACAGGTGGGGCGGGAGTCGAAAGTGTCCACTTGGCGCTTACGATTGCAAGTCGCTACACCTAAGCCTGTGCGTCAGGCCGCGAGTGCATTGAGACGTCGCTGCATTTCTTCGACCGAAACGTCTTCTTTGTGCGTCGAAATCGTCCATGTGCAGCCGAATGGATCGAGGACCCGCCCTTCCCGTGAGCCAAAAAACATATCGGTCATGGGACTCAATGCTTTGGCACCTGCCTTCACGGCCTGCGCGAAAACCGCATCCGAGTCTGCGACAAAAATCTGGGCAAGCAAGGTGTGTTCCGGCCATCCTTCCATTGATTCGCCCAAATTCACCCGAGAATCGGCAAACTTCAATTCGCAGTGCACCACTTTCCCATCGGGCATGGATAGACGCAGGATTTCTTCGGCGCCAAACGCTCGTTTGTAGAAAGATACCGCTGCATCGACGCTCTTAACGATGATGTTGGGCGCAATCGTGTGAAACCCTGCTGGTATCGGATTGACACTCATGAAAATGCTCCCTCAAGTGATACAGAACAATTCTCTACGGTTGAAAAACGCCAAACCTCCCGGGCGTAGCATCTCTTGTGAAACTGCCAACCCAAAAACTCTAATCGCCTTAGTTCTGAGAGAAAGCCATACCGTCAGCGTCCGCAGCGCCGGCGTTAATACAGTGGGGACCGTCAACCGTCTCCGGGGCAGAAATCGTGATCTCAGCATTTCTTGCCAGAGCCTTGCCGCGAAGGACGCCGCCGTTCAGCGTGATGCTGGTCAGCGCCATGATCTGTCCCACGAAAATGCTGCCCTTCCCCACGGTCGCTGAGGAGCCGACCTGCCAGTACACATTGCACCCTCGTCCGCCCTTGCCGCCCAGGCTCACCACTACCTTGGAATTCTTGGCGGTGGTCAGAGTTGTGCCCATCTGGAAGATCCACTGCGCGTTGGGATGGCCTTGAGCGTCTAGCTTCAGAGTGCCGGTCAATTGCGCGTCTGATGCAAAGCAGTAAACTCCCGGAATGAGCTTCATTCCGCCCAGATCCTGGCCGGTGAGGACGGTGCCACAGTGGGCGCCCGCGGCTTGATTGTATCCGGTTGTCAGACCCCTCTGAGCCGCAGCGGTCACGGGACTAGCCTTGAGGTACAAGTGGCCCTTCACTTGGGATGGCTTGATTCCCTTCACCGTGGGTGTTGGAGAACTGCCAACGTCCCCAATTATGAACGTGCGGGCGCTAATATTAGTGATGCCGGAGCCGCCCAGCAACCCAAATTTGTCGGCCGTTCCCAGATTGATTTTCAGCGTATCGCCATCGGTTTGGGCATGAGCGCCGATTCCCAACAGCAACAGAACCACAACAGAAATCGTAAGCAGTTTCATAACTTGTTCCCCTCTTCGTCTTCATTCCTGCACGTGTGACTTTCACTCGGCACTCTAAACAACTGCATGGTTCACTGGCTGAGCAATATTGGCCACTCTCAATAATCGAGGATTTCCGTTTACGGTTTGTAGTCCCTCACGAAAAAAGGCCGAACTCTGTGAGTCCGGCCTAAAACATGCACGTTTTGGTACAGAGAGTCGAGCCGTCGTGAGGGTCCGAACGTCGACAAAGTCAATCGACACTAACCCATGACTGCCCTGGAACAAATCGAATCATACATTGCCCAAAATGGGAAGACTGGTCAAAATTGCACAGTTGCAAGAACAATCGGACGTCTAACCCCGGCACAGTTCGTGACTGAAGCCATGCTGTCATGGCTCCGACCCCAGCGACAAATTGCGCCCCGAATTCTGCCGGGGGATGACAACGCTGCTGTTCGCGTCATCATGGACCAAGGGCTTGCGTCGTTTAGACAGAGTCTACCGACCGGATGGACTTCTTGCCGGTGACGACAACGGACGGCCTTCACACCACACGGCGACCGCTCACCAGATTAATGATCAAGACCACCACGGCTATTACGAGGAGCAAGTGGATCAGACCGCCGGCCACATGGAGGCTGAAACCTAGAAGCCACAGAATCAGAAGCACCACGAAAATCGTCCAAAGCATGTTTACCTCCTCGGTTCATTTATTGCATTGCTCATCCTTGCCTGGCATCTTTCCGCCCCAGTTGAACGCCTCGGAGCGACTTCCCGCACTCCAAACAGAATGGCTTGGATCGGGGAGTGATTAACCCGCAGAACGGACACATCCTTTGTGCTCCGACTTCGCCGCCGGGTGTTTTCGGCGCAAAGAGCTTCCTCAGTGAGTCAGCGATGAAGGCGAGCAAGGTACGAAGATGGAGAAGAAAAGGATGCAAGACGGAGCCTACTCTTTCGCGTATTCGACAGGCTCACGATGACACATCAACGGCAGCGATTCTGTGCAAGATTGCTCAACTTACACCAGCGCGTCAGTCCGCATGGTGACAGTCAGCCAATCTGGGTTTTGGCTGCAAAACCAAAGTGAGCAATTCAGACCAGCTATTCTTCTTGGCTTGGACGATCATAGCGCTTGGAGACGAGTACTTCTTCTCTCTCTTTCAGGTTCTCTGAGCTAAGTCAGTCCATCTGAAGTTCTCTCCTCTTAGTTCTGCAGCTCCTAAAGGAATGAATTCATGAAAAAGACAATTTCCCTGTTGTTGATGAGCTTTATGGGCCTGGTTGGAACCTTCGCGTGGGCAGGCTCGGCTCGTGAAGATACGGTCGACCGCATGCAAAAGTCGGTCGACGTCCTGCACGCGATTATGTCGACGCCGGACAAAGGTATCCCCGAAGAAGTGTTAAGCAGCGCAAAGTGCATCCTGGTGGTGCCAGACTTGATCAAAGGCGGCTTCATTTTTGGCGGCAAGCACGGCCGTGGTGTGGCCTCGTGCCGTACATCGGAAGGCTGGAGCGCGCCCGCGTTCGTATCGGTTGGCGGTGGAAGTTGGGGATTGCAGATCGGAGTCGAAGGCGTGGACCTGGTCATGCTGGTGATGAATGAGCAGGGCTTCCAGCATCTGTTGTCGAGCAAGTTCGAACTCACCGGTGAAGGATCGGTTGCGGCAGGCCCGGTGGGCCGTCATGCTTCCGCTGGAACTGACTGGAAGATGAACACCGAAATGCTGACCTACTCGCGTTCTAAAGGCGTATTCGCGGGCTTAACGCTCGAAGGTGCAGTCGTGGAACAGGACAACGACTCTACTCATGCCATTTACGGCAAGCACATGGCATTTCGATCGATCCTTTCGGGCAAGACGTCAACCCCGGCAAGCGCGGACGCATTCCTGAAGGCGGTGTCCGAGGCAGGCCAACAGGCGAAAGTCGCCGAAGCTAGAGAAGACAAGAAGTAAGGTTGTTGGGGGCTTGCGGGTGATTTTAGCCGACCGGGGACCCTGATGTGGTTCCGGTCGGCTTCCCAAAGCTCCTGAAAGGGGAAGACATATGAAAGTCAATCTACATGGATGTCTCTGGGCACCACTAGCTTGCCTGATTCTCTGGCCGGTTTTTTCGTTTACACAGTCGTCCGATCTCGTACAAAACCTGGCAGCCTGCAAAGCTGGGGGTGAAACTTGCGATCGCTCCAGGTTAAGCCTTTCGCAAGCGGCCGAAGTGGACTCCACCGACCGCGAGCGCAACGTTTCCAATTGCAGAAACGGCTTCGATTCCTGTGACCATTCGAAACTTACTGGACGGCAAGCGATTGCGTTGGCGGTAGCCGATCACCAGCGTAACGTCTCCGACTGCAAAGACGGCATAGCATCTTGCGATCCTTCACGATTAACTCAATCCGAGGCCCGTGAATCGTCGCTCGCGGCGCGCCAGCGCAACCTCACCGACTGCAAGGATGGGATAGGCGATTGCGATCGCTCCAAACTGACTGCGTCGGAAGCTGGGGAAGTGAACGTTGCCAGACGCGAACTCAACGTCTCCGACTGCAAGAATGGCGCGGGGCTCTGCGATCATTCCAAACTTACCGGTTCGGAAACCGTTGATGTGGCTGCCGCGGAACACCGGCGCAACGCCCAGAATTGTGAGAATGGCTGGAACGAGTGCGATCACTCCAAGCTCACACCGTTGGAAGCAGGTCAGACCGTGGTCGCAGAACACCGGCGCAACATCTCCGAGTGTAAGAGCGGCCAGGAAACTTGCGACTATTCCAAACTGACTCCAGCCGAAGCCAAGATGCTGGCCGACGCCGAGCAACAACGTAACTATACAGCCTGTCTAAAGGGCTACGGTTATTGCGATCGCTCTCGTCTAACGCCCTCAGAAGCTAAGGCGGTACCGTCCGAATACAAGCCGCTGCCCTGATCGGGCTCGGCGAAGAAACGGATCTGAACAGATTGGTGTTGAATTTTGACCAAGGAGAATCTCGATATGAAGATACGCCGAATGCTCTTGCTGTTGGTAATCGCGGACTTTGTGGGCTTGCCAATGCCAGCAAAGGCCCAGGCACTGGTGGATTCGGAAGACAGCTCCGGCTCGGCTGTCTTGTCTACAAGTACGCCCCTGCCGGACTTGACCTACATACGTCCGACCCAGAAAACCAAGCTCCACAACTACGTCTTCGACGCGTTCGGCCCGTATCCAATCGTCGGCGCAGCGTTCGCGGCCGGCATTAACCAGGGGCAGAACACTCCGCCGGAGTGGAAACAAGGAGCCGAGGGTTACGCCAAGCGATTCGGGTCCGACTTCGGCATCGCAGCCGTAACCACGACTACTCGTTATGCGCTCGCAGAAGCCTTTCGCGAAGACACCCTGTATTACCGCTGTGAGTGCAAAGGAGTGTTTCCACGGCTGAGCCATGCCGTGATTTCAACCTTCACAGCGCGCCGCGGCGAGGATGGTCATCGCGTCTTTTCTTTTCCTGCTCTCGTCGCTCCGTATGCCGGCACCATGACCGCGATCTATGCGTGGTATCCCGGCCGCTACAACGCCATGGACGGTCTCCGCATGGGCAACTACAGCTTGCTGGGGTATGTAGGCGGAAACATCGCCCTGGAGTTCCTCTATAGCGGACCCCACTCCTTGCTTTCTCGCATGCATCTCAACAACGGGCACGGAGCCCCAAATCCAGGTTCAACTCCGTGATCGACCGGAAATTCAGGACGGCTGCAGTCATGGCTCCCCCGCTTCAGGAGTTACGCAGCTTACTCACGTCCCCGAAGGTCCTGATCAACGAATTTCTGGAGTGGTTCGGAGACCTGGGCATATTTTTCTGGCAAGTTCTGCGGGCTGCAGTGACCCCGCCGTTTGAATTCCGCGAGTTGTTTCGACAACTCGACGAGATCGGATCAAAGTCGTTGCCGCTGGTCGCTCTAGCCGGCGCCGCCACTGGGGTGGTCCTCTCTTTGGAAGCCCGTTACAGCCTGACGCGATTTGGCGCCAAATCGCTGCTTCCCGCTGCTATCGTGTTCTCCGTCATTCACGAGACCGGTCCGATCATCACCGGCCTAGTAGTGAGCGGGCGAGTAGGCGCGGGCATTGGCGCGGAGTTGGCGTCAATGAAAGTGACCGAGCAGATCGATGCCATCGAGGCATCCGCGGTAAACCCGTATCGGCTACTGGCGGCGACCCGCATCCTGGCGTGCATCCTGATGCTGCCTCTCCTAACCCTGGCTGCCGACGCATGCGGCTTGGTCATGGGGTGGGTTGCACAGGCGCTGGTTGAGCCGCTCTCGTTCCACCAGTTCATCAATAGCGGTTTCAAGGGCGCCGGTTTCAACGACTTTTTGCCCCCCACGTTCAAGACCGCTGTGTTCGGCCTGATCATTGGGCTGATCGCGTGTTTTCAGGGAATGCGTACACGGGGAGGTGCAGCGGGCGTGGGCCGGGCGGCCACGAGTTCGGTAGTCTTGTCCTCCCTGTTCGTGATCCTGGCTGATGTCGTGCTGGTGAAACTCATTATCATATTTTTTCCATAAACATTGATTAAATGGCTCGCGAAACAAGTATGGACACAATCGATCAAATTGCGACGAAGCGAGCCGACGCCGAGGAAGACGGCAGTGCGCCAGTCATCGCCGTCGAGGGCTTGCATAAGGCCTTCGGAAGTCAAAAGGTTTTGAATGGGATTAGCCTGGCCGTGAGGCGAGGCGAGACTCTGGCGGTGCTGGGACGCAGTGGTACCGGCAAGAGTGTATTGCTGAGGCTCGTCATCGGTCTGGAGAAGCCTGACTCGGGATCGGTTCGCATTCACGGCCAGGACATCGCTGGCCTGGCTCTCGATCAACTGGGCGAAATCAGGAAGAAAATGGGTTTTCTGTTTCAGCACGCCGCGCTCTACGATTCGCTGACCGTCGAGCAGAACGTGGCGTTTCCGCTGCTGCACCATAAGAAGGAGATGTCGAGATCTGAGCAGGCCGACCGGGTCAAGCAATTACTGGCGGAAGTGGGCATGGAAGGCGACCTTGAGAAGATGCCTTCGGATATTTCAGGTGGCATGCAGAAACGAGTAGGGCTGGCACGCGCGCTGGCTTTGGAGCCCGATATTCTGCTGCTCGACGAGCCCACCGCGGGTCTTGATCCCATCAGTTCCGCAGAGATCGATGATTTGGTTCTCAAGCTCCAGCAAGAACATCACATGGCATCGATCGTAGTGACTCACGATCTGCACAGCGCGAAGACAATTGCGAATCGTCTGTCCCTGCTAGATGAAGGAAATGTGGTGATCGAAGGCAACTTCGAGGAACTTCAGGAAAGTGACATCGAGTTCGTTAAGGAATTTCTAAAGCATTCGTAGGAGGATTTATGTCGAGAGCTGCGCGATTAGGAGCTTTCATCGTTGCGACACTGGCAATTCTGATGGTCGGTGTCTTCATCATCGGGGGCAAGCAGTATCTTTTCAGCTCCACGTACCAATTGAAGGCGCAATTCGACAATGTTGTGGGCTTGGACGCAGGAGGCGATGTGCGGGTGGGCGGGGTTCACAGTGGAACCGTGCGCAACATCCTGTTGCCTCACAAGCCGGGCGAGAAGGTCACGGTCGTCATGGATCTCGGTAAGTCGACGCACGAGATCATCAAGCAAGACTCTGTGGCCACAATCGAAACCGAGGGGTTGTTGGGCAATCAGTATCTGGCGATCTCGTTTGGATCCGCTGGGACAGCCGACGTGCGCGATGGCGACATCATTGCCAGCCAGCCGCCACTCGAAATGTCAGACCTGCTCAAGAAGACGAGTGGGCTTCTGGACGGCAGCCAGCAAGCCATCCAGAACGCCACTCGGGCGACGGCGAATTTAGACTCGATCAGCGCCAAGATCGATGGAGGTCAGGGCACCGCAGGAGCACTGGTTAACGACAAACAGCTCTATAACAATCTCGAACACACCACAAGCGCCATGCGTGACACGATGGTCCAGGCCCAAGCAGGGGTTAACGACTTCCAGGAGAATATGGAGGCCTTGAAGCACAACTTCTTCGTGCGCGGGTATTTCAAGAACCGCGGCTACGAAGATTCCGCCGAGCTGGCAAGAAATGAAGTCGAATGGCTGCCGCAAGGCACCCCGATAAAGGAATTTACCTACTCAGCCAAGCAGCTTTTCGATAAGCAAGATTCGGCGAAGTTGAAGAACCAGAAATCGCTAAACGATGGCGGCGAGTTCCTGGCCAATAACCAGTTTGGGTTTGCGGTGGTCGTGGCATCCGCCGGAATGGAAGGCGATACCCAAAAGGACTTGGTGCTAACGGAAGCCCGGGCCATGGTTGTGCGTGAGTATCTGGTCGAGAACTTCGGCTTCGATGATAGCCAGCTTAAGACTCTGGGAATGGGCAAGCAGACGGATGGGAATTCGGATGCCGGCTGGGGTACAGTGCAGATTTTCATCTATCCAGCCGGAACCGAAATTCCGCCTATCAAGCAAACGCAGGTGGGTGTCTCTTCCAAAACAACCTCAGCTCAATCGGTTCGGGCTTCGGCGGCCGCAACCCCGAAACCACAGTAGGGTGGCAGTGATTGGTGAAAACAGAGATGTTCCGTGCAAACGGCCAAGCTCTACTGGGTCCGAGTGATCTCTTCGCGAAAGTCCCACTCCTCCATCCCGGCGGGCAGGTACTATGAGCGACGAACAAAAACGTGTAAAAGCGCGACTCGCAGTAGCACTTCTGTTGGCAGTTTCTTGCGCCGCTCCCGCGTCAGCCCAGAGTTCCCCGCCGCTTGCTGCTGAACTTGTCAATGTGGTCGTAGCCAATGAACTGGCAGACCGTGTGGAGCGGCGAAAATGGATGTACGTGATCGAAAAACAAGACGGAAAGCAGACTCTCACGGAAGAGCAGGTGGAGACCAAAGACGGCCCGCTCTATCGAGTACTTGCAATTGACGGCCGTCCGCTTGATCCGGACCAGCGCCGGCAGGACAACGGGCGAATTGACCGCCTTTTGCATGATCCCGGCGAGCAGTTGAAAATCAAGCGAGCACACGACGAAGACGAGCAGAAGCTTGAGACGCTCATGCGTCTGATGCCGGAAGCCTTTCTCTACGACTTCGACGGCGTCGAGGGAACTCTGGTCCGGGTCAAGTTCCGCCCCAACCCCAACTACAATCCCCCAACTTACGAAGCCCGAGTCATACATAGCCTTGCCGGAACTATTCTGATCGATTCGCAGCAACAACGCCTGACCAAGCTCTCGGGCCAACTCATCAGCTCTGTGGAATTTGGGTATGGGCTCTTGGGGCATATCGACAACGGCGGCACCGTTGAGATTGGCCGCGTAGAGGTCGGAGCTTCCCAATGGAAGACCGCACTGATCGCCATTCAATTGTCCGGACGTCTCGTTTTATTCAAGACCATCAGCAAACAGGAATACGAGACCCGGTCAGACTTCCGTGCGGTTCCCGATGATCTCAGCCTCTCGCAAGCGAACCAGTTGACTGTTCCCCAAATCGTACCCATCGCGTCTCCTGAGACCCAGCGCACTGAGCCTGAAGCCACGCGCCAGCAGTCTCAACCTGAGTAGGTGTCCCCCTCGACGGCAACGGAGCATAATCAAGAGAAGACGCGTGACTTCGGGTTCCGGCCTCCGACGTCATCGTTGAGGAAGGCGATACCGATACGGCACCCTACGGCCTCGGAACCCTTTGCTATGGCCGTGGTGGTGCGCTACCAAGCGCCCATTTCTGGCACACCTGGGAACAAAGCGATCATTTTCCCCGATGGCAAAATCTGGGGCTGGATTGGCGGCGGCTGCGCCCAACCGGTGGTGATCAAAGAAGCCTTGAAAGCGCTGGCAGACGGCGAACCCCGGCTGATTCGTATCAGCCCTGCGTCATCTCCGGAGGAAGGTATCGTGGATTAGACCATGACCTGTCACAGTGGCGGCACATTGGACATTTACATCGAGCCGGTCTTGCCCAAGCTCCACATTCTGATTCTAGGCCGCTCAACCATCGCGGCAGCCTTGGCAAGGCTCGGTAAGGCGATTAACTATAGGGTTTCTGTCGCCGCTCCGGGAGCAGACCGAGAGAAGTTTCCGGATTCTATCTGGTGCAGACGGATCTGGATCTGACCCAACTAAAAATCGCGCCGCAGACTTTCATCGTTGTAAGCACTCAGGGAGAGTCCGCCGAGGAAGCGTTGGAGAAAGCCCTCCTCACTAGCGCCACCTATGTGGCGTTTGTAGCCAGCAAAGTGAAGGCGGGCAAGATTCTAGAGTATCTGAGGGAACGAGGGATCACCGCCGCGAGGCTCGGCCAGCTCCGGGCTCCAGCCGGGCTCGACATTCGGGCCGCCTCGCCCGAAGAAATCGCAGTTAGCATCCTTGCCGAAATCATCCAAGTGAACCGAACCAAGACCGCGACGCCGCAGGCCAAAGTTGAATTGCCTGTGCTGAAGCATGAAGCCAAAGACCCGATTTGCGGAATGATGGTGGATGTGAGCGCAGGAAAGTACAAATCGGAATTTCAAGGGAACTCGTTCTACTTTTGCTGCGCCGGCTGCAAGCAGACATTCGACAAGCAGCCCGACAAATACGCTCTTGCAACCCTGTGATCCGGTACCAGCGATCTCCTCCTGGGAAATAGGAGTCGAGAAAGTGACAAAGGTTCGACTAACTCGTCGCCATTAAACCGGGCCGGGCCAACCTCAATGACCTGATCGAAGGCGGCCGCGACTCTCATCCCAAAGTCCAATCTGCGTGTCCTCATGGCTTTCTTCTTCTGAGGAACAAACTGAGAACCGAGAACTGACAACTGACAACTGGTTTTTCGTTATCCTGCTTGCCTTGGGATTCCCCTGTTCCTCCCCGCCGTGCCGGCGCACGGCTGGTTCCTCTGCTTGAGCATGTTCTTCAAATTGGACAACCTTAATAAGACACATTATCTACAAGATAATAATAGATCTTTGCTTCTAAAATGCCTCGTAGGGACAATGGAGGACGGGCGTCCCCGCCCGTCCAGCGGTCGCTCCGGACCCCGGGGGTCATCCGGGGCCATGAAAATCTCAAAGTTCGTACGCCCGACAACCGGCGGCCTCCTGGGAGGCATTCCACTTCGCAAAGTTTGTTTGCGAGCCCCGGGGCGGCTGTCCCTCGCCTGCTGTGCCGATGCGCGCGTTGGCGGGCGGGGGCGCCGCGCCACACGATTCGAGGGCAAAATCAGCGGACAGGAGTGTCCGCTCTACATCGGGACTCGTTGACTGGCTGCTGGCGCGTCATTAAGATTAGGCCACCCAATAATGCAGGCAGCTTTCGAATGATCGGCCAGATCATTTCACATTATCGCATCGTCGAAAAAGTGGGTGGCGGCGGAATGGGCGTGGTTTATAAGGCTGAGGATACACGGCTGCACCGCTTCGTCGCCCTCAAGTTTCTGCCCGAAGAGGTTGCCCGCGACCCGCAGACCCTGGCCCGTTTTCAACGCGAAGCCGAGGCCGCTTCCGCGCTGAGCCATCCCAATATTTGCACGATTTACGACATTGGCGAGCAGGATGGGCAGACCTTCATCGCCATGGAGTTTCTGGAGGGCATGACGCTGAAGCATCGCATCGCGGCCGCGCCGGTGGAGACGGATGTTCTGCTGGGGTTGGCGATGGAGATTGCCGACGCACTGGATGCCGCGCATGGGCAAAACATCGTGCATCGCGACATCAAGCCTTCAAACATCTTCATCACTAAACGAGGCCATGCCAAAATATTGGATTTCGGGCTGGCCAAGGTCGCGCCCACGGGCATGTCATCGAGCCAGATTGCAGCGGGGAACACCCTGACGGCCACGATCGACGAGCAGCATCTGACCAGTCCGGGAGCCATGCTGGGCACCGTGGCCTACATGTCGCCTGAGCAAGTGCGTGCAAAAGACCTGGATGCGCGCAGCGACTTGTTCTCCTTCGGCGCGGTGTTGTATGAGATGGCGAGCGGCAAAATGCCGTTCCAGGGCTCCAGCGCGGGAGAGATCTGCGGTGCGATTCTGCACCAGAAGCCGCGGCCCGCGTCGCAGCTCAATCCACAGCTTCCGCCGCAAATCGAAGCCGTCATCGACAGGGCGTTGGAGAAAGATCGAGATCTCCGTTATCAGCGCGCGGCGGAAATTCACTCTGATCTGCAGCAACTGAAGCGAGAATCGGACTCGAGCCACTCGGCGACGGTGGTGAGGACGAAGCCGGTGGACGCCAAGCGGCGACTGATACTGAGTTCGATCGCTGTGATCGCGGTCGTGGTCGTTGGCGCGGCGCTGATAGCAGGTTATTTGAGCTCGCGCCGTACCACGATCCTCACCGATAAAGACACCATCGTGCTGGCCGACTTCAGCAATACCACCGGCGATGCGGTCTTCGACGATACGCTCAAGCAGGCGATGGCGGCCAAGTTGCAACAGTCGCCCTTTCTGAATATTTTGTCCGAGCGAAGAGCCCGCCAGACGCTTAAGGAGATGGGCCGCTCGCCCGACCAGCGGTTGACGCCGGATGTGGCTCCCGAAGTGTGCCAACGCACGGGAAGCAACGCCGTGATTGAGAGTTCGATTGCCAGCCTGGGCAGCCAGTATGTGCTCGGGCTCAACGCGGTGAACTGCCAGACCGGAGACTCATTAGTACGGCAAGAGGTGCGGGCGGAAAAGAAAGAGGAAGTGCTCGGTGTGCTGGACGATGCTACCTCAAAGCTAAGGGAAAAACTCGGCGAATCGCTCAGTACGGTTCAGAAGTATGACACGCCGATCATCGAAGCCACTACTCCCTCGCTCGATGCGCTGAAGGCATTCTCGTTGGGCATGAAAGCCTTTAATCATCAGAATACAGATGCGATTGTGTTTTTCCAGCGCGCGACCGAACTCGACCCCAATTTCGCATCGGCCTACGACTTGATAGGCACGCTCTACGTCAACACGGAGCAAAACGGTTTGGCCAACGCCAACTTTCAAAGGGCCTACGATCTGCGCAATCGGGTGAGCGAGCGAGAGCGCTACCGCATCGAGTCCGACTACTACAGCGAAGTGACCGGGGAGTTGGGCAAGGCCAACCAGGCCTATGGCCTGTGGGCCCAGGCTTATCCGCGGGATGACACACCGCACAACAATTTGGGAGAAAATTATACGTACATGGGGCAATACGAAAAAGCGGCGGACGAAACGCTTGCCGGTTTTCGCTTGAACCCAGACAGTCCTACGATCCGTGGCAACCTGATCCTTCACTACGTTAACCTGAATCGCATGGACGAGGCCAAGGCCGCTTACCAGCAGGCCCTGGCACGCAAGATCGACATTGCGTACCTGCACTACATCGGATACAGCATCGCCTTTCTTGATGGTGACAGAGCAGAGATGGAGCGCCACTTGGCCTGGGGCAGCGGCAGGCCAGGAGCCGAAGGCCCCCTGCTTGGTTTTCATTCCGACACGGAAGCTTTTTGGGGACATCTCGGGAGGGCGCGGGATTTTTCTCGCCGCGCCATCGAATCCTCTCAGCAAGCCGATGAAAAAGAGATGGCTGCTCTGGATGAGATGAACGAAGCCCTGCGCGAAGCGGAGTTCGGCAATGCGGCAGTGGCTCGCAATGACGTTGCCTCAGCTCTTGCCATTGCTTCGAGCCGGGATCTGAACATCCTGGCAGCGCTCGCCCTGGCCAGGGCTGGAGATACCGTGCGCGCACAGAAGATGGCGGACGCGTTGGAGAAGCAAAACCCGCTCAACACCACCATCAACGGCTTCTGGCTGCCGAGCATTCGCGCCGCGATTGAAATCAATCGTAAGAAACCTGCGAAGGCGATCGACGCTCTGCAGGCCGCAGTTCCCTACGAACTGGGTACTCCCGACCCGTCGCCAGGAACGGGTTCATACCTTTACCCAATTTACCTGCGGGGTGAGGCCTATCTGGCTCTGGGGCAGGGGAAAGAGGCTGCGGCCGAGTTTCAAAAATATCTGGATCATCGGAGCATCTCGATTAATTGCCCGCTCGGTGCGCTGGCTCACCTCGGCTTGGCGCACGCCGATCGCTTGCAGGGAAAAACCGTCGAGGCGCGCGCCGCTTATCAGGATTTCTTTACCCTCTGGACAAGTGCCGACGCGGACATCCCCATACTGAAGCAAGCCCGGGCCGAGTACGGGAACCTGAAATAGCTGAGCGGTGCTGGCGAGCTGCGAAAATGCTTCAATCCAAGTTGCCGGTAAAGTCTTGCCGCACGTAGTGGAAGAAGATGGAGGTCGAGGTGTGTCCATCGGGTAGCGGGTCGCGGGAGTGGGCCAGTTGGCAGCCGCGGTAGAGCAGGGCATCACCGATGGCCTGGAAGACCGTAACCTTCCCTGATTTCTTGTGAAGGTGAAGCGGCCACGGAGTTGCGTTGCGAGGTTCGGGCGAGTAATCAAGGCACAAGCTGACGCTGAAATCGCACTGCTCACGGTCGGTGTGCTTCTCCAGGATGGCCCCTGGTTGGTAAGAAGCCAGATAAACGTAGGACGCTTTCAGCGGTTCACCGGCAAAAGCGGTCATGGCTGAGGCTAACTGTTGATGAAAGAAGCGGGCTACCGGATCGTTATAAGAGAAGTAACGGCGCGGGCTCTGGCCGTCTCCGAGACGAAGTTTTCCGGTGCGGAGCTGGTGACGGTAGTAGCGCCGGAGCGCGGCGATGTGGAAAGGATGAATGAGTCGACCAACGGGAGCGTAGCCCTGCGACTGGAACTGCGGGCCAGTGACAGAAACAATTTCAGCCCATTGCTGGCACCGATGGGAAGCGTAGTCATCCGGCACCAGGAGGTTTGCTATGACCAGGGTGCGGCGTGCGTGTGGCGAAAGCGACGACCGAGCGGGATCGCCGGGTTTCGCTCCGGACAGTATGGTGCAGAGTTCGGGGCCCAGCCAGAAGGGCTGCAAAGCGTCGTTTCCCGGATCTCTGATCCAAGCTATTTGACTCTGGTTGGCAAAGCCAGCGGTTGGGGCGTCGGCCGGCAATTCTCCGTGTGGAGTGAAGAAGCAATTGGGATTCAAGAAAAGCGGACGATCAGACAGACCCTCCCAGTCTGACCGGAGGAGACGTGCTGGGGCCAGATGGTCCGGCTGATCGTCCAGGCGGCAGTGGAAAAGCGATCGGGGAAGTTCGTTTCCCCGATCGTGGCCCGCAGGTGCGACTGCGAGCTGCTCAATCCACGCCAGCCAAGCTGCATCTTTCATTTGTGAATCCATCCATTGACGGTGAAACGGCTATCGGCGAATTGCCCGGAGGGACAGTCGACCGGGGTGATTTCGTGGGAGAGCCCACTGGCGAACAGGACCAGTTGGTTCTGCTCGGGAACAATGGTGCGATAGTTTGGCGTGGGCACGTAGTTGTCGTTTTCCCGTCGCGAGTCGTAGATGCGCAGCTCGCCGCCGCTGAACTGTTTGGGCTCACGATGGAAGAAGTAGACAAAGGTAATTTCTCGAGTCGCGACTACTTCCGCCGCGTTGTCGCTGTGGCAGTGGAAGAAGTCGCCGTGGTTGCTGGCAGTAGTTTGGGTTTCGACGCGGGAAATCGGAAACGGTTCGCGTCCCCATTTCTGCAGAACCCGGGGTAGGCAGGTCAAAAGACGATCCACGATCGCTCTTTCGTGCCCATCCATGTCCATCAGCACACGAGACCGGCGCTGATCGTAGTCAATTGCTCCCCCGGTGACGCCGGGCGAAAGCACTTCGCTGATCTGAAACCGCATTTCCTGTTGAAGCACATATTGCCTCAGTGTGTTCAGCTCGACCGAGGTCAGGAACTCGTCGAGAACCACGCACTCGGCGGATATGTAATCGGATGCTTCCAAGACCGCGACTCCCGCCGTTTTCGGTTGCGAGGTTGTGGTCGCGAACGAGATCGGCGGCGGGCTTGTGCCGGGCGGACGTGGACCACCGCCTGGGACGGGGCCCGGCGGCGTGACTCCTGGGGAATTGGCGCTGATCGGCGGCGGGCTTGTGCCGGGCGGGCGTGGACCACCGCCTGGGACGGGGCCTGGCGGCGGAACCGGAGGGGAGCCCGCGTGAATCACGGGCACACGGCGATTTGGAAAACTCAAGTCTGACGCTGACTGCTGCTGGAGCAGTTGCTGGGTCAGGCTTTCCCCCAGGACTCCGAGGGCTCGTTCGGCGATGATTTCTCCTACGGTGCGGGTGATTGCCTCGGCTACCGCATTTTCCGGAGCACTCGACTGGGTTCTTGTACGCTGCAGCAAATTGGCAAGCAACTCTCTCTCGGGCACGCTGAGAATGCGCTCATCGCACAACAAGGTGCCGGAGAGACTATCCATCATCTCTCGTGCTGTCATTGGACCCTCCCGGAGCAGAGACACAAATGCATAACCGGGCAGTCCGGGAAGCGAAGGGGACTGCAGCGTAGCAGAAAGAAATGCGTAAGGGAATAGTTAATTAAGAGTAGGGAGTCGAATGTTGAGGAAAACCGGTTTGAATTGGCGCTCGGGTTACTTTTCCGCCATCGCGCCGACCAGAGACTCGAAGATCTTGAATCCGTCGGTACCCCCAAGCTCTGGCTCGCTCGCGCGCTCAGGATGGGGCATCATGCCCAGCACGTTCCGGCCTGGACTGCAGATACCCGCGATATTGTTCAACGAGCCGTTAGGATTGGCATCCAAAGTAATCTCGCCTTCGGGGCTGGAATAGCGAAAAACGATCCGCTGGTCCCGCTGCAACTCGGCCAGAGTGGTTTGGTCGCAGAAGTAGTTGCCCTCCATGTGGCCGATGGGGATGGTAAGCACTTCGCCCTGGTGGCAGGTGTGGGTGAACGGAGTATCGGCGTTCTCTACCCTTACGTGGATTGGCTTGCAAACATACTTCAAGCCTATGTTGCGCATCAGCGCTCCGGGCAGCAGCCCGGACTCGCACAAAATCTGGAAGCCATTGCAAATGCCCAGCACCAGCCCGCCAGCGTCGGCAAACTTCCGAACCGATTCCATCACAGGTGAAAACTTGGCGATGGCGCCTGTGCGCAAGTAATCGCCGTAGGCGAAACCCCCAGGAACAATGACGGCGTCGCAGTTTTCGAGGTCATGCGACTCGTGCCACAGGAAGGTGACCGGCTGCTTGGCCACCTGCTGGATGGTCCAATACGCGTCGTGATCGCTGTTCGATCCGGGGAAAATGATGACGCCGAATTTCATCCGGGTTTCCTCGTTGAGGGGGTTAAATTCTGAGTCTAACATGGCGAAAAGAAGGGCGAGTTTCTAAGGTTATGTGGGAATCGGACTGGTCACGGAGCGTGGGCGGTAACATTAATTTGGGCCACCATGTTCACGTCAGAATACTCGCAGGGTTGGGAGTAGTCGTTTCCCACATTGGGAAGGATGTTTACTGTTTAGTACCGGGTACCCCCCCTCCCCCTTCGCGTGCAAAATCTAGAAAACAAAGGATCTAAATTATGACTATGTGCTAGATCTTTGACTTTGCAGGAGTTATAGGCAAAATCTAGACAACATTGGAGTTACGATGGGCGCGACGGCCGTTGCGTTCCATTTTGGAACCGGGGTGGGTCGGCAAATGGGGCGGATCTGGAAGCCGTGCCACGGTCTGAATCGGGTTGTCAAAGAGCGCCATTATCTTGTAGATAACGTATGTTGTAGTAGATTATCTGATTTGAAAGCATGCTGTCAACAATAAAGCACGCTGCGGGACTGAGGGTTCGGGAAACGTCCCAATCCCCCAACAACCGCCAGACCTGGGGCGCACGGCGTAGGAAATACCATGAATTTAGGCGACCATGTTCGCGTGACCGGCGGTGCGCTTAAGAACTGGTTCATCGCGCAGGTGCAGGACTCGCTGGCGGTCGGAGTCTTGTGGCTGATCGGCCTCTATGCGCTTAAGGTGCCGTGGGCTCCGCTGTGGGCACTGCTGGCCGCGTGCCTGCAGATTGTCCCGCACTTGGGACCGGTACTTGGACTGATTGGGCCTGCCCTAGCCGCGACCTTGCGCTGGGGAGATTGGGAGCATCCGCTTTACGTTCTGATGCTTTACGCCGGGATCGCAGTGGTGGATGGCTTTTTGTTGCAGCCTTATATCATGAAGCGTGTGGCGAAAGTGCCGATGTGGGCTTCTTTGTTGACTCCGATCATGCTGGGGATGCTGATTCCGTTCTGGGGAGTGCTGCTGGCGCCGCCGCTCTTGGCGATCGTGTATGCCTACAAAGCGTGGCACGAGAAGCAAAAGTTGCCGGTTTAACGTGCTTGTAGGGTTGTGATGCTGCTGACATTCGCCCTTTCGAACAGAACGCGAAGGGCTGGGGCACCCGAAGATCAAAGTCTCGCTGGAAAGGCTGGGCCAGCCCCCGCCTAGCAAGTGGGTTTCGGTCGCAGTGCACTAGGAACAAACTTTAGGGAGACTCTGATTAAGTGCTCCCTTTCCACAGGGAGTATAGATAAAGTCGAGCCAGGATGAACACTCTCAGCAAGCAGAGGACACTGGCGATGATGACGGGATTCGAGCGGTACACGAAGAAGACTCGGCGGGCAATGTTTCTGGAAGAGATGGAGCAGGTGGTGCCATGGGCGAAGCTGTGTGCGCGGATCGAGCCGCACTATCCCAAGCCGGGCAACGGGCGACGGCCGAAAGAACTGGAGCAGATGCTGCGGATTTGTTTTCTGCAGCAGTGGTTCAATCTGGCGGACCCGGCGGTGGAAGAGGCGCTGTACGACTCGGCGAGCCTGCGGCAGTTCGTGGGCATTGATTTGGGAGCCGAGCCGGTGCCGGACGAGACCACGGTGTGTAAGTTCCGGCACCTGTTGGAAGAGCACAATTTGGGGGAAGAGATTCTGGGACGGTGAACCTGCATTTGCAAGCCAAGGGCGTGCGGATCACGACCGGCACGATTGTAGACGCCACCATCATTCATGCGCCCAGCTCGACCAAGAACCGCGAGCAGAGCCGGGACCCGGAGATGCATCAGACCAGGAAGGGAAAGAACTGGTACTTCGGGATGAAAGCGCACGTGGGCGTGGACAGCAAGACCAAGATCATTCACACGGCGGTGGCGACGGCCGCCAATGTTTCCGATGTGTCCATATTGCCGGACCTGTTGCATGGCGAAGAAACGCGGGTGTGGGGCGACGGAGCGTATCAGGGGCAAACCGAGGTGATCCGCGAGTGTGCGCCACGAGCACGGGATTTCACCCAGCGGCGCTGTCGCTACCAGGGCCAGATCGTGGATAAAGTGGCGTGGGCGAAGAACCGGACCAAGTCGAAGGTGCGGGCGAAGGTGGAGCACGTGTTTCAAGTGATGAAGTTGAAGTTCGGATTCGTGAAAGTACGCTATCGTGGGCTGAAGAAGAACGCGCAACGGCTGTTCGTGACCTGTGCGCTGGTGAATCTGTTTATGAGCCGCAGGAAACTGCTCGCCGGAGTGTAGGCTCGTCCGGCTTCGCCCTGCAGGCGCGGTTGCAACGGCGCGGCTGACCAGTTCCGGCATCCGAGACCGAATCGGCAGCGCGGCTTCCTGAACACTGCTTGTTAGTCGACTTAGGATGAGCGCTTATTCAGAGTGTCCTTAGCTCTATTGCAACCAAATTAGCCAAGTCGATGGTCCGTTCTCCAAGAAAGAGTTGCCATGGACAGCGGCTGGAACCGGGCGTAACATGGCGGGAAGCTGTGCGGTTCGCGTCCTCCCTCCGGCACCGCCCGAAATTCCGTTAGGAGAAGCCCGCCGGTTATGACTCAGAAATCGCAGTCTCGTCCCTCTCTTCGTCTGCTGTTCTCGGTCATGGTTGTTCTTGCGTTCGCCTCCGTCGCCTCGGCGGAGTGGAAGGAGGAAGTACTCTACAGCTTCCAGGGCGGCCCCAGGGACGGCTCCATCCCAGCGGGCGGGGTGGTATTCGACAAGGCTGGCAACCTCTACGGGGCCACGACAGACGGCGGCTCAGGAGGCTGCCCCAACCAGGGTTGCGGCATGGTATTCCAGCTTTCGCCGCCCGCTCAGAAGGGCGGGGCATGGACCGAAGCATCAATCTATGCGTTCCGAGGCGTTCTGAACGGTGCAACCGACGGCTTCACTCCCGCGGGTGGGCTGATCATCGATGGGCAAGGCAACCTCTACGGCACGACAGCCTATGGCGGCGACGGGCCTTGCATCTTGCTGGGCACCCACGCCGGTTGCGGAATCGTCTATGAGTTGTCCCCTCCGGCGCAAAAGGGTGGGCAGTGGACTTACACGATTCTCTACAATTTTCAGGGTGGAAGTGACGGGTATTTCCCCTGGGGCAACTTGGTCTTCGACAAACAAGGCAACATTTACGGGGCAACCCAGTTTGGTGGCGGCAAGGGCACGACTTGCAACATCATCTACGGCGGCCAATGCGGGACGGTGTTCAAGCTGAGTCCGCCCAAACAGAAGGGCGGCGAATGGACGGAGAAGATACTACACCGTTTCAAGAGCGGCACCGACGGAGCGAACCCTAACGGCGGTCTGGTTCTTGATAGCAGGGGCCCCATCTACGGAACGACGTTCGGAGGCGGCAACGAGAACGGAGAGTGCGGTTCCTTGGGCTGCGGCACGGTTTTCACACTCAAGCCACCGTCAAAGAAAGGCGGTGCCTGGACCGAGGAGACGTTCTATCGCTTTAGTGGACAGGATGGCGCCAACCCAGAGGCTGGCGTCGTTTTCGGCGGGAATGGTAACCTCTACGGCACGGTCTACGCCGGAGCCACCAATGGGAATGGCGCGGTGTTCAACTTAGCCGCCCCAAAGGGAGGTCACGGACTCTGGAAAGAAACCGTGCTCTACCGTTTCAGCAACGGGAATGACGGCGCCAATCCTGCGGCAGGACTTGTTCTCGACGTACGCGGCGACATGTATGGCGCGACAAGCCGCGGAGAAGGCGGGTCGCAATACGGTGAACTCTTTCGGCTGAAGCCGCCAGGCAGAAAACGGGGACCTTGGGTTTTCAGCGTTTTGTACGGCTTCCATGGCAGCCTTGACGCTGCACAGCCGACAGCCGGACTAGTCTTCGATGGCGCGGGAAACCTTTACGGCACAAGCCCGTACGGAGGCACCGGAACACGTTGTGGCAGCGGCGCTTGTGG
>Ga0116218_1000566_pt1 | contig 25586 bp, 26 predicted proteins | sample Sb_taG_2_FD_88966 | JGI IMG/M metagenome (GOLD analysis project Ga0116218, IMG submission 88966) | Peat soil microbial communities from Weissenstadt, Germany - Sb_50d_5_LS metaG | ecosystem: Environmental > Terrestrial > Soil > Wetlands > Peat | place: Germany: Weissenstadt | collected 2010-09-21 | reverse complement strand
GTGGCGAACGGGGTTTGCTACTGCCGGTGCGGGTCCGTGAGGTAGACCCGCCGGGGCTGCTCAAGACAAGGATTTATGTGGATCTGGTCCACCGAGACGCAGTTAGCGCCAGACAAGCGTTGTTGGCGGCCATTCGAAAGGTTCGGGGGAAGCCGATTGACGAGCCGGAATTTCCTGGCGATCGAGGACGGCCGGTCGGCAACGGCAATGAGCAGCCTCAATTTCCGGGAGATCTGCCATTCGACAGCGCTCGCAGCGAACTACCCGAGGACTCTACAGTAACCCTGCACGCCAATGACGCACGTGCCATTCAAGCTTATTCCACACAAGTATCTGCTTCACTGCGACAGCGTAACTTCACAGATAGCGACGTCGAGGCTTTCAAACTATCCTTGCAGGAGCTTGTCTACAATGCAGCCAGTTACGTTAGTGGCGACGACACTGTCGACTTGAGATTGAGCTACGTTGAAGAAGTATGGCTTAGGCATCATGATGCGATGATTCTAGAGGTTACTGACAGAGGTAAGGGATTCGATTTCGATAAGGCCCTTCTAAGATCAGAAGCCGAACTCGCGGAGCGTGGTCTCGACCACGGACTGCTACGAGCATACCGTCTCGGTTCAGAGCTCACTCAAGTTTCGACCGCTCCTCACGTGATGAGCTGGATGAGAGAACGAATTTGGGACACTGTGCCGACGGTGTTTGGCGGCAAGAATATTATTCCGTTCGTTTTCTCGTTTGAGCAGGAAGCAATCCTAATCTGGAAGACTGTGCACACATTCTGTCAGTTTGAGCAGTATTTCAAGCGTTCGCCAGCATTTATGGATTTGATATTCGATCCGTTGCAGCGACCGGCACGGAAGTATGTAGGAATCGAAGTCGTTGGCCGTCCCATTAGTGTAATGCAGATAGATTGGCCTCCGGTACTTGACTGCCTTCTATCTTTCGCGAAGCGAAACACCGGATTCGATAAACAGTTTCTTCTGTTTGCGGATACCGTCCCAATCTTTCACCGCGAATTGAGGAAGTACTGCTCACGCGCAGGCATAGTAATGTTTGAGGACGAATCAGCGATCCGGAACCTTAAAGAGACGGACGTCTCTCGACTTACTCGAAAAGCAAAGAGGAAAAAGTCCGGATCATAAAAGTGATCGTAAGTTAGTGAACCTTTTCATCCTCCGGTCTCGCAGGTATGAAGTACATCGATGGTTTGGCGAGCTGCCCGGCCCGCCATGGGAAGCAGCGGAGCTTGCGAGGATGCGCCAGGATTTGAGCTGGGCGTTGGCGCGTTCGCCGGGGGCCGCGCAGGCAGGCGTGAGGGCGGTTGGCGTCCTTTCTGCGAGGCGGGCTTATTCCGTCCCCGGTACGGGACACTGATCGGCTCGCTAGTACTGGTGTAGCCGTTATCGGCCACCACGATCAGGCCCGAGGCGGCGAGCTCGGCTGAGCTCGGCGCGGAGCATATATGCCGCCTGTGCTGCCCAGCGCGGTGAACGTCATGGGCTGCACAACGGCGCGTACGCAGAACCGGATATCTGCGTACGCTCACGGCAATGATTGACGCGTCAGCCCGACGCGCCGAGTCGGCGATCTGTAATTGTTCGAACCAATAACAATGTCCCGCTTGTCACGCTACGCAATCGCGAACGCTAACCGAGCCGGGCCGCTGATGGGGTGTTGACCACGTAGTTCTTCGCGCCCCAGATCCGTTCGGCCGGGGGTCGTTCGGCCTATACCGGGCGCCGCACAGCAGCTCCAGCCGGGGGGTCCCGGGGGTGCTCCTCGATCTAGAGGGCGGTGACCTTGCGGGCGTGATGAATGCTGTCGTTATCGCAGATCACGCAGGCCAGTGGCGATCTTCAGGACGCCGACGGGCCGGGCCTCGATCAGAGCCTGCCACTCTTCGGCTAGCTGCTCCGGCGTATCCAGGTCAGATTTCCACCATCGGGAAGCCTGACGCACCATCGCCTTGGCGATGACCGGTGCGAGGTCGAACAGCGTGGCGAATAGAGCCGCGAAGAAGATCGCGATCAAGATTGCGAATACTACGTCGTTCTTCGGCGGCACCACCGAGATCCAGAAGGAAATCATCGCCCGCGGCCTCGGCCTCTAGCCTGACCAGGCCTTCTACGAAGCACGTGCTGCCGGTTTGCCCCCGCGACGATGGTGGCGAGGACGTGTAGTTGTCGTCAGCCCGCTGGTCGTGTCATCAGCGCCCCCCGCGGTCGAGGGCGGCGACCTCGCGCACGGCCTCGGCGATGGCCGGGAAGTCCTTACGCAGGATCGCACCGTGGTTGCTCGCGACCTTCGCGCTGATTTTGATGTTCGGGTTGCGGGCGGTCACGGCATCGAGACTGGTACGTATCCGTTCTTGCTCATCACCGCGGCTTCCGAAGGACGTCCCCGAAGCAACCACGTACCGCACTGGGACGGTGATGCTGTCCAGCACGGGGCCCAGCTCCCGCTCGCGGGAGATCACGCCGAGCTCGATGTTGCTGTCGGCCTGCTGTTCGGCGGTCATCCGCGGGACCAGGCCCGTCGGGCGCAGCAGCGGCATGAACCAGCCCAACCGCCGGAACAGCTTCCGGATCCGCTGCTCCATGGCGTCGTCGAGCCAGTCGTACGGGTACGCGCCGTCGACCAGGACCGCGCCCACGGCACGGTCCGGATTCTGGCTGGCCCAGTGCGCCGCGACGACCGCTCCGTAGGACCAGCCCACCAGCAGCGGCCGGTCCACACCTCTGGCCGCGAGAACGGCATCGACATCCCGGACGGCGGCCTTGAAGGAATAGTCCGCCGAACGCTTCGATTTCTTGCCGCGAACCCGCTCGTCGTAGGTGATGTGCCGCCACCCCGTACCCAGTTCAGCGATGACCCGCCGCCAGTACCCCTGAGTGGCGAACTGGCCGTTAAGGTACACCACGGGGACGCCGGGACCGCCGGTGTCGGTGACGGCCAGGGCCGTATCGTCAACCGGCACCATGCCGGTCCACGTCGAATTGGCCGGGGATGTGCTGTTCTTCGTCATGTGTTCCTCCTGTTCGCGTTAGGCGTCCGGTACGGCTTCTCCAGGCCCTGCACGTGGATCGAGGGCCCTCGGGACGGACGGCCGGGTCGTCGGCGACGACCGACAGGATCTCGATCGCGGTAGGCCCGGCCGGATAGTCCTGGTTCTGCTCCTCTAGAGGCTGCGGGCGGTGATGTCGCCGTCGGAGGTGGTGGCGCGAATGTCGAGTTCGGCGGTGCCATCGTTCTTGAGGGCGTTGCTGATGCGGCCGTTGCCGGTGCCGGCGTCCAAGGCGGCCGAGACGCCGGCCGCGGCGCTGACCGAAATGTCGCCGGACTGGGTGCGGAGCACGACCGTGCCGCGCACGGCCTCGGCGATCCGGATGTCGCCCCTTGCGGTGCTGATCTCCGCGGGGCCGTTGAGCCGGCCGACCTCGACGTCGCCGTCGATCGCAGTGAGGCGGACGCTCGCGGCCTCGTCGATCTTGATCTGGCGGTACGCGCCTTCGAAGGCGACGTCGCCGAGGCGGCCGACGGACCGGAATTCGGCGCCGGCTGCCTTCGCCTCGACCCGTGAACCTGCGGGCAGCTGGACCGTCACCTCGATAGATCCGGAGGGGCCGAGGTACTGGTTCTTCGCCGAAGTCTCGATCCGCAGGACGCCGTCGGCGTATTCGATCTCGGTCTGCTCCGCCGCCATCACGTCACGGCCCTTCGAGGCGTTCGCGGGCAGGACCTCGACCGCAGTGTCGGTCCGGTCCGCGGCGAGGAACTGGACACGCCCCGCGGGGATGTCCAGGACGGCGGAGATCGGGGCGGGGGTGTCGAACTTCTGCATCATGTACTCCTTGTGCCGCGTTGTTTCTGACATCGGAAACGCTACGTTGCTTTCCAAAATCATGCAACACGTTCGTTGCGCGGAATCGACATCTATACAGGTAGAAGCAAGAAAATTGTTGCAATGGTGTTGAAAGCAACGCAACGAAGGCTACTTTGATCATTGCAATGGAGGAGAGGTGAACGCTACAGTGGGGGGATCAGCGACCACCAAGGAAGAGGGCGGAGGAGATCGCGATGCCGGGAGGCAGGCTCACCCAGCAGGAACGCCAGCAGATCGCGCTGGGGCTGGCGGACGGCCTCGCCTACGCGGAGGTCGCCAGACGCCTCGATCGTCCGACCTCGACGATCACGCGTGAGGTGATGCGGAACGGCGGCCCCACCGCCTACCGCGCCGACCTGGCCCACCGCGCCACCGAACGCCGCGCCCGCCGGCGCAGGCAAGCCGCGCCCCGGGGGCCGCAGGCGCCCCCGCAGCCCCACGGACGCGACGCCGAGGCCGTGCGCGAGTACGAGGAGATGCTCACCACCGTCCTCATGGCCTCGGGCCTGCCCAAGATGATGTCCCGGGTGCTGACCTGCCTCTACACCACCGACACGGGCGGCCTCACCGCGTCCGAACTCGCTCAGCACCTCCAGGTCAGCCCGGCATCGGTCTCCAAAGCGATCACGCACCTCGAAAGCCAGGACCTCATCCGCCGGGAACGCGACGAACGCCGCCGCGAACGCTACGTCGTCGACGACGACGTCTGGTACCAGGCGATGATCGCCAGCGCCCGGTCCAACGCCCAGCTCGCCGAAACCGCACGGCAGGGCGTCGGCATTCTCGGCCCCGGCACCCCGGCCGCCGCCCGCCTCGAGAACATCGCCCGCTTCCTCGACTTCGTCGGCGAGAACATCACCCGCGCCGCGGAGCAGGCCCGCGAGATCCTCTACACCAAAACCGAAACGACCTCAGGCGACACCGCCAAGCCGGGCTCAGATCACGGTAGACAGCCGTCTCGATCGTCACAGCCGTGAGACGAAGCCGATTGCCTTCTCGGGGCAACCTAGGGTTCCGCCACGGCGGCCGTCCGCGACAGCGCGCGGTCATCCGCACCCTCGCCGTCCAAAGTCGATGCGGGGCGTGGGGGCAGTACGGCCCGGCCGCCGCGCTGCGCCGCGCGGCGGACCGGACGACCATGGCGGGCATGTGCCGGGTGCCGGACGGAATGTCTTCGGTGGTCATCTGGTCGATGCGCCAGTCGCGGAAGACGCGCTCGATTACGGCCGGGCCGATATCGTTCGGTACCGCGGCAGCTGACCGGCATGCGCGGAGCAGGAACTGCCCGCCGCGGCGGAGTACCCGCCGGGCTTCCCGCGCATACCGGACACGGTCGCCGGCGTCGACGTAGTGGAAGCAGCCACGATCGATGAGCAGGTCGACGCTCGCGTCGCGAAGCGGCAGTATGAGCACGTCGGCCCGCAGGAACGTGACGCTGGCATGGGATGCGGCAGCCGCACGCACGGCAGCAGCGGACAGATCGATGCCGATCGCTGTCCAGCCCTCCGCGGCGAGGAAACTGTCTTGTCAGGCCGGGAACGGGGACGGCGATAGCGGGGCGCTGTCAGTCGGGGTGCCGGCGGCTGCGGCGAAGTCCAGCAGCAATGTGCCGGTCGCTTGCGGGTCCTCCATCATCGGGGTGTGTCCTACGCCCGGCAGTAGCTCGACGCGGGCGCCGGGCACGACGTGGTAGGCGGCAGCCGACGAGGAGCGCCACCGCTGGTCGTCGGTGCCGAAGATGACCAGCACCGGCAGGCCCAGCGGGGTTAGCCGGCCGGGAAGGCTCCGCTGCCCGAGGTAGTCCAAGGGCGCGCGCATCGCTCCCACGAAGTCCCGGTGTGTCATCCCCAGCACATGCTCGACGAAGGCGTCGGGGATGTCCACAGGACGGGTGAAGCCGGCGCGCGCGGCCTTGCGGATGGTGGCCTCAGTTCGCAGCCGCCACAGCAGCCGGCCAGTCAGCGGAGCCAGTAGCAGACGGAAGAGCAGGCGTTCAGGGATTTTGGCGTCCGGACCGGGCCCCATATCGATGAGCGCCAGGGCCGCGACCGCGCCGGGCCGCTGCTCGGCCAGGGCCGTGGCCACCGTACAGCCGGAGGAATGCCCGATCACCGTCACCCGGCTTACGCCGAGCTTGTCCAGCGCGGCGCCGACCCGGCGGGCCTGAGTGGGGATGTCGTAGCGGTCGGCGGGGCTTGCCGACCTCCCGGGGCCGAGCAGGTCGACACGGATGACACGGTGCGCGCCCGCCAGCAACGGGACCACCGGGTCCCAGATGGCCGTCGGGACTGCAGCATTACTGAGCAGAAGCAACGCGGGCGCGCCCGGCTTGCCGTCCTCTACGACGTGCATATCACCATCGTCAAGCCGAACGAACCGGCCGTCAGCGCCCGGATCGCCGGGCGTGTGCTCTGCCATTGCGCTATCTCCTGTCATCTTGTCGGGTGTTTCGATGGCCACCTCGCCGGTTAGCCGGGCAGCCATGACGGCCTGTCCTTCTGGCGGCGGCTCCGGAGGCAGGTAGAGGCCCATCCCGCCAGCGAGGCAGGACACGACTTCGCCCGCATCGGGCTGGATTTCTTAGTGGTCGGCACGGACGTCGGCGTCGGTCTCGCCGGCCGCGACCAGGCCACCGCCTCACTCGGCCAGGGCACGGCGAAGGGCGGCGGCGAGCTCGGCGTTCTGCCGCTGGGACACTTCGGCGGACAGGATCGCGTGCGACCCGTGGAAGGTGCCGGGCCACTGGTGCAGCTCGGCCGGCACGCCCGCCTGCAGCAGCCGCTCAGCGTAGGTGATGGCCTCGTCGCGCAGCGGGTCGAATTCCGCGGTGGCGATGTAGGCGGGCGGCAGGCCGGACAGGTCGCCGGCCCGCGCCGGGGCGGCGTACGGCGAGGCGGGTGAGCCGCCCAGGTAGTGCCGCCAGGTCGCGGTGATTTTCTCGCGGTTCATCCAGGGCAGATCGGTGAAGTGCCGCGCCGACCACGTCTCCTGCCGGTCATCCAGCTCGGGCTGGTTGAGCAGCTGGAAGCGAATCGGCGGCCCCTGCTGGTCACGCGCCCGCAACGCCACCGCGGCCGCGAGTCCCCCGCCGGCACTCATACCGCCGACCGCGATCCGCCCCGGGTCGGCGCCGAGCTCGGCCGCGTGCCCGGCCGTCCAGGTCAGCACGGCGCAGGCGTCGTCCAGGGCGGCCGGGAACCGGTGCTCGGGCGCCCGGCGGTAGCCCACCGAGATCACCACCGCGCCGGAGCCGTCCGCGAGCCGGGCGGCCCACGGGTGCTCGGTGTCCAGGTCACCCATGACGAATCCGCCGCCGTGCAGCCAGATGATGGCGCCGTGCGCCTGGTGCGGGCAGTAGATCCGCACCGCAACATCCGGATCGGCGGGTACCGTGCGGTCCTCGATCTCCATGCCCGCGATGTCCGGGGCCGGCACCGAGGCGGCCGCCGCGGCGAGGTTCTTGCGCGCGGTGACCGGGTCACTCAGGTCGGCCGGGGGGAACAACGGGAGGAATGGTTCCAGTTCGGGGTCAATGTTCATGCCCATGCCAGTCATCCTCACAGTCATGACCTCCGGGGTCATCCGCCATCCGTCGGGTATCCCGCCTATTCATGCACCGATCGGCGCGTATCCTCGTGTCATGGAGGCACTGGTCGAACGGCTGTCGCAGCTGGATTCGCACGCCGAGGGCGCCATCCGCGTCGTGATGTTCTATGACACGCTGATGCAGCGGCGGGTGGATCTCCCGGCGCTCGCCCGGGCCTCGGCGGGCCTGGCCGAGTGCGTGGCCGGGATCCGGCTCCACGGCACGGGCCAGGCGATCCGCGTCTCGCCCGACGGCAGGCAAGCATCCCCCCCGCCGGCACCCGTCTGCGCCACGGTGCCGGTCACACTCGATGAGGAGGAGATCGGCACGGTGTGGCTGGAACGCCCCGGCCCGCCCGGCCGGCTCGACGAACTGCTGCTGGACCGGCTCGCCATCGCCGCCGCGGCGGTCGTCGAGCGGTACGGCCCGGCCCGCACCACCATGGCCGACCCCGCCCTCGTCGAACTGGTGATCGACTCTGGCAGCGACGAGGCGGCCAGAGCCCGGGCGCTGCGCCTCCTGGGTTTTCCCGCCGGCCTGCCGGTCCGCGTCGTCGCCGTCCGGTCGCAACTTCCGCTCGACCAGGTCGGCCGCCTGATCTGCCCGGCCCGGCTGGTGAAGGCGGCACCGCTCGCCGGCGTGGGCGTCATCCTGGCCGCCACCGTGGACCCGGCCCGGTTCCCGGCAGGCGCGCGCGCGGGCATCGGCGCCGCCGAAAGCCCCGACCGATCCTGGCCGCAAGCCCGCACCGCCCTGCGCTTCACCACCGTACGCCAGCCGGTCGTCCGCTACGACGGGCTGGGAGCGCTGGCACTGCTCGCACAGGTACCCGAGGACGCCGCGCGAGACAACGCCGACGTAGCCGCGATCACCCGGATGGCCGGCACCCCCCAAGATCTGGAGACCCTGGACGCCTACTGCCACGCCGGCTCCCTGCGCCGGGCCGCGGACCTTCTCCACCTGCACCACAGCACCGTCGCCCGCCGGCTCGAACAGATCGGGAAAACCCTGGGCATCGAACTCACCGAGCCCGCCGGACTGACACGAGCCAGCCTCGCCCTCACCGCATGGCGACTACTCAACGACTGAGGAGCGGCTACTCAACCACTGAGGAAAGGTCCGCCTCACTACGCCAGGTACCCGTACGCGGCGGCGCGCTTGATCCCGGCGCATCTTTCCAGACGAGCAGCGCCAGCGTGGTTGCGCCGATACCTAGCGAGTAACGGCGCTGACGGCGAATCGCGGGTTGCAGGGCTCTCGCCGATGCGGCGATGGCATAGGGAAACCAGTCGGTACCGAAGGGAAGGCCAGGCCGGACCCCGGTAGCCTCGCCGCTCCATAAGCGGCGGAACCCAGGTCCGTCCGGCCGCTGGTCTAGCTACGCTTTACAGCCGACTCCGCCAAGCCACCACTGGCCAGCGGCGTCCAGTTTGCGATCCAGTTCGTCCCCGCGCCACTGCGTGACTGCGGTCAGACCCGGCTCGACCAGGTTGAATCCATTGAACATGCGCAGGATCTCGGCCCGGCTGCGGTACGAGACGGGCGCGTTGGAGCGGGCGAAAATCTCCTCTTTCTGCGCCACCAGCGCCGGTGGATGGCCCTCGCTGGTGAGGTGGGACAGGATCAGGCAACTGCCAGGCGCCGTGGATCCGGCGAAGGCGCGCACAATGCCAGCCGGGTCGTCCCGGTCCGGGATGCCGTGCAGGACGGCGACGAACAAGACCGCTACCGGCCGCGAGAAGTCAATCAGCCCGGTCACGCCCGGGTGGGCCAGGATGCCCTCGGGATCGCGGATGTCCGCCTGCACCGCGGTAATCGAATCCGAGTCGACCAGCAGCGCCCTGGCGTGGTTTACCACCACTGGGTCGTAATCGACATAGACCACGTGCGCGCCCGGTTTGATCTCCGCGACAACTTCGTGCACATGGCCCTGGCTGGGCAGGCCGGTGCCCAGATCGAGAAACTGGCTGATGCCCTGCGCCGCGGCGAACCGGACCGCCCGGCCGAGAAAACGCCGGTTGGCCCGGGGCACATCCTTGTTCTCCGGGGAGAAGCTGAACAGCTTCTCCACCGCTGCCCGGTCGGCAGCGAAGTTGTCCTTGCCGCCGAGCGCGTAATCGTACATGCGGGCCATATTGGGGATCCGGGTGTCGATACCGGATGGTGCCGATTCCTCCTCGACCACTGTTTCTCCTGGTCATCGTCTGAACGGTCATAGCGCGCGTGGGAAGCGGTACGCCGCGTAACCCCCGATATGCCTCACGCTGGTTGCCACCTAAACATACGCGAATGGGGCCGGGGTGCCCGCTGACCTGTGAGATCCGAAACGGCCGGCCGGGATCAGTCGCGGAGCTTGCTGAGGATGCGGGCCAGTTCGGCGCGGTCGGCCGGGCCGAGGCGGCCGAAGACCCGCCCGGCCTCGGTGCCGCGGGTGGCGCGGATCTCGGCCAGGATGCCGGCGCCGTGCTCTGTCACCTCGACCAGCGTGGCGCGCCGGTCCGCCAGGTCCGCGCGCCGCCGGACCAGGTCCCGGGACTCGAGTGCGTCCACGACCTCGGTGGCTGTGCGGGGCGCGATCTGCAGGTGGTCGGAGAGCTCGGACAGTCGCATGGTCCCGTGCCTGCTCAGCGTGCGCAGGGCGCGCAGATGGGCCGGGGTGATCTCCCAGGGCGCCAGCCTCTCGGCTGACTTCTCGCGGAGCTCGCGCGCGACGGCCCAGAAGGCCTCGGACAGCGACTCATCACCAGCCGGGTCAGCGCCAGCCGGGTCAGCGCCAGCCGGGTCAGGGGGCTCGGGCCGGGCTGCCTCGTCGCGTTCGGAGGTCACGGGAATATCCTACCAGAATTTTGTGCTCTACCCTCATATTGAGGTAGCCTCACGAATAAGCCCACTCTCTGGCGAAAGGAAGAACCTCTTGGCCTCAACCCACACGATCCGGGATGCTCCCCGCCGGGGCCGCGGCCCGGCCACCGTCACGGCCGCGGAAAAGGCGCAGGCACACGAGGTGTCGCTGCGCCGCATCGGTCGGCTGTTCCGTCCCTACCGATGGCAGCTGGCCATCGTCACCGCCATCATCGCGGCCTCCTCGGTGGTCGGGCTGGCCTCACCGTTTCTGCTCCGCGCGGTGATCGACACCGCCTTGCCGGACCGGAACCTGCGGCTGCTGGCCTGGCTGGTGATCGGGATGGTCGCGGTCGCCGCCGTCACCTCGGCCTTCGGCGTCATCCAGACCTGGATCAGCACCAAGGTCGGGCAGCACGTCATGCACGAGCTGCGCACCAGCGTGTTCACCCACCTGCAGCGGCAGTCGATCGCCTTCTTCACCCGCACCCGCACCGGCGAGGTGCAATCCCGCATCCAGAACGACATCGGCGGCATGGAGTCCGTGGTGACCTCGACCGCGACCTCTATCGCGGCCAACCTGACCACCGCGGTGGCCACGGCCGTCGCCATGGTCGCCCTGTCCTGGCGGCTGTCGCTCATCTCGCTGGTCGTCATGCCGCCGGCCATCTTCCTGACTCGCAAGGTGGCCAAGATGCGCCGGGCCATCACCACCCAGCAGCAGCGCGAGCTCGCCGACCTCAACGTGACCATTGAGGAGGGGCTGTCGATCAACGGCATCCAGCTGGCCAAGACGATGGGCACCGGTCCGGCCCTGGTGCGGCGGTTCACCGACTCATCGGCCCGCCTGATCGACCTGGAGCTCCGCTCCCAGCTGGCCGGACGCTGGCGGATGGCCTCACTGAGCATCATCTTCGCCGCGATCCCCGCGATCATCTACCTCGCCGCCGGCCTGCCGGTCACGGCCGGCACCGTCAGTATCGGCACCCTGATTGCCTTCACCACCCTGCAGAACGGCCTGTTCCGGCCGGTCACCGGACTGCTGAGCACCAGCGTTTCGGTGATCAGCTCGCTGGCCCTGTTCGCCCGGATCTTCGAATACCTGGACCTGCCGGTCGAGATCGACGAGCCGGCCAGCCCGGCGAGCGTCGACCTGGCCCGGGTCACCGGCCACGTCCGTTTCGAAAATGTCAGCTTCACCTACCCCGGCGCCGACCGGCCCGCCCTGGCCGGCGTCGACCTCGACGTCCCGGCCGGCGGCACGCTCGCCCTGGTCGGCGAGACCGGATCGGGCAAGACCACCCTCGGTTCGCTGGTAGCACGGCTGTACGATCCCAGCCGCGGCACCGTCCGCATCGACGGCACCGACCTCCGCGACCTGCGGCTGGCCGACCTGGCCGCGATCGTCGGTGTGGTCAGCCAGGAGACCTACCTCCTGCACACCACCGTGCGGGAGAACCTGCGCTACGCCAAGCCCGGCGCCACCGACGCCGAGATCGAGGACGCCGCCCGCGCCGCGCAGATCCACGAGCTGATCGCCAGCCTGCCCGACGGGTACGACACCATGGTGGGATCCCGCGGCCACCGCTTCTCCGGCGGGGAAAAGCAGCGCATCGCCATCGCCCGCACGCTGCTGCGCGATCCGCGCGTGCTCGTGCTCGACGAGGCCACCAGCGCCCTGGACACCGAAACCGAGCGGGCCGTCCAGCAGGCGTTCGACACCCTGACCCTGGGCCGGACGACCATCACCATCGCGCACCGGCTGTCCACCGTCCGCAACGCAGACCAGATCATCGTGCTGGACCACGGCCGTATCGTCGAGGCCGGCGACCACACCAGCCTGCTCGCCGGCCAGGGCCGCTACGCCGACCTGGCCGCCTAAAACCCGTCAAAGCTGGTTCTTGTAGATCCGGCCTTCCTTCATGATGAGCCTGAGGGTCTGCGCCGGGGTGGTGAGCACCCGGATGTCCTCCAGCGGGTTACCGTCGATGACCAGCAGGTCGGCGAACGCGCCCGGCGCTACCACACCCACCTGTCCCTCGAGCTGCAGCAGCCGGGCGGCCGTGCTGGTAGCGGCCCTGATCAGGTCGGCTGGGGGCTGCACTTCGGAGCGGATGATGAACTCCTCGAGCTGGTGCTCGTGCGTGTCGGCGAACAGGTCGGTGCCGTAGACGATCGGGATGCCCGCCTCGTGGGCCATGGCCAGGGCACCCATCGCCCCGCCGATCACGTCCGCCAGCTTGGCGGCGATGTCCTTGGGGAGCAGGCCGTCACGGGACTTGCGGGCCAGGCAGTGGTAGGTCACGATCGTGGGCACGTAGAACGCGCCGTACTTCTTGAACAGCGGGATGCTGCGGTTTTCCATCAGGTTGCCGTGCTCGATGCAGCGCACGCCGCATTCGAGCCCCCGGTCGATGGCCCGCGAGGTATAGGCGTGCCCGGTGACGTAGATATTGGCCGCCGTGGCCTCCTCCACCATCGCCCGCAGTTCCTCCAGCGAGAACTGGGTGGAGTCCACCCGGTCGCTGGGGGAGTCGACCGCGCCGCTGAGGTAAACCTTGATGTGATGCGCGCCGCGCCGCACCTCCTCCCGCACGGCGCGGCGAACCTCGGGAACCCCGTCGCAGATCACCCCGATCGCGGGGGGGTAGTAGTTGTCGTCGTACACCCGGCGGCTGGGCGCCCGCCAGTCGCCCGCGCCGCCGGTCTGGGTGAGCTGCTTGCCGCCGTACCGGATCCGGGGCCCGGTGAAGTAGCGCTCCTCGACGGCCCTGGCCAGCCCGATATCGCCGCCTCCGACGTCGCGGATCGTGGTGAAACCGCGCGCGAGCATCCCTTCCAGGGCCCGCCCGGCCCGCGCCGCCACGTAGGCGGGCGGCCATTCCGCCATGCCGAACAGGTCGTCGTCGACGACCGCCGGGTGAGTGTGCGCGTCGATGAGGCCCGGCATCACCGTTCTGCCGCCCGCGTCGAGGATGAGCGCGTCATCCGGTCCGGACAGGCCAGGCCCGACGTCCGCGATCCGGCCGCCCTCGACCACGACCGACTGCCCGGGCGCCAGTTCTCCCTGCTCGGGGTCGAGCACCGACGCGTTCCGCAGGATCGTCACTCCCATGACAGCCACCTTCCCTTCCCGGCCCCGGGAGGAACCCAGCGCCTCAGAGGCTGACCCAGCCCGTGGCGAGGCGGGCGCGGTCGGACTCGGCGCCCAGGCGGCAGCGGAGGCTGACCTGGCCGGGCGGGAGCGCGTCGGTGCTGAACCGCCCGTGCGCGTCGGCCTCGACGGCGATGACGCCCCGGATCTCCACCACGGCCGCCTGCCCCGGAATCAGCTGCCCGGTCAGCCGCCGGGATTCGCCGGTGCCGGTTATTTCGAGGTCGACCGCCAGGCCGCTGGTCCGGAACGACAGCCGCTGCCGCTGCGGCGAGCCGTCCTGGTCCGGAACGCCGGGCTGGCCCGGTGCGCCCGCCATCAGCCCGGGCGGCCTCGCGTCGTCAGGGTTCACGAGATGGTCCTTTCCGTGGAGGAATCTCGGCTCGCCGGATTTCCTGACGATACTCTACTCGGCACGACCATAGCCGACTACTCGGAACGGTCAAGCCCGGACGGAACCTCTAATCGCGGTCCCGGCCCCGGGGCGGCACCGGCTTGAGCCGGTCGCGGGCGGCGGCGACGTCGGCGGCCGTGGGCGGGTCATTGCCCCGCCGCTCGCAGTTGATGGAGGCCACCAGGATCGCGTCGTCCAGCGCCCCGGCCAGCTGGTCCGCGGCGCACCGGGCCAGGTCCGCGGGCGAGTGCCGGCGCCGGGCGATAAGCGATCCGATCAGCCCGGCCATGAACGAGTCCCCGGCGCCCACGGTGTCCAGCACGGTCACGTCGAGGGCGGGCCGGCGGACCGACCAGCCCTGCGCGGTGAAGGCCTCGGCGCCGTCTGCCGAGCTGGTCATGATGACCGTGGACGGGCCGAGCCGCAGCCAGTGCCGTGCGACCTGGTCCGGCGTCTGGTCGGGATAGAGCCACTCGACGTCGTCCGTGCTCGCCTTGGCCAGGTGAGCGAGCGTGATGGCGCGCTCCACCACGCGCCGGCCGTAGTGGCGATCGGGAAGCAGCCCGGGCCGGACGTTCGGGTCGTAGGTGATGAGTACGTCGCCGCGCTCGCGCAGGCGGGCCGCGAGCTCGAGGATCCTGGCGTCTCCGGGCGGCGTCCAGGACGCGATCGATCCGAAGTGGAGCACCGCGGCTTCCTCGGGCGCGCGGCCGGTCTCCTCGGCCGTCCACTGCCAGTCCGCCGTGCCCTCGAGGTAGAAGTCGTAGCTGGCCCGGGCCGAGGCGTCCATCGAGACCACGGCCAGCGTCGACTGCTCCGCGGCACGCGGGGCGGCGTGCAGGTCGATGCCCTCGGCCCGGGCGTGATCGCGCAGGATGCGGCCGAACGCGGTATCGGCGAGCCGCGCCATCAGCGTCGCGCCGTGCCCGAGACGAGCCAGGCCGACGGCAACGTTGTACGGACTCCCGCCCGGGACGGCCTGGAACGTGCGCGGCGGGCCGACCGGGAGGAGGTCGACGATCGCCTCGCCGATAACGGTGACGGTGACGGTCAGTTCCAGATGGCCTGTTCGGTCTCCGGGTCGAAGAACTGCATGCCCGCAACGTTGACAGCGAAGGTGATCTTGTCGCCGACCTTGACCCTGGTGGCCGGTTCGACGCGGGCGACGCCCTCGCCGTGCTGCGCCGTCGCGTCCTCGTCGTCGCTGCTCGCACCCTCCGCTCGGACCCGGCGGGCGTCGATGGTGAAGTGCACCACGAGCTCGGAGCCGAGGGCCTCGACCAGGTCCACGTTGCCCACCAGGTGCGGTCCGGTGCTGCCGTCGGTGGCGGCGGGCAGGTGCTCGGGCCGCAGCCCCACGACGATCTTCTTGTTCCCGAACCTGGCCAGCCCGGGATGCGCGTCACGGCAGACCACCGGCAGCGGCACTTCCTGGGATCCGATCCTGACCGCGCCCGCGTCCTCGGTCATGGTCGCCTCGTACAGGTTCATGGCCGGCGAGCCGATGAACGCCGCCACGAACAGGTTGTCCGGGCGGTCATACAGGTGCTGCGGGTGGTCGACCTGCTGCAGCACCCCGGACCGCATCACCGCGACCCGGTCGCCCATCGTCATCGCCTCGATCTGGTCGTGGGTGACGTAGATGGTGGCCACGTTGATGCGCCGCTGGATCCGCTGCACCTCGGCGCGCATCTGCACCCGCAGCTTGGCGTCCAGGTTGGACAGCGGCTCGTCCATCAGGAACACCGACGGCTCGCGCACGATGGCCCGGCCCATCGCCACCCGCTGCCGCTGCCCGCCGGACAGCTGCCCGGGCTTGCGGTCCAGCCACTCGGTCAGCCCCAGGATCTCCGCCGTGTCCTTCACCTTGGCCGCGATGTCCGGCTTGGGCATCTTGCGCAGCTTGAGCGCGAACCCGATGTTCTCGGCCACGGTCATGTGCGGGTACAGCGCGTAGTTCTGGAACACCATCGCGATGTCGCGTTCCTTGGGCGTCTCGTCGTTGACGACCTTCCCGCCGATGCGCAGCGTGCCGCTGGTGATGTCCTCCAGCCCGGCCACCATCCGCAGAGCGGTGGTCTTGCCGCACCCCGACGGGCCGACCAGCACCATGAACTCGCCTTCGCCCACGTCGAGCGACAGGTCCTTGACCGCGTGGAAGCCGTTCTCGTAGACCTTGTTCACCTGCTGCATGTCGACGGTGGCCATCATGCCTCCTTAGCGGGCGTGCCGTGCTGGCTGTGGTGATCGTGACCTGCTGGGCTCATCCCTTTACCGCCCCGGAAGTCAGGCCGGAGATCACGAACTTGCGGAAGATGAACACCAGTATGCCGATGGGGACGACCGCCACGACGCTGGCGGCGAAGATGGTCCCGAACGGGACCTCCAGCGCGGTGCCGAACGTCGCGATGCCGACCGGGATGGTCTTGAGGTTGATGTTGAAGGTGAGCGCCATCAAGAACTCGGTCCAGCACGCGGTGAAGGTGAAGATGGCGGCCGTGAACACGCCCGGCAGGGCCATCGGCAAGATGATCGACCACACCGTGCGGATCGGCCCGGCGCCGTCGATCCGGCTGGTCTCCTCCATCTCCTTGGGGATGCCGAGCATGTAGTTGCGCAGGATCCAGATGGCGAACGGCAGGAAGAACGCCGTGTACGGGATGATCAGGCCCTGGTAGCTGTCCAGCCAGCCGAGGTCCTTCAGCAGCGTGTACAGCGGCGCGATCACCGCGATCTCCGGGAAGACCGAGATCATCAGCAGCGTCACCATCAGGGTGAACTTCCCCCGCATCGGCAGCCTGCCGAGCGCGTAGCCGGCCATCGTCCCGAAGATCAGCACCAGCGCCGTGGCGCAGAGCGTCACGACCAGTGAGTGGATGAAGTACGAGCCGAAGTCGTACTGGACGAAGGCCTGGGAGTAGTTGGCGCCGCTCAACGGGCGCGGCCAGTACTGCGGCGGGCTGTCCCCCATCGCGGACGGGGTCTTGAAGCTGGAGATGATCAGCCAGTACAGCGGCAGCCCGACGAACAGCACGACGAGGAGCGCTGAGATGTTGACGCCGTTGATGACCCGGTGCCAGCCGGTCCGCTTGCGCCTGCCCATCACGTTCCCTCCTTTCCGACCTGGACCCTGAAGAACCGCAGCGAGACCAGGCAGCCGAGCAGCACCAGCAGCGCGGTGGTGGTGGCCACCGCCGAGCCGGTCCCGAAGTCCAGGTTCTGGAACAGCGCCTTGTAACCCAGGATGGCCAGCGACGTGGTGGCCGTGCCCGGCCCGCCGTTGGTCATCACGAACGGCAGGTCGAACAGCCCGAAGGCCTGCAGCACGCGGAAGATCACGGCCAGGGCGAGGGTGGGGCGCAGCAGCGGGACGGTGATCCGCCAGAAGGTGGACCAGCCCGAGGACCCGTCCACCTCGGCCGCCTCGTAGATGTCACCGGGCAGCATCACCAGGCCGGCCAGCACGATGATGGCCACGAACGGGGTGGTCTTCCAGATGTCGGCGATCATCAGCCCGATGATGGCCGGAATGTTCGTGCCGAGGATGTTCGGGTGGCCGAGGCCGACGGCGTTCAGGATGGCATCGGCCACGCCGTAGATCCCGTTGTAGATGTACAGCCACAGCTCGGCGTTGATCACGGTGATCATCGACCAGGGGATCAGCAGCAGGGCCATCATCGCCCCGCGCCCCGCGGTCAGGCGCTGGAGCACCAGCGCGATCATCGTGCCGATCACCAGTTCCACCAGCACGGTGATGAACGTGTACACGATCGTGAAGCCGAGCGCGTAATGCCACGTCGAGTTCTTGAGCACTATTGAGTAGTTGCTCCAGGTGAAGCCGTTCAGGCTGATGCCGCTGCCCGTCACCGTCACGTTCGACAGGCTCATGATCACCGAGTAGACGATCGGGAAGATGGTGACGGCCGCCACGAAGATCAGGGCGGGAGCGGAGAAGGCCCAGCCCAGCCGGGCCATCCGTTTACGGTTGACGTCCGGGCGGCCTACCAGGGGCGCGGTCGCCTGAACTTGGTCGGCGGTACCTGAGATGTCCGCAGTGGTCATTGGTCACCCCTTCGTGCCGGGTGGGAGTTCGCCTCGGCCAGTTCATGTGATCTTCGTAACACGGAAGGGCCGCCCAGGGCCAGCAGGTCTGACGGCGAGCCTGCTGGCCCTGGGCATCGGCGGCCCGGTTACAAGCCGCCGGCCGAGCTAGACAAGGCGGTTTGGGCGGCCGATTGGGCGGCCCCCATGGCCGAGGATGGCGAGGTCGAGCCGGCCAGCGCCGAGTTCACGTTCTGGTAGATCGCGGTGCTCAGCTGCGGGTAGTTCGGCGTGCCCGCGGGGCGCGGGACCAGCCTGGTCTTCGGCACGGTGGCCAGCACCGGGCTCTCGGCAATAACCTGGGGTGAGGTCCGCACCGACTGCACGGTCGGGATCTCGGAGTACTGCACGGCCAGGACGTCCTGGGCCTGCGTGCTGGACATCCACTTGATTAAGGTCAGGTCGGCGGCGATGTTCTTGCTGTGCGGGTTGATGTACAGGTTCCAGCCGCCGATGTTGGAATACCCCGGGTAGGGCTGGCCGGCGAACGTCGGCAGCGGCGCCACGCCGACCTTCCCGACGGTGGGGGTGCCCGGGACCTGGGAGTCGGCGTAGGCGTAGTCCCAGTTGCGCAGGAACGCGGCCGACCCGGAGGCGAAGGTCGACATCGCCTGCGGCTCCTGCATCGTGGTCACCGCGGCCGGGCTGACCCCGGTGGTGACCAGCGACCGCATGAACGTGACCGCCTTGATCGAGGCCGAGGAGTTCAGGTCGGCCGAGGTGTAGCTGGCGTTGGTCACCGTACCGCCGGCGTCGGTCAGGTACTCCATGTAATTGCAGGTCAGGCCCTCGTACGAGGCGCCCTGGAAGACGAACCCGTACTTGACCAGCCCGGCCTTCTGCAGCGTCTGCGCCTCGGATTCCAGCTGCTCCCAGGTCGTGGGCACCGCCAGGTGCTCCTTGGCCAGCAGGTCCTTGCGGTAGTACAGGAAGCCCTGGTCCTCGAACATCGGCGAGCCGTAGATCTGGCCCTTGTACGTGGCGCCGGTGACCAGCCCGGGCGCGAACTGGTTCCAGTAGCTGGCCGGCAGGTAGTTCGACAGCGGCACCGCCAGCTGGTGCGCGCCGAACTGAGCGGGCCAGATCACGTCGCCCATGAACACGTCCGGGGTGGTCGACCCGCCCGAGATGGTGGTGGCCAGCGTGGCCCGGTTGGTGTCGGTGTTCGTCGGCGCCGAGGTCAGCGTGACCTTGATGCCCGGGTACTTCGCCTCGAAGTCCTTGATCAGCACCTGCCGGACGTCCACACCGCTGGTGTTGATCGGGCTGGCCCACCAGGCGATCGTGCCCGACGTCGCGTTACCGGGCGCCGACGACGACCCGCCGGCCGCCGGGGCGGTGGTGCTGCCGGTGGTGCCGCTGCTGCTGCTGCTGCTGCTGCATCCAGCGGCCGCGAGCGCCCCGACCGCCCCGACCAGGGCGGCGAGCTGCCAGCTCCGCAGGGAGCGCCTTGTTGCATATCTGCTCGATCTTGCGCGTGCCATGTGTCCTCTGTCCTCCCACTGAAAGTAGTCGGTCAATAACTCTATGCAAATATTCTCGCCAGCCGAGCGGTTTGCGAGCCGATCCGGTGCCGGGCTGGCCGGCCCCCGTGCGGCGGTCAGCCCGGGCAGTGCCAGGCCCTCATGGTGCCAAGTGCCCTCATGGTGCCAAGTCTTGCCGGCGCCAGCCATGGCGGATTCAGCCGTCGCGGATGATCTGGGCCAGCTGCCCTGCCATTTCCGCCAGGGCCTGCTGTGGTTGTTTCTGACGGGTCAGCGCCTCGTACACCGCGCTGGAGATGGCCAGGCTGGCCTGGTCGTAGTTGGTGATCGCCGGGCGCGGCCGGGCCGAGTTGATGGCCTGTTCGAGCACGGGGAGATAGGGATAGGTACGCCACAGGCTCTTGTCGGTATAGAGCTGGGTCCAGACCGGCGGGAACGACCCCTGCACCAGCATCTGCCGCTCGCTGGCCTCGCGGGTGACGTACTTGATGAAGTTCAGCGCGGTCTGCTGGTGCTGGGAGAACGCGCTGATCGCCAGGTTGGCCCCGCCGAGCGAGCTGGAACCTGTGCCGTCCGGGCCCGGCAGCGGTGCCACCCCGACCTTCCCGTACACCTTGTTCTGTGGGCCAGGTACGGACAGCGCCGCGTAGACGTCGGGCCAGTTGTCGAGGAACAGGAACTTGCCGGCCTCGAACGCGGCCTGAGAGGACTCCTCCTCGTAAGTGAGCGCGACCTTGGGGATCCAGCCCTGCGTGAACCCGTTGACCAGGAACTCCAGCCCGCGGAGCGCCTGGGGCGAATCCACCGTGACCTTGGTGCCGTCCGGCGAGAGGATCGACCCCCCGGCCGACTGAACGGCCGCGGCGAAGTTGACCGTGAGCCCCTCGTACTGGGCGAACGTGCCCGCGTACCCGTACAGCCCGTACTTCGGCGCCACGGTCTCGGCGAGCCGCTGCAGCTGACCCCAGGTCTTGGGGGGCGGCACGCCCGCCTTGGCGAGAATGTCCTTGCGGTAGTACAGGAGATCCGCGTTGCTGTAATCGGGCACGGCGTACAGCCGGCCCTGGTACATGGCGGTGTCCACGGCGGGCTTGAGGAACTCACCCAGCGGGAACTGGCTCTCCGGCAGCGGGATGATCCAGCCGTTCGAGGCGAACTCCGCGGTCCAGATGACATCCATGTCGATGACGTCGTATTCGTCGCTCTTGGCCTGGAGGTTCGCGACCAGCTGCGCCAGCTGGTCGTTGGACGCCTCGGGCAGCCGCAGCAGGGTGACCTTCTGGTTGGGATAGCGCTTGTTCCATTCAGTGATCACGCCCTGCGCCCAGCCGGAGTTGTCCTTGCCGATGGCGAAGGTGATCGGGCCGATCCCGTCCGTCGGCGGAGCCCCGCCCGACGGGTCACCCGACGAACATCCAGCGGCGAGCATGAGTCCCGCAGCGACGACTGCGACACCTGGCATCGCGCGCCTCATGCAGGCCTCCAGCGGAAACTAAAAGCCGTGTAAAATTCGTACATGCATGTTATGCACCGTCGTTAGGTATATGTCAACCACATCACATAACGAGTCCGACATGTTTCGCAGCGCCGGTCCCGGGCCGGGCCCAGCTCCCGGAGGCCCGCCGCCACCTGCCCGGTTCCGTCCGGCGCAAACCTTTACCCGGCTGTTATGTACAGGGATAATCTGAGCGCGGGCCAGGGGCCCATGGAGGTGACGGGATCGTGCGGCAGCCCTTGCTGGCACTGCTCGCCAAGGAGCCGGCTCATGGCTATGAGCTCAAGCTCGCTCTGGAACAGACCTTCGGGCAGGCGTATCCGTCGCCGAACATCGGCCAGATCTACGTCACGCTCAAGCGCCTCGAGCAGGACGGACTGGTCCGCAGCGAGGACGTGGAGCAGACCACCCGGCCCAACAAGCGCGTCTACGAGCTCACGGCCGCAGGCCACGAGGCGCTGCGCGCCTGGGTCGGGGAGCCGAGCGACGGACCCCGGATCCGCGATGAGTTTTTCATCAAGCTGATCCTGGCGCCGATGGCGGGACTGGCCGACCGGATGGAACTCATGAGTTCCCAGCGCAGGCATTATCTCGGCATAATGCGTAACCTGATCGAGCTGCAGGCCGAGATCGACCCGGCCGACACCGCAGCCCGGCTCCTGATCGAGGGCGCCGTCCTGCACCTGCAGGCGGACCTCGACTGGCTGGAACGATGCCAGGAGGAACTTGTGTGAGCCGTTCAGCGCCGAAAGGCTTGCCGTGGCCCCGAGGGGGCCGAGGGGGTTTGGGGGAAAAGGCTGCTCTCCCAAGGGGGGTCCGGGGGGATGGGTCCCCCCGGGAGAAAGAGCAGGGGGGGTCTGGGGGGGATAGTCCCCCCGAGGAAATACTGCGGACCTCCAAGCTGGTGAAGGTCTACCGTGCCGACGGAGTCACGGTGGAGGCGATCCGGGGGGTGGACATCGAGCTCTCCGCCGGGGAGTTCGTCGCCATCATGGGCCCGTCGGGCTCCGGTAAGTCCACCCTGCTGCACGTCCTGGGGGGGCTCGAGCCCGCCACCGGCGGCGAGATCTGGTTCCTGGGCCAGCGGGTGGACGGCTTGTCCACGGCCGGCTGGGCCATCCTGCGCCGGCGGCACGTGGGGTTCGTGTTCCAGTTCTTCAACCTGCTGTCCAACATGACCGTGGCCGATAACGTCGAGCTGCCCGCGCTGCTGGCGGGCGCGACCCCGCGGCAGGCCAGGAAGCGCCGGGAGGAACTGCTGGCCGAGCTGGGCATCGCCGGCAAGGCGGGCGCGGCCCCGGCGCGGCTGTCCGGCGGGGAGCAGCAGCGCGTGGCGCTGGCCCGGGCGCTGGCCAACGAGCCGAGCCTGCTGCTGGCCGACGAGCCGACCGGCAACCTGGACAGCTCCAACACCCGGGACGTCCTCCGCCTGCTCCGCCGCGCGCACGCCGGCGGCCAGGCGATCCTGATGGTCACCCACGACGCGCGGGTCGCCAGCCTGGCCGACCGGGTGATCAACCTGTTCGACGGGATGGTGGCCGACGACGCCCGGATGGTGCCGATCCCGCGCCGGGTGAACGGCGTCGGCGACATCCTGGAACTGAAGGGGTAAGGGTAAGGAAGGGGCCGGACCGATGCGAGGCACGCTGCGGTGGGCGCGAGCGGAGGTTTGCGTCCCTTAACACGCAACAGCTTACCAGGTACTTGACAGCGCGCAAGAGAGACCCCGGCCCTGGCTGACCAGGGACCGGGGTCGGGTCTCCTCCTGGGGGACCGGCCGCACCTTCCCCAGCGTGGCCGGCTATCCGTCCCCTTGTTTTCAGTTGTCGCGGGCCGGCGTTGGCTGCTTCCGCCCGCACCTGTTCCGGTAGTAGTGGGTCTGGTAGTGGTAGCGCGGCGTGCTCACGCGCCCGCCGTCCCTCGCCAGGGTGCTGTCCTGTCACCTCCTGCTGTTCGCGCCTGGCACGCCGGGACACCTGCGGCGTCTGGACCCCGGCCGGGGGTGAGACAGCCCCAACGAGACCTGCCCGGGACTTTGCGCCTGGCAGGGATGGGCACCCCCGGCCGGGGGGTCTTGCGTACCTCTGAGAGACGGAACTTCACGGGCTGGAAATCTGGTCAATGATGCGCTGGCGGGTAGCCCACACGGCCAGCTCGACCCGGTTGCTGAAATCCAGCTTGGTGAGGATGTGCGTTATGTGGGCGCTCACGGTGCGCCTGCTGACGAACAGCTGCGCGGCGATGTCCGGGTTGGAAAGGCCCTCAGCCACCAGCGCGGCTATTTCAGCTTCCCGCTTGGTGAGGGTCACGTCAGCGCCTCCGCAGCCGCGAGGCCGCGCTGCGCGTCTCGAACCCACGGAACCCGCTGTCGTACAGCGCTTGCACCTCCGACCGCCGGTAACGCGGCCTGCCCTGGTCTCCGGGGACCTCGGTCAGCGCTACCTTGTCGGACCTGGCCCAGTTCTTGATGGTTTCGCTGGTCACCCCGAACTTGTAGGCGACCTCGCGGCGCGTCATCATGACCTCGCCGGGCAGCTCGCCCCACGCGCTCATGGCAGTACCTCCGGTAGCGGGGCGGCGGTGACCTTGACCAGCTCGCCGGGCTCGTGCCAGTCGTAGATGCGCACTTCGGTCAGCCTCGCTCCCTCGGGAATGGCGAAACAGATCTGGGTGCCGTGGTCGTAGCACAGCCGGGCACCCGCGTAGTCCATCCGGCCGTCCTTGATGAACTCCACGACTACGTTGATGGTCCTGCGCTTGCCGCATATGCACCGGGCGGCGCTGCGGTCCCAGGTCACTCCCACGGCAGTGCCTCCTCTTCGTCGGGGGGCTCCGGGGGCGTGTAGTCCGTCACCCGCAGCACCGGGAAGATGAGCCATTTGCGGCGGGGGTCTGCTCCCAGAACGGCATGAGGGTCAGCCGCCCGTCGTCGGCCGCTGACATGTCTCACAGCTCCGCCGGGCAGCGGGTGCTGGGCCGCACGCGGGTGACCAGCCAGCCATCCTCTATGACGACCTCGATCACCTGCGCACCGGGGGGCAGCACCTCGGCCGGGCGGGGGACGTGGCGGTAGCAACAGCAGCTCCGGTCGGCGAACTGGAGGCCGCTGGCATCGGCGTAGGTGACGACCAGGCGTGTTGCTGCCTCCAGCGTGCCGCAGACCGGGCCGCCGTCGTCGGAATAGTCCATATGGGCCGTCCTTCCGGTTGGGCCTTGCGCCCCGTCAAGTCCGAAGGTAAGTCGGTTGTATGCACCAGACTTGTCCCAGACCTGCCTCAGACCTGACCGTGCAGCCATGCCGCGGGTAACGGTCAACCTGGCTCTGGTGGAGGCACGCAAGCGGGCGCGTCTGTCCCAGGACGGGCTGGCGAGGAAGGTCCGCGACGCCGGGCGCAAGCTCGGGGCGCAGAACGGGCGCAGCCGGAACACGGTCAGCCGGTGGGAGTCGGGTGAGGCCATCCCCCAGCCCGCCATGCTCGCGGCCCTGGAGGAAGCCCTGGGCGTGCCCGCCGAAGCGCTCGGGTTCGGTGAGGTGCCGGTCTCCTGGCTGCCGCCGCCGGGGTTCGCGGCGGGCGTCCTGTCCGGTCACTGGGTGACCTGCTACCGGTTCCCCCACGGGGAGACGGAACTCCACCATGCCGACCTCGCGCACCTGACGGCGGAAGACCGGTATGTCCGGGCGGTCAACCACCCGCCAGCACCGCGGACCGAAGGCAGGGACGCGGCCCCGTTTCTTAACGAACTCGAAGCCGAGCTTGCCTCCCGGCATCTGGTCGGCCACTGGAAGAACGTCTCCGATACCCGCTATTTCGGACAGCTCCACCTGGCGGTGCTGCCCGGTGAGACGGTGCTCGACGGGTACTTCACGGGGTTCGCGTCCGACGTCGCCGTGAGCGTGGGCCGGTGGCGGTGGGTGCGCACCGACCTCGCGGGAACCGACCCGTCAGAAATCAGCCTGAAAGACCCCTCGGTCCTCTATAAGGTTGTCACGGCTCACTCGCAGTACGACGCGCCGCTGACGCTGGCTGACATCACGGAGGAGACCTGAGTTGGGGCTGACCAGGGAGCACGCCCGCGAGGTGATAGGCACCTACATCAGGGCTTGGGAAGGGCAGGACCCTGACCTCATCGTGACCATCTTCACCCCATCCGCGACCTACCACGAGCGAGTGCTGCAAGACCCCATTCCTGACCGGGAGGCGATCAGGCAGTACTGGCACGAAAAGGTCGTGCAGTCGCAGGCGAACATCAGGGTTCAGCTATTGAACGTCTACCTTGATGGCGAAACGGTGATAGCGGAGTGGCTAGCCGAATTTGACGACGTGGCTCAGGGGGTGCGCAAGCGGGTAAGCATTCAGCCCGTTCACGCGTGGTGATAGGTAGCCCGGATTTCGGCTGAGGTTACGGGGAGAATGCCTGTGCCGGGGGTTGCCAGGGCCTGCCGAGCATGAGGTTGTGCAGGATGTCCATGGCGTTCTGGCCGTGCTTGCGGGCGGTATCGATGTAGCTGCGGATGTCGAGCCGGTCCTGGGTGACGTCATCGCTGGCCAGGCGGCCGGAGATCTTCTGCTGGGTTTTCAGCGGGCGGACGCCGCGCTCGCTGATATTGTTCAACCGAGCCGTGGACTGCACGTGATGCGGCGGG
>Ga0116218_1000565_pt1 | contig 25594 bp, 24 predicted proteins | sample Sb_taG_2_FD_88966 | JGI IMG/M metagenome (GOLD analysis project Ga0116218, IMG submission 88966) | Peat soil microbial communities from Weissenstadt, Germany - Sb_50d_5_LS metaG | ecosystem: Environmental > Terrestrial > Soil > Wetlands > Peat | place: Germany: Weissenstadt | collected 2010-09-21 | reverse complement strand
TGATGCCTCGGACCGTGAAGCCAAAGCGGCACGCCTGCAAAGGTATGCTGAGTTGCGGTGGAGTCCAGAGGTAACCACAAGCCTCCGGTCTCTGACCGGAGGTCGTTGACAGAGCTTACTAACTGCATCTTCCTTATGATACGCAGGTGCGGGATGGTATGATTGTGGAAGAAGCATGTCAATGGAGGTAGCGTAAATGCATGATACTTGCATTTAAACTGGTTCGTTTACGTTTGTAAGATCTTTTTAGTGATCAGTCTACTTGTCAATAGATGGGGTTATCGCATTTGCCTTCAGCCTGGCACTATTAGCGGACATGACAACGTATAGTCCTTTGCTGCCGGTGCTGCGAACAAAACACAACGACAAGCACACTTTTTCACGGCAATCCGATCACTCTGACATCTTGTGGATGTTCAACCACAAAGCGATATTCGATTTTTTGTTCTCCATCAGCAGGAAGAGAAAATTTCCACGTTATCAACTCAAGCTTCGTGCGCTCAGACGGAACTGGTTGAACATTCTGCACTTTCACCTTCACTCTCTCGTGTTGAGAAACGGGCAAGTGATCGCGGATTACTACTTTCCTGGGTGCATTAGCATAGTTATGCACCGTGATAAGGTAGGCATAACTTATGCGACGGATATTACCCTGCAATGCATTGCCTTTCTCCACACTACGCTCAATCAACTCACGTTTCACCCTGATATTATCTTCAACGCCCAGGAAAACCTTAAACTTTTCCATTGGAGCGGTAGTCTTGACTCGTGTTGTACCTACATATTCGCTACTCAGGAAGATATTCGCGTCACCGTTTAATAGCACACGTTCGGTCGTATTTTCAATCGAGGCTCTTAAGTGTACCTGTTCATCGATCTGTGGGGCACTCACGTAATCGAAAACACATGGCAGATTATCGTGTGCAATTGTTGTTTTGTGTGGTGAGTTATCAGATGGAATATCAACCGAACGTCCAATACGGAAAATCAGGGCTGTTCCGGTTTGTTCGACTGTGGCAGTAGCAACATCAGCAGTTCTTAACTCCTTCTCGTGTACCTGCTCCCCCTGCATTTCATCTGTATATCCCATTGCCACCATACTTGCATTTTGATCACCGTGTAATCCCGACATTGAGGCTACTCTGGGCGATGCAGCGCGTAAAGGTACAGGTACCGGAGGTGTATACACATTCAGATACCAGGGATCGAGTTCGGGCAATACAGCAGCGAGGCTAGGACGAGCAGTAGAAAGTGAGAGACTTACATTCTCCCATCGTTCACCAGTAGATTGTTGCACAATACCGACATAAGTTAGTTCGACTTCGCCCGCATCTTTTCCTTCTGCCATTTGTACTCTCACATCATACTGTGGATGCCAGGAGGCTCCCATTACAATGTAGGACAATTCCAATTCAAACTCACTTGCCTCTACTAGAGATACAGTCACGATAGCAGCAAGCCGATCGGGAAGCAGATTTCCCTGGACCTGAGCAAGTTCGCGTTTTTTCGCTTGCACTTCTTGCTGTATATGTGCAAGCTCAGTTTCGATGCTTTGTGCAGCTTCAGCGTCCTGCAAGGCCTGGTTAGCAGCGAAGCTAAAGAATTCTGCTAAATCCAGTGGTTTCATCTGCCCCTGAGCAAGACCTTTTGCAAAATCTCTGGACTGTTCCCCTAATGCACGCAACCACTGTCGACGATCATTCAGGGCGCTCTTGCGGGCCTCGAGTAATTGCTGATTCTTTGTTAACCGTTCCAATTCATCTTGTAGGGTTACTAGTTCTGCTTCAGGTGGGCGGCTTCTAAATGCTGTAGTAACATCGACATTGAGTATACGAATTCCACCTGTTCCTCGTCCGGAAGCACGTAAGGAATCGCGCAGGAATTGCGGAAGGTTATTCACTCGTAGATCATGCTCACCAGCTTCGAGTTCGACTTTTCCGTTTCTTACCACAAGAACACGATCGGAATAAACTGTTACTTCTTTTATTGGCGATTCAATATCAATCAAAATATTCCTCTCAATCCTCTTTCTCGATTTCAGGCACAACTATAGCATCTGCTATTATGTACGTCTACAGATGCTGAGCTGTTGCATCCTCAGAAGTACGGCCCCGCATCTCTCTAAGCTTCTTGCTGAGACCTTGGAACTCTGCGTAATAGTTGCCAATATCCGATTTATATTTCCGGTTTGAAAATCCGAATAAAGAATATATATGGAGAAGCGTTCTATTGATCTCTATTACTTTCCAAGAGAATGTTGGGATTTATGCTTTGACAAAACACGATATATCGTTATAATTAGCAATATAATACGATATATCGTTAAGATACAGGAAAGCGATTGGGAATTAATAAGCTCACCTGGATTGTTCTGATCTTGTGATACGTGATGGCTCTTTTTTGTCAATGAAGTTTCAAGAATTCATCAGGATCGGATGAATGTTGATAATGGAAATGAACAAAATCACCACACTCATTTAGATTCAACAATATCGTTATGAACTTGTGAATGGGATGAATTTCTGATTCACTTGTATACCTTTCTACCGCCGGTCTCCGTCTGGACCCCGGCGGTGTTCTTGCTAAAGGAAGTGTTATATGTCGAACAATCCGGCCATACTGGCCGAAGGGCTTCACAAACATTATGGAAAGACACACGCCCTGAATGGGCTTGATTTGACTGCTGAGGAGGGGACCGTCCTTGGCCTCCTTGGCCCTAATGGCGCGGGCAAAACAACAGCAGTACGCATACTGACGACACTTTTACGTCCTGACGCTGGACGGGCAGAAGTTGCCGGTCTTGATGTTGTCAAAGATGCTGACGCCTTACGAGCGAGAATTGGTCTGGCCGGCCAGTATGCTGCCGTCGATGAGTACCTCACCGGGTACGAAAATTTAGAAATGGTAGGGCGGCTTTATCACTTACAAGGCAGAGTTGCACGACAGAGGGCGAAGGAACTGCTCGAACAATTTGACCTCGTTGACGCCTCCAAACGTATTGTTAAGACCTATTCAGGGGGAATGCGTCGAAGACTCGATTTGGCCGCGAGCTTAATCATTTCGCCACCAATACTTTTCCTGGATGAGCCAACAACAGGCCTTGATATTCGCGGTCGTCTGGCTATGTGGGAGGTTATCAGTAGCCTGGTCGCGGGTGGAACTACTGTCTTACTTACAACCCAATATCTGGAAGAAGCTGATCAGCTTGCCAACCAGATTGCTGTGGTTGATCATGGTCATGTGATCGCGAAGGGTACTTCAGACGAATTGAAAGCCCAGGTCGGTGGCGAACGACTCGAACTAACTGTGGCTCACAAAGCTGACCTGAATGACGCTGTAGCAACGCTACGTCAATATAGTATTGGTGAGATTCAGATAGATACTGATCATCGTCACATCATCGTTCCAGTGACTCAAGGCCCTCAAATCCTTGCTGCGGTTGTGCGAGATCTTGACGCCGCACAGATCGCGATGGATGACCTGGCATTACGCCGACCAACTCTGGATGATGTCTTCCTCTCATTAACCGGACGCGCGGCTGAGGAAACAGACGAACCTTTCGACATTGCTGCAGATCGGCCTTTGGAAAGGAGTACACGATGATTAGCACAAAAGATCCTACAACGCAATCCTTGACGCCTCAAGCTCGTCCATCACTCTACTGGACCTTTGCAGACGCCCTTGTACTGGCTAAACGCCATCTTGTTCAGATTCCACGTATCCCTGAAGAGCTTATATTCGCGACAATCCAACCGATCATGTTTGTACTACTCTTCCGCTATGTGTTTGGTGGGGCAATTGCGATTTCCGGTACGACCTATGTCAACTTTCTGATGGCAGGCATCTTTGTCCAAACCGTCGTTTTTGGCTCAACAACCACAGGCATTGGTCTAGCCACTGACTTGCAGAGAGGTCTAATCGACCGTTTTCGTTCTCTACCCATGGCGAAATCAGCCGTCCTTACAGGTCGCACAATTTCGGATCTGATTCGCAACACATTCGTTGTGGTGGTCATGTGGACAGTCGGATTACTGGTCGGATTTCAACCACAAGGGAATTTCCTCTACTTGCTAGCGGCAGTAGGGCTGCTTTTACTGACAAGCTTCGCTTTTTCCTGGATCTCTGCCACAGTCGGTTTATCAGTCAACAGTGTTGAGGCTGCGCAGTCTGCTGGCTTCATCTGGCTCTTTCCGTTGACTTTCGCTAGTAGTGCATTTGTGCCTGTACAGAGCATGCCTCCATGGCTACGCGCCTTCGCAGAGCACCAGCCGATAACGCAAATAGTCGACGCAACACGCGGACTCATCCTCAATCACCCCGATCCGCAGAAAATCTGGCTTGCTATTGCCTGGTGTGTGGGCATACTTATCGTCTTCATCCCTCTGTCCGTTAGGGCTTATGGACGACGGACAGCGAGGTAGGTGTAAGAGCAAGTTATCGATTGAACAGAAGAGTGAGAGGATAATGTCCTTTGAGATTACCCTCTCACTCGTTTTGCTGGCAAAATGCTTTATTATAGAAGAGACAAAATTGCCACAGTATTAAGCATGATCCAGGCGGCGTAACTCAATTTTGCCCTGGCGTATGCGAACTGCAAACGTTGGCTGGGCATAGACTGCCGGACCATTCAGAACGGCTCCATCATTCATGCGGAATCTTGAGCCGTGCCAGGGACAGGTTACTTCCCCATCTTCACATGTTCCCTCATCAAGCGGGCCCCCCAGGTGTGTACAAACTGCCCCGATCGCATATATTGTGCCGCCTTGTTTGAACAACACTGCGGGAATACCTGCTGCATCTACACGAGTGAGTTTTCCTTCATGCAAGTCTTCTACGTTCATGACTGCTACATACTCGTCAGAGCCGCCTTCCCATGCGTCGTGATTCACGCCAATGCCTTTTGCAAAGCTCAGTTCACCACCAAGGTAAGCGGAAATAATCGATGCCAGGTAGCTTACCGTCGAAAGAGCTATACCTGCGCGTCTCCTACCTGTAAGACGAAATACAAGCGAACCAATGTTTGTGAGTAATATGCCACTATTGAGCAAACCATGCATGAGTCCGACACGCCGATCTGTACCATCCAGATCGCTCCAATCTGTTACACCTGTAACCGCTGCCATGGTTGCTCCCACAATACCCAGAGCCATCGTAATATCTGCACCACGAGCAATGCCATCGGAATCAGTATTGCTCGAGACAAGATCAAGCACCATCGTGCAGCTCCAGGCTCCAATTGGTATATCTGTGAGTACAGGATGCAAAGCATGGCCAAGCCAAGTGCCATTCAGTACATTCTTTATGACACGGTTAGGATCCCCTGGCTGACCAAAGAGTTTTAGAAGCCCGTTTTGAAGTGGTGTTCCCAGAGTATCTAACCATGCCTGGCTCTCGACTATGCTGGATATTGCAAAACGAATTGGAGGATTGGACGGAGGTGTTTCGCTCCAACTTTTCTGTTCTCCTGGCATTACTTCTGCTGTCATTGCATTTGTTCCTTTCTAATTTACAGTCAAACGATCACCAAATTAATCTATGTGCTTACATATTTTATACTCTCAACCAATAATAATCACAAGGTGGATTTAAGCCTAACATCGAGAAAGGTATTTCGGGCTGATGTTCTTTCATAATGAAATCGAGTATGCCAGTATTGTTGGGATAGAAACGTTGAACGCATTGCAATGCAATCTCTTTTGTGCGAAAACGAATCCGCATATCTTCATGCATGGGTAATTGAACATAACAAAAACTATGGTAGCTGAACCATCTATGATCTTGCGCACGTGGCCAGATGATGATCAGCTTTCCACCAGGTTTGGTCACACGCCGTAATTCTGCTAGACCTGGCTCACCACCTTGCACAGGATCAGAAGTAAATGCAGAACATGATAATGCAGTATCAACGCTATTGTCCTGAAGAGGAAGTCTATAAAACGTCCTTGAAGAGGCGATACACAACAAGATTTGGCCTGGCATGCTATTTTTCGCCTCAGAATGTCCAATAAGCCAGGTGAAGGCTCAACAGCATAGACTTTCCTGGCTCCATCCTTCACACACTCAAATGTAGCTCTACCACTCCCTGCACCTGCATCAAGTACAATTTTACTGTGTACCTCAGGTTCTAATTGTTGGAATATACCAGGATGCAATTGTTCACCCGCGATGAGTTCCTCATATAAGTCGGGGGTTTTCCAGTACGTCAGTTCCCAAAATAAAGCTTGAAGAACTGCACATCGATCCGCTTGCACAACTTTTTCTGGTATTGGTCTATATAGTTCATCAAAAAAGTCTACACGTTGCGATGAAAACAAATTTCTTTCTATTCGTTGTACCAAACTCTCACTTACCCCATGAAGGCTGTGCGCCAGTTTCTTTACTGTCAACCCCAAACAAGAATTAGTATGAATGTCATGCAACGTATCATCATCAAAGGTCTCGAGATCTTCGATATCAAATGGGGTTTCGCATTGAGTAATAGGACGAGTATTTTTTTCTTTCATGCAATCTTTTAATGGGTTCATCATCGGCAGTTCTGGTTATACAGGACAATCAGAGAAAGCGAATGTACGATAGCATCACGATTCTGAACAGAATAACAATTCACGATGTTTGACGCTAGCCAGGAATAACATACTTCAAAACAAATATCCAATGTTCATCCTTATCCGAGCACGCCGTAAAGCCCTCTGCTTTAGCAGTAGCGATAGAAGACGCGTTGCTCGCAGGCAGTACATCCGCTTCCCAGGCTGGTTCACTTGACATTGTGCTCTCCTTGTAGTATACTTGTTCTATAGTACTTTGAGAACAGAATACCGTTTCGGTGAGTTCTACAGCACTGGACTGTAGGTAAAAACGTTACCGCGTGCACCACTGTACATCTCTCTTTCTTTCGCCAGGAATAAGAACCACGTTCCTGATGGCTACCAGAATGAGAAGCTACCGCAGGGCTTGCGGAAAGCCAATGCCTGAGTAGAGTGTGAGCTTCGCTCTCTCTACTCCTGTGGAGGCGGTGTAAGATCACTTGAGCAACTCGGTGCAAGAGTGGCAACCCCCAAGGAAGAAGGGAACCCTCGCCGCGAGGTGAGGAATCCCCTGGCTTTAGCCATGGGGAGGATGTCAAGAACTTACCCACACTTGAATAGTGAATCTTCTCACTGACATCCACAAACCTCTATGCTAAGCTGACTTTTAGACAAAAACGCTATAAAATATTCCAAACTTGACAGGTATTACAGTTTACTTGTATGTCAGGAACCCCCGCATAGAATGTGGGGGCTTGCAGAAGGGCCAGTGCAACGCAAGTCCCTGACTACCGAGCAGGCTAACCCCTAGCAGCAGCGATACGGGCTACAAGCATGTGTCTTTGACATTATAGTGTGTACACACTATAATGGAGATATAAAATGCGCATACATAAAGGAGTCATGGAAATCATGGGACAGCAAGAGCAGAGAAACGTAGGTCGTCCCGCCAAGCCTGATCGTAGACAGCGTATTAACGTTACACTTTCACCGGAGACGCTAGATGTACTAGAACTAAGGATACCGTTCAAGCAACGTTCGGCCTATATTGAGCGTCTAATTCGTCAAGACCTCGGCTTAAGTGTCTTAGAAGGAAGGGTGTGATGTCGAATCATAGCGATCGGGAAGTAAGACTTCAATATAATCGTCTCTACACAAGCAATCTGGTTCAGCAAAGGCGTACCAATGGCTTGTGCCTGAATTGCGGGAAGCCTGCCAGGGTGGGAATGACTCAGTGTCAAGAATGTGCGAATTATAATACGCAAAGGCTTTTGGAACGTCGTATGTCGTACAAGCGAAAGGCCGTCGAGTATCTTGGCGGGAAATGTATTGATTGCGGTTTCCGGACAGAAATTATTGCGGTCTATGACTTTCATCATGTAAGTGGTGAGAAGAAAACTACCATTGCTCGTATGCTGGACACTGAGAAGAGTTGGACTAGAATACAGGAAGAATTGGATAAATGTGTGTTGCTCTGTGCAAATTGCCACAGGATACGTCACGCATTAGAAGACATGGCGCCACCCTAACTCGTACCGCTGCCAGCCACGCGCGATCGTGACGGGAGGGATAAACTCCTCTCTAAGCCCGCAGGGCAATCGGCATAAAGTAAGCAAGGAAAGGAAGATGTTGAAAAGACAGGGTTGGACAAGAGAAGATGATGCTGTTTTGCAACAGCTCTATCCCAACCTTTCGGATAGCGATGTTGCACAGTACATGCAAAGAACGTTGTGGTCGATAGAGGCCCGCGCGAGGCGGTTACATTTGACAAAGAACGCAGAATATCGGACTGCACTACATCAAGCGCAGGGACACCGTCTCAGGAAGAGAAACCTTCTCTATCACATCAATCATACCTACTTCTCTAGCATAACCTCTCGTGAGCAGGCCTATTGGCTTGGGTGGCTATGGTCTGATGGGTATGTGAGACAACGAGGGGGGTCCTATGAAATTGAACTAGAGCTTCACAGAGATGATGTAAGCATTCTTGAACAATTCAAAGGTGCTGTAGAGACCGATTACCCTGTCCGGTTTCGTCGAGCCTCGGCAAGGCTGTGCGTCATTTCGCGGCAGATGTTTCAAGATCTGGGGGAATACGGCATTATCCCGCGAAAAAGTAAACTTGCTACACGGCCAGGTATCGACGAGTTTTTCGTGGCGGATTTTATGCGCGGTGTCTTTGATGGGGATGGGTATATCTCGAAAAACAAGCACCCGCAGCTAGTAATCATCGGCACCGAAGCATTCTGTTCCTGGCTTCAGTCGGTTGTCCAAAGAGGGATAGGAGCAAAAGGAACTATTGCGTTGAAGAAGAACGCCACATTTTGGTGGATTCTTTCGGGAAGAAAGAACCTGTCCGCATTTGCTCAATGGATGTACGCTCCCTTGGAGAATGGGAACAGGTCACTTGCCTTAAAAGAAAGTACCAGAGATTTATTGAGGCCGGTCTGCTTTAGTCATATCACCCAGGCTTTGACCTGGAGAAAGGGAAATCCCTTATCATGCGCATACCAGTCGTCGATACGCGAGGTGTGACACTCATGCCCTGCACACCCGCTAAAGCACGCCATCTCTTGAAGAGTGGCAAGGCTCGACCAAAGAGGAATAAGCTGGGGCTATTCTACGTCCAGCTGTGCTACGCACAAGAACCTGCAAACCAGCCGCTTGTGGTGGGCGTCGATCCAGGGAGTAAGTTTGAGGGCTTGAGTGTGGTTGGTGCCAAAGAGACCGTCCTCAACCTGATGGTTAAGGCCCCTGATCACGTAAAGGATGCAGTCAAGACGAGACGAACTATGCGACGAGCACGGCGGTCTCGCAAGTGGCGGAGGCCCAAGCGATTTGATAATCGGCTCACTGGCAAGAGCCGTATCCCACCATCCACACGAAGTCGATGGGAGGCTAAAGCGCGTGTGGTTAAGCACCTTCTGACCATCCTTCCACTCACGGATGTGGTCGTGGAGGATGTCCAGGCGATCACCCGCAAAGGGAAGGGCGGCATATGGAATGGCTCTTTCAGTCCAGTTCAGGTGGGGAAAGAACACTTGTATCGACTCCTCCATGCGCTCGGGTTAACTGTCCATCTCCGCGAAGGTTGGCAAACCAAAGAGTTGCGGGAACACTTCGGACTCAAGAAGACGAAAAGCAAATCCGAACAGTCTTTTGAGAGTCACGCGGTTGATGGGTGGGTGATGGCTGCATCAGTCAGCGGAGCGGAGAAGCCGACCTGTCAACGCCTCTGGTACGTGGTGCCAGCCATCTTGCACCGTCGCCAACTGCACCGCTTGCAAGCCGCAAAGGGTGGGGAGCGCAAGGCCTATGGGGGTACACACTCACTCGGCAAGAAGCGCGGAACGGTTGTTCGGCATGCCAAGTTCGGACTGTGTACGCTGGGTGGCATTGATCGGAAGAAGCAAACCATCAGCCTCCACGACTACCGCACCAACAAGCGCTTGACGCAAGGAGCGAAGATCCAGGCCTGTCGAACCTTGACCTGGGTGGCATTCCGCTCCTGGTTGGTGAGAGAAACAGAGTCAAAAGGCAAAGGGAGCCGCCCAACCCAAGCCCCAAAGAAGGAACGCTTGCTTCCTCCCCCGCTTGAAAGACGGGGTCACCGCAGGCGGAGCTTTTATGAAGAGCATTAAACTTGAGTGGGGACTTCACGTTTATCGATGTGCTCATCACAGCAAGTTTCTCTCCTCCTGGAGGTTCAATAAACCATGCAAAAATGTGAGTTCTGTGGATCACTAATACCTGTTGATGCCAGCTTCTGCGGCCAGTGCGGTAGAGCGCCCTCCGGGGCTAAGGAGTCAAGGGCGATGGCAAGTGATTCTCAAATACCAGATATTCAGAATATTGACCCGGCCACAATCGCCAATACAAAGGAAATTTTCCAGCCTTATTCGGCATACAATCAACAATCATACATCAGTAATATTCCCACGACTTTATTGAGCGGAGAAGAAGAGGAAGAGGAGAAGCGCAGGCGTGCCGCTCTACTCGGAATGGGGGTACCACTTTTAGGAAGCCTGGCAGTAGAGGGTATTCCAGATGCCGGAAATGTGCCAATGGTCCAGGGTACCCCGCAGATGGGTGGAGTTCCAACCGTTCAAGGTACACCAGATCCACAAGCAGGTTCAATGGGCCAGGGATTGTATTCAAGTCCAACAGTCATGGCTCCCCAACTACCATCTCAAATACCAGTTCGCACTCTACCTGCTACCACTGAGACGTTGCATCATCCCCCTCACCCACACCATCCACATACGCCCCATCCCGAACCACATGGTTGCAGCCTGGTATTTATTATTGCAGCTATCACCGTGCCTGTTCTGATTATTCTCAGTTTCCTTGGGCTGGGACTCACGCTATTAGCTCCAAGTCTCTCATTGAGCGGAAGCACTACCGTTGTTCAGGGAGGAACTTTTACCTTGCATGGCAGTCACTTCATCCCTGGGAGCAGCGTAACACTTACATTAGATGATACGATACCGCTTTACTTTTCAAATCGTAATTTACCTATTCAGGCTGCTCATACGGCAAGCATTGCATCTCAGATTTTAGGTATGGATACGCAATTAGCACAGCCGTTAGTTCTTTCAAACAATACCGTATCCGTTGGAGGAGATGGGACATTTGCTGTCACTATAACAGCTAATCCAGGATGGTCGGTAGGGAAGCACACCATTAAAGCGTCTGAATCGCCTACCCATCGCAGTACAAGTCTAGACTTTACTCTTTACATGGCAGGCACAACGCCAAGCCCAACTACTGGAAGCACGTCTCCAACTCCTACTACGACGCTAACACCTACAGCTACGGCTACGCTTCCAGGTTTAAGTTGTGTCAACCCATCTTCACTTTCACTTGGCCCTGTCATTCAAGGATCGAACCAACCAGCCTCAGCGCAAGTTACGCTCTGCACAAGTGGTACAGGAACAGTAAACTGGACAGCTACCTGGGATCAAAATGCAGCACCCTGGCTTCATCTCGATCAAACTTCTGGCCAAATTTCAGCTCCAGGGCAAGCACAGGTAATGGCGAGCGCGCTGGCATCGAATCTCACCCCAGGAAACTATTCAGCCACGGTTGCCTTTACCAGTCAGCCGGACAACAAAACACAATCTTTGCGAGTATTTTTCACGGTACAAGGAGGTTGTGCTTCTGGTAATCCAAACACTCTGAGTTATAGTGGAGTTGCAAATACAAGTGATCCTGGATCACAAACAGTCACTATTACAAACTGCGGCCCAACAGGTTCATGGTCTGCCAGTACACAAACCAACAGTGGGGGGAACTGGTTATCTACCAGTCCAACGAGTGGGACGTTGAATGCTGGAACCTCAAATAACGTTGCAATTACTGCATCCAACTTGAAAGCACAACTTGGATCTGGTACTTATACAGGAAACGTCACATTCAAGATTGGGACGGGTACATTCACAGCACATGTAACACTCACAGTTAAGCCCGCTCCCACATTAACGGCCACACCTGCTTCACTTTTTGCCAACCAACAATGTACGCTCGGTCCGAAAGGTGGTAACTGGCTATGTTCGGTCTCGTTAACTAACAATTCAAATACTCTGAGTTTAAAGTGGTCTGCTAATAGCAGTCTAAGTAACGTCGTCATCAGTCCATCCGGTAGCACTTTGCATTCAGGACAAACAAGCTCTGTACAATTCAGCATCCCTCAAAGTGACTGTTCGCCCAAAGGAGCTGGAAAACTCACCTTTACAGGACCGGGAAATGCTGTTACTGTAACATGGAACTGTATCGTGGGCTGACAAAGGAGAAGCACTTATGGAGAATGATGCCTTCATTGGACAGCAATTGGGCGCTTACACTATACAATCCAAATTGGGTGAGGGAGGTATGGCGCGCGTCTACAAAGGCTATCACGCTCGATTGAGGCGTGTGGTAGCTATCAAAGTCATCCTATCTCAAATCGCTGACAAGGAAGGTTTCAAAGCACGCTTCGAGCGAGAAGCACAATTGATCGCGAGTTTGCAACATCCCAATATCGTAGCTGTCTATGACTTTGGCGAGACAGGTAATGTAACCTATCTCGTCATGCAATATGTTGGCGGAGGAACATTACGCGACCAATTACGCGGTGGGCATGCACTCGATCCCCGACAGGCCATTCTCTACTGCCAGGAGATGGCTAAAGCATTACATCATGCTCACCTGCGAGGTATTGTACATCGTGACGTGAAGCCACAAAACATGCTTGTTTCGGCCACCGACCACAATCAACTCCTACTCTCAGATTTTGGAATCGCCAAGCTTTACGACAATCGCAATGAAGTCACAATGCTCGGTACCACGGGAAGTGAACTTAGAAACGACCCTTCGCTCACCAGTATCGACCAGATCGTTGGTACCGCGGAGTACATGTCGCCTGAACAGATTAATGGCAAGCCGGTCGATGCTCGTACTGATGTTTATGCTCTAGGTGTTGTTCTCTACCAGATGCTGGCAGGTGAAGTGCCATTTCATTCAACAACCATCCAGGGGCTGCTTTTCCAGCATGTCTACACACCTCCCAGGCCAATTCGTGAAGTGAACCCCAATGTACCCGAAATACTCGGACAGATTACAGCCAAAGCCATGGCAAAGACGCCAGAAGAACGATTCCAATCCGCAGAAGCTATGAACCAGGCCCTGGAAAGTGCTAACCAATTTGTTACTAATCAGCTTTCGGCCTCATTGCCTGGTAATTTTCTTACCTCCGCACAGAATATAACTCTTCAAACGCAAAATCCTCCAATTGCCCCGATACCTTCACGTTATAATCCTCAATCTCAACTTGTTTCTAATGGAGCTGTCGTTCAGCAACAACAACCTTCACAGTATGGAATGACACCACCCTATGGATCTTCCCCTCGCATTACAAATCCTGGTAGTGTAGGGCACATAAAACCAACCGCTAAGCGTTCGAGGAGTAAAACTTCTATCACGTACATTGCCTTCGCACTTGTCCTACTTCTATCAATTGGAGTGCTTTTAGCCAAACAAGGTGTTCTCCCAGGACCCAACGCTAATCAAAATGCCGCATCTACAAATGCGACTCCTTTTACGGAGACCTTTCAGGATACCCACCTCGGGTGGATCAATGGAAGCTCGAATGGGCTGACTGCTACAGTTACGTCAAACAAATACGCCCTTGTTGTCAGCAAAGCGACACCATCGAATACCTATTTCCCCTATCCATCAAACGTCGGGACATTGCCGGACGACTTCACCTGGACGGTTCAGATCTCAAGTAACGAGGCAGATCCAAAAGTCTTTTACGGGCTCGCAGTTCGACTGAAGGTAGATGGCACTAACGTGTCGTGCTATGCATTTGTCATCAATGGTCAAGGTGACTATGAAGTCCTGAAATATATCTCTGGCTCTACAACTCCTACACTATTGTGGCGAGCACAAAGTAATACTATTCATAACGGCGCCAACACGAGCAACAAACTACAAGCCATCATCAAAGGGAATAATTTCTCCTTTACAATCAATGACATACCTGTCAACGGACAAAGTAATCCGATCACAGATAATTCAGGTACACCTCTCTATAAGGGAGGGCAACCAGCTCTGGCTGTAGCTGGCTCTCGTTTATCTGAGATGAGCTTTTCTGCAACATCAGCGCAACTTGCCATTCCTTGAAAGTTCAGCGGTTCTATATTTTTTGGGGAAAGACGGGCGACCATCAAGCTCTACTCGACCATTCTTCCCCACTCTCACCTCTACGAGTTGGATGTCGAATCAGTTGAGCTTGTTCCTTGCTCTACCATTAAGTCCAATGTACAATAATATGTAAAGTTGATCGCTGTCGCTTGAATACACCAAGATTGAAAGGAAAAGATCGCCGCCTGGCGATGTACAGGAATATGAGTGAGACCAAAGACGAAGAACAAGAAGACGTTTCTGCCCAGCAGTCTCCACCTGCATCCAATAAAGAACAAAAGCAGCCATTAACAAGTCAGGAACGCACAGATCGCTGGTTTCAGGTTGTCACAGCGATTATGTTAGGCATAGTGGCTGTTGCAACTGCCTGGAGCGGCTACCAGGCAACGCGCTGGGCTGGTGAGCAGTCCACACTGTATGCACAAGCTAGCGCATTGCGGGTTGAATCAACACGTGATGCGACGCTTGCAGGGCAATACAAGCTATTCGACTCTATCTTGGTTAACAATTGGATCAATGCATATGTGCAGGGTAATACTAAACTAGCAGCAATCTTCCAGAAACGCTTCAGACCTGAGTTACAAGTAGCCTTCGCAGCCTGGATGGCAACCAACCCATTCACCAACCCAAATGCGCCACCAGGGCCACTCTTTATGCCACAATACAAAGTCAGCCAGGATGCATTAGCGAACGAGCTTGATGTTCAGGCGGCTGCAACCTTCGATAAAGGACAGGATGCCAAAGAGCAAGGTGATGCGTATGTGCTTAATACTGTTTTTCTGGCTACGGTATTGTTTCTCACCGCTATCGCAGAGAATTTCCAATGGAATCGAATCAGGGCTGTGATTTTGGCTATTGGCCTCGTGATGCTGCTGTATGGGATTTATCATTTGATAATATATCCAATCATTTAGGACACACGAACTATGCTGATTCTGCATCAACAACTCCAAGACACCAGCGAACTTCTGAAGCAAGCTCAACGTATTGTTGCGCTCACTGGTGCAGGCATCAGCACAGAATCTGGCATACCAGACTTTCGCAGTCCAGGTTCCATCTGGCGACAACAGCCAACCGTCAGTTTCCAAGATTTTATCAGTAAACCAGAGGCACGACAGATCTATTGGCAAACTCGACGTAAACTATCAAGGCAAGTATTGGATGCTCAGCCGAACGCGGCTCACATGGCCCTGGCAGATTTAGAAAAAAAGGAACGCTTACTTGGTATAGTCACACAGAACTTCGATGGTCTCCATCATGACGCTGGCAATAACCCGAAACACATCGTTGAATTACACGGTACGTCACGCGCTGCAGCCTGTACACATTGTGGTCAACGCTCATCGATACAAGAGCTTCAACAACGTATCGATGCCGGTGAGATCGATCCCCAATGCTCAATTTGTGGAGGATTTCTCAAAGCTGCTACCATCCTCTTTGGTCAGCGCGTTCCAGATGAAGAGCTTTCACGAGCGAGGGAACTTGCACTTGCTTGTGACCTTTTCCTGGTCGTTGGTTCTTCCCTAAAGGTAAACCCAGCAGCTACTTTGCCGCGTTTTGCTCTGAAAAATGACGTCCCTCTCATTATTATCAACTTGCAGCCTACTCATCTTGATGACTACGCCGAAATCGTTATCAACGAGAAAGCGGGAGCAGTGCTTCCTCAAATCATTTCAGGAATTTAGGTTTTCCACCACAATGCATCCATTCTGCATTACCATGCGAATGCATTTTCTATGGGTCAAAACACTGATATCTGCTAGAGGATCGCCATCAATTACTAACAAATCGGCAAACTTACCTACTTCAATCCTGCCTATCTCATCCTGTAAACCAAGCGCCAGCGCTGCATTGCTCGTTGATGCCACTACCGATTGCATAGGAGACAAACCAGCCTCGACCATTAACGCTAGCTCTATTGCATTATCACCATGTCTGACAAATGGAACACCAGCATCAGTTCCCATGGCTATAGGAACACCAGCATCAAGAGCTGCCCGTACACTACGTTGAGGTGCATCGCCAAGACGGCGATCATTTTCAGCCATGAACAATGGAATTTCCGCTCCATGCGTCGTCATGGAGCCCGTCGCTAGCGTCGGCACCAGAAATACTCCTCGTTCAGCCATCAGGTGAATGGCTTCAGGAGAATCACATAAGAGAGAGCCATGTTCGATCGTATCTGCTCCCGCCTGCACAGCGGTGAGGATTCCAGTTGATCCATGCGCATGAGCGGCCATTTTGCGTCCCACTTTATGCGCTTCCTCTGCAGCAGCAGACATTTCTTCAAATGTAAATTGTGATGCTCCTGGTTGCTCTCCCGGCGTCATGACTGCCCCGGTTGCCATTACTTTTATTACATCTGCCCCAGCTTTCAGTTGCTCACGTGCTGCTTTGCGCACTTCGTCCGCTCCATCAGCCTCGCGATACATACCTCGAAATGCGTTCGCGCCTGCCGAGGTCATTGAGAGTAATTTGCCAGCCAGCACCATCCTGGGTCCGCTACAATACCCCCAGGCAATTGCCTGTCGGAGAGCAAATTCCATATGTTCCTGTCCTCCAAGGTCGCGTATGGTCGTAATACCCGCTTCAAGCGTCCTACGAACATGATAAGCAGCGCGTAAAAGAGCAAGTCCAGGAGGTTCTCCGGTATTAATGCGTCCCTCAGGACCAGCATCTGCAAAAATATGCACATGGCAGTCAATCAATCCTGGCAGCAATGTCATACCGTGCATAGAATAGATCTCTACATCCTGATGCTCAAATGAAAGACTACCGCTTCTTCCTAATGCGCTTATTCGCCCCTCGCTGATCATGACGTCCATGCTTGCCTCAGCCCCTCTTCCACTCCCATCAATGACGGTGACATTTTGGAGTAATATCGATCTCACCTGACGCATCATATACTACCTCTTACTTTTCTGTTGCTATGTACTACTTCTCAAATGAAGGCATACCATCTCACTCTTTAAACTTCATCTCCCCTGCACGAACAGGAACCTTGAGACGGTTTTCGATTGGTGCCAGTGGACAAACCCATCTATCATTATATGCGCATGACGGGTTATAGGCGTAATTGAAGTCTAGCAAGATACGTTCGTTTCCTGATGCACCTGGAACTGGCAGGAAATCGCTGCCCTTTAACGTGTCAAAGAGGTAACGCCCGCCTCCATAGCTTTCGGCAGGGCTGGTAGTATCACGGAAAGGCAAGAACAGCCCACCTCCATAGATATTTAACCAGTAAAGCGAGAGCGCCACTTTCACATCTTCAAGTGTGAAATGCAGTCGACCAACAGTTGTCATAGTCATCGTTTCTTCTGCATTCATCGCAACATCTAACAATTGCGGCTCAACATCTCTCTCAATATCAGCCTCCACACACATTGCGGGATTATATGGAAAATAGCGCAGACCTTCAAATTTCTGCTTCTGCTCTTGATCTAATGCCGATTGTGAATGTTTCGCGAATAGCTCATTTCTGGACTCGCGAAAACGCTGCAAGACTGATGTAGCATCTTCCCCGTCAAGTGTAGCTTGTCTACGTGTGCGATACATTTCCGCGACACGAGTACGATAATCATAGAGGTCCAGGTAATCTGACATAGTGATACTCCTGAGACATACAATACAGTAGAGGTTCCAGGGCGCTTGTAAGAGCCCTGGAACCTCTACTGTATTGTTATTAACTTTTTAGCTCTCCAGCTGAGCATGAACGATGATTGCTACATTGTTTCGAAGTGCGTTAGAAACAGGACAGCCTTGTCCAGCCGCCTGGGCTGCTTTTTCAAAACCAGCCTGATCCAATCCTGGAACCTTTCCACTAACATCAAGTACCATGGTCGACACTTTAAATCCACCTTCAACTTGCTCAAATGTGCAGGTTGCATTTACATGTAGACTCTCAGCGGTTGTACCAGCCTGGGCCAGCCCGTGCGAGAATGCCATTGCAAAACATGAGGCATGGGCAGCAGCGAGCAATTCTTCAGGACTGGTCTTCCCATCTGAACGCTCAGTACGCGATGCCCAGGTTACCGGTAGATTCTGTAGTGCGCCACTACCAACACTGATTATCGTTCCACTACCCTGCATCAAGCTGCCTTGCCACTCGACTTCCGCTCGTCGCTCTGCTTTTAACATTGATTCAAAACCTCCATATAGTTACGATTCTGTTAAAATACTTCCTGACATTTGAAGATGCGGGAAGATGTACTTAGAATAAGCACAAAAAGAAGTATATCACCACAATAGAAAAGCAAACAAGCTAAAGTATATACGTTGAGAAAACAACTGGAGCCAATTGAGGTCTGTTTAGAGTGCTTTTTGACAAAACATGTTATCCTTGAATACACACAAAAGGAGGTATCAAGATGCCGAACTATAATCCAGATGAACAGCCCGCAATACTATCCTCTTTTCTCAAACCAAAACGGCTAGCATATGGTCCTGAACAGCTACAATTTGGGGATCTCTATTTACCAAATCAACCAGGTTCACACCCAGTCGTTATCCTAATTCATGGCGGCTATTGGCGAGCGCGTTACGGACTGGAGCTGATGAATGGCCTTGGTGAAGATCTAGCAAAACGTGGGTATGCTGCCTGGAATATCGAGTACCGGCGAGTTGGCAACCCTGGGGGAGGCTGGCCTGGAACATTTCAGGATGTAGCTCTTGCCACGGACTACCTACGAGAACTCGCGCTATCCTACAGGTTAGATTTAACAAAGATTGTACCAATTGGACATTCGGCAGGTGGTCACATGGCACTCTGGCTTGCAGCCCGCCCACGCATTCCCTCTTTCGCTCACAACAGCCCACTCGGCGGTTCACAACTACCTGGCAAAAACGAAGAAACCGCTACTCCGCTTGGCCTGGCTGGAGCAATCAGCCTTGCAGGTGTTGTTGATCTCGAAATGGCATGGCGTCTGCATTTGAGTAATGACGCCGTCGTTGAACTCCTTGGGGGAACTATTGCCAATGTACCCGAACGCTATGCAGTTGCTTCAGCTGCCGCCATGTTACCTTTGGGAGTTCCTCAAGTGCTTATTCACGGCACAAGCGATGACAGCGTACCTCTTCAGGAAAGTCAAGCATATGCCAATGCGGCCAGATCGGTAAACGATCCGATAACATACATAGAACTGGTGGGGGTTGATCACTTCGATGTCATCGATCCGCACTCCGATGCCTGGGCTATTGTTATCAATGAATTGCAGAAGCTTATAAACTAATCGAAAGGACCAAATAGTAATGGCAGCAACCCACAGCAAAGAACAGAAAACGACGAAACAAAAGACAAAAAAAATAACCGCCTATGATTTATGTATAGGGATACTGGCTATTTTCTCCCTTGCTATTCTGATAATACCACTCATCGTACAGTTGTCCCCGTCAACAGTAGATTTATTAGACAATGTAGAAAATGCTCTTTGTGTTATTTTTCTCGCTGATTTCTTACGGAGCCTTCGCCGGGCACCAAATAAATGGGCATATTTTCTCAAGGGTGGTGGATGGCTGGATTTACTAGGTAGTATTCCTTTTACCAAATTTGCAATATTTCGCTTTGCGAGACTATTTCGAATCGCGCGTGTGATGCGGACATTAAAAGGCAACGACTTTAGAAAAATGCTGACAGATCAGCTTGCTCAAAGCACGCTACTTTTTACCTTTGTAATTGCTTTCGTGCTTATTTTCACTATTGCCTTCTTCGTTCTTAAAGCTGAGCAGGGTAATCCTCATGCAAATATCACCACCTATACAAATGCGGTCTGGTGGGCTTTCGTCACTATTACAACCGTCGGCTACGGTGATTATTATCCTGTGACAACCGTAGGACGTCTCCTGGCAATCATTCTGATGTTTGCTGGTCTTGGTATCATTGGTGTCTTATCAAGCTATCTTGCATCAACGTTTGTTTCCCTACAAAAAGGGCGAAATAAGAAAACTGACGAAGGTAACGGGAACGGCGAAAACAAGGACGAGGTTGAGGAAGGTCAAGGCAATGATGAGGATGAAACAAGCAGCCTGAAAGCTCAACTGGCGGCGATGGAGGTAGAATTGATAGAAATTAAAAGGTTACTTGAAAAGATGTACCAGGTGCAATGAGCGAATTTCAATTTGCTGCTATTGGTATTCCTTTCATGAATAAGTGTTAGCTAGTGGTGACGAGCAATTGAGCTGCTTGTGATACACAGGTAGCTCTCACACATTCTTCAATTTTGCACAAAAAGGCACCAGGCTCGTATCCCATTTCACATACAAAGGATGTCGCGGCTGCCCATCTTTCGTAATACCCAGGCAATACACATCGTTCCTATCTGCAAGCAATGACATTACCTGGCGATCTCTGCCAAGCAAAGTACCTCTGTTGCCCCAACCAAAAACAACAGTTGAGCAGCGTTCAACGGCTTGCATAAGGAAACGATTGTTCTCTGCTCCAATGGGATTTTCAACCTTGAAAAGCTCTCTATAATCTGTTGCCCTATACGCAAACAAGTTCACCACTTCCATTGACCCATAGTTCCATGCTCGCGCAAATCCCATGCAACGCCTAATTGTTGGATCATTCTTGTGCTCATTTGCAGTGCTCGGATTGAGCAAAATGAACACAATTCGTGGATGGTGTGCTGACCATGCACGCCATAATGAGTAGCGGTACTTACTATTGATATCAAAAATTGCTCCATACTCTATACCATCTACAGTATTTTGCCTAAGTTGAAGCCTTATTGTTGAGTCCAACCTATCATCAAACCTTTTTATGAGCTTCTTCTTAACTTAACACCTTCGAATATATCTCAGGTCGAACGTTTCGCTCTAATCGCTCTTCAAGTGGTTCAGCCTCTGCGGTTCGATTCATTTTTCGTAATAGGCTCGCATAGTTATTCATTGTATTGGCAATATAGGAATGGTCAGGTGGAAGTGTTTTCTCACGTATAGCTAGGGCACGCTGGTACAGCGGTTCCGCTTGCTCATACTTCCCCTGGTTGTTATAAAAGAACGCTAAGTGCTGAAGACTTATTGCAGTGCCAGAGTCTTCTGAACCTAGTACTTCTTCATTGATTGCTAGGGCGCGTCGATGGAGCGACTCGACTTGCTCGTACTCTCCGCGCTGCATCAAGTAGTATCCCAAGAAATGGAGAAGGGTTGCGGCTTCGGTGAAGAGCAGATTGTATTGCTTAATGAGTGTACTACATACCTGTGCATGCAGGAGGTACTGGCGACAGATACTCCAGTTTGTGTACTCTGGATAAGGAAAAACAGTACCTACTGCTCGGACCGCTCGCTCAGCCCATTGGCGCTGAATCTCTTCGTCCATCTGGTCTTTAAGCACCTCTTGTACTAAGCGGTGGATCGAAAGCGTATTGGTTTCGGGATCACGATGCACCAGGGAGTACTTAAGCAGTTCTCTGATGGCGACATTTAGACTGGAAAGGTTAGAGGCATGTGGCTCAAGAAGCGGACCAAGTTCAGCGGCGCTTTCGGTGAATAGTTCTTCAGGGATGGCATCTGGGGCAAGAAAGGTACAGAAGCATAACAATTCGGCAGCGGCTGGATTGGCCTGCTCTACATTCTTAAATGATAGAGACCAGGTAGTGGCTACAGGATCAGGATGATCAGGGGGGAATTCACCATGCTCTTTCAGGAGTTGCACGCCTTGTGCTCGATACATTCGCAAATATCCCTGTAAACCACATTCGGTTTCTTCAATATAGGCTCCAGTCTGTTCCAATGCAAGAAGTAATCCGTCCATCACATTTACTATCTCACGGGCAGTATCCTGATCGGTTCTAGGAGCAGCCTTAAGCGGTGTATTGGGATCAAGCAGCTTTGCACGATGTAGAAGAAAAACGGCGCCTTCGTCTGGCTCCATCTTTTCCGCCTCGATGCGCCGGGAGATACGTCCCGTCGCGTGCGCGCGCGTGGTCAGAAGGATATGACCCTTGCTTCCCACTGGAATAAAGCCTTGCACCATTGCGATGTCATCAGCGTTATCAAGGATAAGTAGCCAGTCAGTGTGCTCCTGAAACCAGCGTTTGACAGCCTCTATAATCTTGTGCTGGTCTTGCTCGAGCTTTTCGGGAAGGTCTAGCAGACTAGCAATTGTTACAAAATCCGCATTTATTGACCCTCCAGTCTCAGCCTTGACCCATAAAATAGCCTTGTAGCCATCCTGGTTAAGGTAAGCATATTCTACAGCCGTCTGCGTCTTCCCAATACCCCCCAGGCCGCTAATTGCCTGTGGTTGAGCCAGTGCAGCCGTTTTACCAGCTTTGAGTGCCTCAGAGAGTTCTTTGAGCACTTCTTCGCGGCCTGTGAAGAGCGGATTTCTTTGGTATGGGATATTCCAGATTGGCACCTGTTGCTGGCCCATCGCTGTAGTACCTGGAACATTCGATGGGCCAACTAAGGGTTTGAGGTTTTCCCTTTCCTGGTCAGATCATCGATGGCTCTACGAATACCGAGTACGATATCTTCAAAAGCATCGTCATATGTTGGCCATCTTGTGACCGCTTTTGCATCAGTGGGGAGCATCTCAAGTTTATCGAATGGAGCTCCTTTCCAGTCAGTGGGGCGCAGAAGAATTGGGATAACACAGGCCTTTCCAGCATCATGTCTCGCAATGGCCTGAATCATTTCAGTGCTATAGCAGAAGTCAGAATTTATGAAGTCTACGCTTATCAATAGAAGGATAATCTGGGCTTGGTTCAGGTGCTCCATAATCTGTGGCTGCCACTCTGTCCCTGGTAAGATATCTCCATCATACCATGACGAGATAATCTGTTGCCTCTTCAAGTTACCAAGATGTTTGTCTAATTCTGTTCGGAACGCACGATCCTCGTGCGCATACGAAATAAAGACCTCAAATGCCATGATATCCTCCAAGACTTGCCCAAATTCACACCTGCACGTTGAATAAATGATTGATACGTCTTTCTTTTAAGTGCATCAACTGGTTGCATGATTTGCAATTCAGCTATTGCAAGTATACAAGAGCACACATGACGATGCAATATGCTTGCGCTTTCAGACGTAACAGGATGATATAATAGCGTCAAGGAATTTGTCCCTTTTCATTGAAATGCTGGTGAAGGACACAATGGCAGAAGCTTACAAAACCAAAATCGGCCACGCACACCTCAAAGTGCGCGACCTCCAACGCTCCATCGACTTCTATACACGCTTCCTTGGGCTCGACATGACTGAGGTGGTTGGCAATCATTATGCATTCCTGACTGCAGGAACATACCACCACGAGATTGCTTTGCAAAATGTCGGACCTGATGCACCACACCCTCCTGCTAGAGGGACTGGACTCTATCATGTCGCCTTCGAGGTTCCTGATAAGCGTTCTTTCGCGCTCGCCTATCGCGCACTATTTGAAGCAGAAATTCCAGTAGTAGCTGTGGATCACTACATCAGTTGGGCAATGTATTTTGACGACCCCGATGGCAATGGACTCGAAGTCTACTGCGATACTCGCACACAACCTGGAGGACGCCAATTATGGTTTGGAGATAACGCTCCACTCGAAGACGAGACTATTCTGGCTGCATTAGCTGAATGATTAACAAAACTGTCGCCCAAACGCTTCAAGAACCTGCAAAACGCAGGGTGCCCAGCAGCATCCCTTTGCGCATTAGCGCCATTTGTCTGACTTCGGCAGTGACTGCGGTAAACTATACCAATTACGGTCCACTCATACCCGTCTTGCGCACTGATCTACACATTAACAATGGTCAGGCAGGTTTAATGTCAACACTGCTATTTCTTGGATTGGCGGTAATGTACATTCCTGCTGGTGCATTAGTGGATCGCTATGGGCAACGACCTGTTCTGATTGGCTCAAGTATCCTGCTCGCGGGAGGTGGCATGCTGCTACCACTCTTTCCAAATTTCACCTGGATACTTTTCTGCCGTATTATCACTGGTTTTGGTGCTGGAGGCGCATTTGTGGCAGGAGCAGGCGTTGCCGCGAGCATGGGTAAACACTCACCGTTAGCACAGGGTCTATATGGCGGATCCGTTCAGATTGGCTCTGGGCTTGGCTTGCTATTCACTCCATTCTTGTATGCCTGGTTCGGCTGGCGTGGCGCATTTTTCTTCTGGGGTTTGCTTGCCATTTTAGTAGTCATTACCTGGCTTCTAGTCAATGACGGACAGGAAAGGCATGCACCGACCAGAGTAGACGTCAAAGCTGGACTACGCTCACCGGCGGTCTGGACACTTGGTCTCTCACACATGGGCACGTTTGGCCTTGGAAACGCTATGGCTGCATGGATCGCCGTCTATCTTGCTCATCAATACGGGTTGTCGCTAGGACTGGCAGCAACGCTGGGTTCATTAGCCCTCCTTACGGGGGTGTTTTTTCGACCCTTAGGCGGTATCTTGATAGGTCGTGGGATAATAGGGGCTATTCCTTTGCTACGGCTGGGAACGATCATGGGCTTCTTCGGTGTAGCTTTCCTGGCTCTACCTGTACACCTTCCTTTCGTAGTCGTAGTTGGTATGGCTTTGATTGCCATTGGAGCAACTATTCCCTACACATCAGTCTTCAACGAGGCTGCGCGCCTTAAAGATGTTGGTAAGGGAGTAGCCCAGGGGTTAGTAAGCGTGATCTCAGTCCCAACGGTGATTTTAGGACCTCCGCTCATCGGCTTCCTTTTCGGGTATACAGGCAATTTTAGTTTAGCATTCGGTTCAATACTTATATTTAGTGCGATCGCTGTCACATCCTCGTTTCTGGCTGGTCCAGCCGTTTCACGCGAAACGATTTCAAGCCGTTAAAGCTATTGACAACGGGGTGACAAGGGCGTAATATTAGGACGTTCATTAAGGTCTGGCGCATTCGTCTAGCGGCCTAGGACATCGCCCTCTCAAGGCGGAGATCACGGGTTCGAATCCCGTATGCGCTACCAAATACACTTTTGCATCGTCTCAAGCAAGGATAGAAGCGGCTTGAGACGTTTCGGTTTTTCGGCCCTTCCACCTAAATGTAGCAACCGTGTAGCAACCAGATTTTCTCCTCTCTCCTGGGCGTCAACGTGTATCAACCCTTACGATTGTCTATATATGCGTCTCCGGCATGGACGAGGGTAGAACAGCAACCAATCGTAGAAGTTGGTTTACTCCTCTTCTTTTTCAAGCTTTTCTTGCTGGATGAGTGCAGCATCTAATTGTCTCATGGCATCCTGTTGCATTCCTGGAAGGACATGAGAGTACACATCCATCGTCATACTGATCTGCGTGTGGCCCAACAACTCCTGTACGACTTTCGGATGGATGCCAAGGCTCAGGAGAAGTGTCGCTGCACTATGTCGCAGATCGTGGAAACGGATATCGGGTAATCCAGCACGAGTGAGGAGCTTCTTAAATTCCTCAACGACATG